>Ga0180104_1000003_pt1 | contig 109791 bp, 86 predicted proteins | sample EasRiv730_16_1Da_FD_121791 | JGI IMG/M metagenome (GOLD analysis project Ga0180104, IMG submission 121791) | Soil microbial communities from meander-bound floodplain in the East River, Colorado, USA - East River metaG ERMLT730_16_1Da | ecosystem: Environmental > Terrestrial > Soil > Floodplain ... | reverse complement strand
CGCGCATGCATCACGGCGAGCGCCTCCGCGACACCCACGGCCGCAGGAACACTCTCGCGCCAGTCCCGGCCGCGCAACGCCGCAAGGTCGGTGCCCGGGATGAATGGCCGCACGAGAAACTGCGTCGTGCCGTCGCTTTCCACGGCCTGGACGCGAGCGATCGCGGGGTGATCGAGGGCGCGCGTGGTCTCGAGCTCACGGCGCAGAACCTCTGCAGCCGCAGGGCGCGCGGCAACCTCGGGTCGTAACAGCTTGACGACGACCTCGCTGTCGTTCGCGGCATCGTGCGCGCGCCAGGTCTCTCCCAGTGCGCCGGTGCTCAGGCGCTCACGCAAGGTAAACCGTGCAGACAGTTGCTGTCCGCTGTTGATGCTCGGCATGGACTCTCAGCGTGGCGTGGTCGGAGCGGTCGTGGATTCGGCGGCGATCGCCGTATTGGTCGCGCCACCAGTCTCCTCAAGATACATCTGCTTGAGGAGCTCACGCCACTCGCGGTATTGCTCTTCGGCCGTACCAGTGAGCTTGAGCGTACGTCCCTCGACCTCGACCACCTGCGATGCGACGTCCGCATTGAAGGACGTGGCAAGCTCCTGGATCGCAGCGGTGTGGATCTTGGCATCCGCGCCTTTCTTCAACCCACTGACGATGCCCGCGATGCCGCCGATGGTTGCGGCGGTGCGGGCTGCGTCCTCGATGCGCTGGCAATCGTAATTGCCCCCGCTGCATTGCGAGGAGACCAGGATGCTGCCGAGGACCGCCGCGGCGCCCATGATCATGCGCGTGCGCGCCTGCTGCTTGAGTTTATCTTCCTTGGTGATCTCATCGAAGCTGTATCGGCGCCAGTCACCATAGGGCTCTTTCACGGCCTCGGCGAAGCTGCCGTAATAGTCGCTCACCGTATCGATCAACGCGCCGTCGCGCTCGCGGATGTGGCTGACGCGCTCGTACAGCGGATCGCCCGCGGCCGGCAGCCGCTGAACCTCGTAGCGTCCTTCCGCAGTCGGCGTGACGTGGCCGGAAAACGCCGTCGGTGCCAGGTCTTGCGCGAATCTGAGCTCGGTGATCGTGCGCACCGCACGCAGGTCGGTTGCTGTCAGCGTCTTGCGGAACGCCAGGATGTCATTCGCAATCGTCGAATAGACGTTCTGGAATGGATCGCGCGCCTTGAGCGCGGCATCGCTCAGATACGAACCGATGTCCGCCAGCGACTCATACTCTTTGTCGGTGAACCACGCGCGCCCCGTCGAATCGCGCACGCTGATCTTAAGCTTCAGTTCCTTACCCGACGACTCGATGATGCGCCCCGAGACGATGACGTCGACGAATTCGGCGTTGGTGGGAGTAACGCGCACGGCACCCCATTGCGCCGACGCCTCGAGCGTGTTCCTGAGCAGCATCGCCATGTAGCGCGCTTCGGCCTTGCGCACGTCGGGGTAGATTCCCTTCTTCTGCTGCAGCTCCGTGTCGTTTTCGACTTCCGGCGGAATGCCCGGGTCGAATACGCGCACACCCAAGTCGAGCAGCTCACTCTCGGGGATCTCGGCGGTTGCCTGGACCGGATGCACTTTGGGCTGAGGGCGCGTCTCTTCGACCACGCATCCGGCCAGGGCAACCGGCAACAGGATGGCGAGCAGTGCGACACGCACGTCGCAGCATGGATTCAGACCTGCATTCACGATGGGCATCACCGGCAGCCTCTGACTCGGGCTCAAGCTACTTACCTTGCACGTTCTTCTTGTACTCGATGTATTCATTCCAGAGCTTTTCCCTCAACTCTGGATCGGTTTCTTTTTCGGCGGCCTCGCGGATCTGGCGCGCGATCACGTCATCATCGCGTCCGTCCGGGATGTTCTTTGGCGCGGTGCTCGGTCCCGAGCCCTTGCTGGCGCCACTGCCGGCGCCGCCGCCTCCTCCGGAACCGGTTCCGCCGCCTCCCTCGGACCGCATGCCGCCCTCGGAATCGCCCTGAGCTCCACCCGCGCCGGGCGATCCGCCCTGCTGCACGTCGCCTGACCGTGATCCGTCGCCCGAGCCATCGCCGTCGCCGTCTGCTCCCGACCCCTCCGCAGCGTCGCCGCCGGCGCCGCTGTCACCGCCCGCATTGGCGTCCCGCTCGCGCGCCAGCCGCTCCCGCTCCTTGCGGATCTCCTCGTCAAAATCCCCCAGTGACTCGTCCATGCGCCGATTTGCCGCGGCGGCGCGTTCCGCATCGGTTTGCGCCGCGCCCGGCAGATTCGGACCCCGCCCGCCGGCACCGCCCTGGATCGTGCCCTCGGCCCGTGACGCACCGGATGTGCCGTCCGCGGATGCGGTGCGGGTGCCCGCTGCGGAAGTGCCGCCCTCACTAGAGTTTCCCGACGCCGACTCAGTGCCGGACGACGATCCGGTTGACGTCGACGGCGACGACGCGTCGCCACCCGACTGCGAGCTCGAGGAGTCACCCTCTCCCGATGAGCTCGAGCGGGTTCCAGGGACACTCGGTGAGCCGCTTGAAGTCCCGCTCGGGTCTGGCGATGAACCCGAGGTGGAGCCGCCACTCGTGCCGGAAGGCGATCCACCCGACGATCCGCTCGGATCCGCCGATGGCCAACCTCCGGAGGTCCCTTCCGTGCCAGCCGTCGGGAAAGACGAGCCGCCCGACCCTGTCGAACCACCGCTCGACCCTGTCGAACCGCCACTCGATCCAGAAGATCCGCCGCTCGATCCCGACGACCCGCCGCTGGAACCGGACGACCCGCCCGAGCTGCCGCTGCTACCTCCGGATGGAGAGGATTGCCCGCCGCTCGTGGCGCAGCCGGCGATCAATATCGCCGCCAAAGCCAGAACCCGGATTCCATACTTCATTACAGGCTCCTTGCGCTCACTGCGCGGCGGCGAGGTCATCGCCCTTCAGGAACGAGCGCAACTGATCCGCCATCCGATCGCAGGCTGTTCCCTGCACACGCGCGATGAACGGGAGGGGCACGATCGCCCCGACCAGGGCTGACGTGCCGGTCACGTTCGTGCTGACGGTCCCCACTGACCGGGTCTCCTTGAGATCCCAGATCGTTGCCACGTAGTCGGATTCCTTTTCCCACCAGCCGAACCCGATGCAGCCCGCGCCGCCGGGTCCCGCCCCACAGGCAATGCTGCCACCACCGTCGGTCTTGCGGGTAACTCCGTCGAACCAGACGACATAACGTACGCCCGTCCTGGCCAGCTGCTCAGCCACGCGCGGCCTGTCGACCAGCGCCGCCAGGCCCTCCGGGCGCGTCGGCGCAGTCGAGGGCTCGAACCAGGGAAACAGCTGGTCGACGAACTCATCGCTGTCCTGGATCCTGAAGGGCGTCTTGCCCCCGGCCAGATCATCGCCTACGCACTCGGTAAAGCCCGTTTCCGTCCCGGTCCCCTCCACGTGCGGCTTGGTCAGCAGGACCACGGCTTCGTCGCCGGTAATCTTGGTCGCAAACTCACGGCTCTCGACCACCTGCGCCCGCATGCATGCGCCTGCGCTTAAGCTCAAAACGACTACAACGGGGATGCCAAGGCGCCGGTTGACAGACAGCGGTCGGCAGGTCGGGCTATGGCGGGTCATATGGCCCTCTACACGCTGATAGGTCGCTGAAGATTTCGCTTAACGAGCCGGGCCGGTTTCGGGTCCAGTATATACGTGATTCTTCGTGGTCGTTGAGACCCGCGGAAGCGCGCCAGGTTCCGGCCTACAGGAGGTTGAGCTGGCCGCCGGCCGCGGGAAAGCGCCGAAAGTGAGCGGTCGCCAGCGAATTACCCCGTTTCCGCGACAGCCCGAGGCGCCGGCACGCGGTTTCGAAGCGCCGGGCGATGAGATCCGCATACGGCCCGACGCCTCGCATTCGGGTGCCGAACCGGGGATCGTTGTCCCGGCCACCACGCATGGCACCTATGAGCGACATCACGTGTGCGGCGCGATCCGGCATGTGCCCGTCGAGCCACTCCCGGAACAGAGTCTTGACCTCGTACGGCAGCCTCACGAGGACATACCCTGCGCTCTCGGCGCCCGCCTTCGCACCCGCTTCGAGAATGCGTTCGATCTCGTGATCGTTGACGGCCGGAATCACCGGGGCGACGAAAATGCCGATCGGCACACCGGCCTCACACAGCGCCCGAACAGCATGCAGGCGCGCCAGAGGCGACGGCGCGCGAGGCTCGAGGCTGCGCTTGAGCGCTGGATCGAGAGTGGTGACGCTCACGAAGGCCGCCACCAGATTCTCGCGCGCCATATCCGTGAGGATGTCGAGGTCGCGTTCGATCAGGGACGACTTGGTCACAATCGTCACCGGGTGCCGGAATCGCTGCAGGACCTCGAGAATCGAGCGCGTGACCTTGAGCTTGCGCTCGATCGGCTGATAGGGATCGGTGCTGGCGCCGAGATTGATCGGCTTGCACACGTAACTCGGGCGGCTCAACTCACCTTCGAGCAGCTCGGCTGCGCGCGCCTTGTAAAACAGCTTCGTCTCGAAATCGAGTCCGGGCGAGAGATTGACGTAGGAGTGCGTGGGTCGCGCGAAGCAGTTGTGGCTGATCACGCCATTCGCGATGAAGTCACCCGTTCCCGTGGTGATGTCGAACAGGTCACGCTCCCCATCCAGTTTCTCTATGGCAGCAACGTCGAGTTTGGCTCGCGAACGCACGGCCTGGCCCTCGATATCCCGCTTGCGCGCGATGGATGGATCGCAAGAGCGGAAAAATCTCAGGTGTTCCCGTAGTCCGCCGCGAATTCGCACGTAATTCACGGGCTTCGACCCGTTCGCTCTTGCTGTCTCGACGATCGAACCGAAGCCCAACCTGGTCAGCGACGACCTCGCAGCATCAATGATCCTTATGTCTATATTGGCGATGCGCAGGGCACCATCATTGAAAGATCCTTCCGCATCGAAAATCCCTGCAATGAAGCCATAGACCCAATCGCCTTCATAACAAGCGGGCCATTCGATCAGTCGCTCGATGCACTCGATCGAAGCGCGCGCGCTGGATCGAATCGCTTCGATGCGTCGTCGATTCGGCCTTTCCTCCTGAAACAGAAATCGTTGTGTCCCGATGCCAAAGCCGCCCAGATAGCGAGCCGCACGCTCTAACGCATCGGTATCGATCATCGCAAGGCGGAACCGGTACTGATGGCTATGTCCGCGTCCTGGTCTTTGGTACCGATAGACACCCAGGTGGCCGTCGCCGCGGATCACGCCGCACAAGTAGCCACGCCGATAGTCACTTGAGTCGCAGGGACCCGCGGTTGACGGGATGGCACCGAAGCCCATCAATGTGGTGTTGAGCGTCAGCTGTGCGCGCTGCTCACGACCTTCCTGGCTCACGTACTTCCATCCGCGCTCGGTCAGGAAGCGATGATCGCCACTCGCCACGAGTTCCGTCCCATCGGCCAAGATCAGTCGGTGGGCAGCCTTGCGAGTCTGCCAGTGGGCGAGGACACGTGTCTTTACGTAGTACCGATAGTGGCCTCGCTTCTCCGTTCCGTAGATCTCGTTGCCAACGCCGAGCTCGCTCAGCGGCCTTGTGCTGCCGTCTCCCATGAGAATCGGCGTGCCGCCACTTGCGCAGTAGACACATCCATGCTCACAGCCCCGGTAAGGATTGATCGACTGTTCGAATGGGATGTCGGGCGAGTCGTTACGCGTGATAATTTTCTTCGCGTGTTCCGCGGTGACCGTGGTCTCTAGCGGCGGCAGCTCCGCGACTTCCGGATCCTTCGCCCAACCGTCATCGATAAGCTCGACGCGGCGTGATTCGAAACGTCCTTCCGGGTTCGAGAGAGCGCCTCGTCCGGGTCGGGGTGTTGATTGTGAGGACACGGATGACCTGTATGGATATACAGGCAGTATAGCCGTGGCCATGAGAGCTGCAAGCGGAAATAGGAGCGCGAATGAAGCTGAAGGAGTTCGCTGTCAGCGGCGGTTGATTTTCACCCTTCCCTCGCCGCCTTGTGGCCCGGAAACCGGTCGACGTCGCGTAATTCCGGAAACAGCCTCGTCCAGAGCGCTGCGATGATCAGTGTCGCCGCTCCGCCCAGCACGACTGCAGGCTTCAGGCCAAACCAGGCGGCGGCCATGCCCGCCCGGAATTCGCCCAGCTCGTTGGATGCCCCGATGAACACCGAGCTCACGGCGCTCACGCGGCCGCGGATCGCGTCCGGCGTTTCGAGCTGCACCAGCATGTGCCGGATGTACACGCTCACCATGTCGCCGGCACCCAGCAGAAACAGCGCAGCCAGCGACAGTGCAAAGTTCTCGGAGTAACCGAACACCACCGTCGTGATTCCGAAGAGCGCCACGCCGGCGAACATCCAGCGCCCGACATAGCGCGTCATCGACACATACGCCAGCACCATCGCGGTAAGCGCGGCGCCAGCGCCCGGCGCGGTGCGCAGCAAACCGAGACCCGTTGGGCCCACATGCAACACGTCGCTCGCGTAGATCGGCAGCAGTGCCGTCGCGCCGCCCAGCAGCACCGCGAACAGATCGAGCGAGATGGCGCCGAGCACGATGCGGCGCGAGCCAACGAAACGCAGGCCCTCGAGCAGCGTGCGCCAGCTCGTGGGTTCATCACTCGGCACGGTGCGCGGGACGCGCACCGCGAACATGAGCACTACCGCCACCACCAGCAAGCCGGCCACGCTCGTGTACACAGTGTGCGGCCCGGCGAGATAGAGCACGCCACCGATGGTCGGGCCTGCGATCGTGGCGACCTGCCAGCTGGAGGAATTGAGCGCCACCGCATTGCCAAAGCTTTCGAGCGGCACCAGGTTCGGTGTGATCGCCTGCGAGGCGGGCATGCTGAAGGCGCGCGCCGTGCCGAATAGCACCAGGACGGCGAACACCGGCCACACCACGGTCATGTTGACAATCGTGAACGCAAGCAGGAACAGAGCGCAGAGCAGCTCGGTCGCGTAGCACAGCGCGAGGATCAGCCGGCGATCGTGGCGGTCCACGATGTGCCCGGCCGGCAGCCATGCCGCCAGGAAAGGCAGGAACTGCGCGAGACCGATGAGTGCAAGGTCGACCGGATTGCGCGTCAGCGCATACACCTGCCAGCCGATCGCGACGCTCTGCATCTGTACCGCCAGCGTCGCGAGGAATCGCGCCAGCAGGAAGCGCTTGAAATCGGGATAACGCAGCGCGCTCAGGGCGCGCGCGCCGCTCATGCGCGCCTCATGCGTCGATAGCCGCGGATTGCCCGCAGAATTTTTTGTCGTCACGCATCGCGACTCATTGTCGCAGATTGCGCCATGCACTACTTTACCCGGATGTCCGTGATCGTCCGCCAATTCCGCCAGACCGTGCTGTGGCCGCTGCAGCTCATGCCACTGAAGCCGGGCGTGCAGGTGCAGCGGCACTGGGAAGCGCTCGAGGCGCTCGGCTCCGAGAGCCCCTGGGCGGAAGTGATCGACGAGTTCTTCTGCGACCCGGACGAGTTCCAGGAACGCCATTACAAGGAGTTCATCACCTTCCTGCCGTACGTGCAGCGCTTCCTCTATGGCTCGAACGTCGGCCAGGAGGCCTCACAACGCCACGGGGAGCCGAGCCTGCGCGTGTTTCGCCGTGCCGACGTGGCCCGCGTCCGTCTGACGTTCGACGACGACAGCGCGCAGATCCTCGAGGTGGCGCACGTCGACCTGTACTTCTTCCTCGACGCCGACATCGCCATCCTGGCGGTCGAGTTGTACGCGAGCGACGTGCCACTCAATCGCGTCCAGGACACGCTGTTCCGGTTCGGGCGCGCTTATCCCGCCTTCTGGGACAAGCATGGGCAGGGCGGGAACTGCGCGCGGAGCGTGGAGTGGCTCGATGACGACGACAAAGTGCTGGCGACATCGGACTACGATCTGAAGAAGAAGTATCTCGTGCACGTGGCGCGTTACCGAGCCCCGTGCATCGCGTCCCATTGGGAGCATCTGCTCAAGCCACTGGTGCTCGAGTATCCCGGGCAGACCGGCCCACTGCGGTATCGGCAGCTCGAGTACTACCGCATGCCGTTCATGACCTATCTCGCGGTGGACAATCCGCTCGAGCTCGCGCGCGCGGACTTCGTGCGGCTCGCCATGGTGACGCGCCCCGGCGAACGCGATGAGCTGCCCTATTCGGCGAAATCACTGGCTAATTTCGAAGCCGAGTACTGCGACGATCGCTTCTGGGACCGTTCGGGCGAACTGTTCTCGGGCGACACGCGGCTGCTCTGCACCGGCCAGATGCTCGGCGTGATCGGTCGGCACGGGGACTACTTTTTCTCGGGGCGCGAAACCGGAATGCTCGGACAGTTCCGGCACCAGTACTTCCTGCTGTTCCTGATCGCACACTTCCACAAGGCGGCGCTGCTCTCCATGTCGGATGAGCTGGCTGTGGCGATGAACCGGCTCGAAGTCGGCGACACGGACTCGGTGCGGCAGTTCAAGCGGGCTATCCGCGCGGCGATGGAAATCTTCCTGCGTTTTACGCATCGCTACTGGTTCCACGAGGTCTCCAACCAGGCGATCGCGCGCAGCATCTATCGCCGCCTCACCGAGCAACTCGGAACCGACGAGCTCTATGAGGAAGTGCGGCTCGAGGTCGAGGACATGAACGAGTACCTAGACACCGACAGCGTGCGGCGTCAGGCCAACACGCTGCTGCGACTCACCGTCGTGACGATTTTCGGCCTGATCGGCACGGTGGCGACCGGGTTCCTCGGCATGAATCTCGTCGCCGAGGCTGAACGGCCGCTCGCCTGGCGCATTCTGGCGTTCGTCGTCATCCTCGTGGGCACAGGCGCGATCACCCTCATCACCATCGTGAAGTCAAAGCGGCTCGCCGATTTCCTCGATTCGCTGTCGGACGAGCGCATCGGCTGGCGCGACAAGTGGCGCGCCTTCGTCAAGACCTGGACGAGCTGATGCCCGCCGCCACCGCTCAGGTCGTTTCCGAGGGCCGGTGAATGTGCGGCTGGGGATGCGGGATCCCCAGCCATTCGCGCCACACGGCCATCAGGACGGCGAGGATCACCGGGCCGACGAAGAGCCCGACCAGCCCGAATGCCGCGATGCCGCCCAGCACGCCGAACATCACCAGCAGGAAGGGAATGCGCGTCGCGTTGCTGATGACGAGCGGGCGGATGAGATTGTCGACCCAGCTCACTGCCAGCGCTCCCCACAGCAGCAGGAAAATGCCTGCGCCGCTGCGATCAGTGATCAGCAGCCAGATCCCGGCGCTGATCCAGATCAGCGGCGCGCCAAACGGGACCAGCGCGATCAATGCAGTCACCGCGCCGAGCAGCACCGGCGCCTGCAGTCCCGCCAGCCAGTAGCCGAAACCAGCGAGCATTCCCTGGGCCACCGCGGCCAGCACCAGTCCGTACACTACGGCGCGCGTCGTGTCGCCGATCGCAATAGTGTAGTCGTCCACGCGCTCGCCAAGCAGACGATGCATGACCTCACGCACCTGTTTCGCGAACTGCTCACCGCTGCGATACATGAAGAACGCGCTCAACAGCGCGAAAAAGGTCTTGGCGAGATTGCGGCCGACGCCGCCGATCACCGTGCGGATCTCGCCCAGGGACTGATCGGCGACCTTGGCGAGCTCGGCCGGCAGCGACTGCGGGTCTTTGCTGACGCGGTCGATCAGCTCCTGAAGCCAGTCGCCGAGCCAGGGGACTCCGGAAATCGATTCCGGCAGCTGCGGCTGCTTGGCGAGGAATGCGGCGAGCGTCTCGTATGCGCTCGCCAGTTCGGTGCGCATCAGTCCGGCCAACCAGACGACGGGCACGATGATTGCCGTGGTCAGCAGCAGCGTCATGATCACTGCCGCGAGCGTCACCTGGCCACGCAGGAGCTTCCGCAGGCGCAGGAACATCGGCCAGGTGACATAGGTGAGAATCAATGCCCAGATCACGGGCACGAGGAACGGACGCAACACCCCGTAGCTCAGCACCAACAGGCCGCCAAGCAGGAATGCAACGATCAGCCGTCTGAGCCAGGGGGCTGACTGCAGGTCTTCAAACATGGTGGACACCGAGGCGCGCTAGGGCGCGATCGTGCACTCGCGAGAGCGTGAGCTGCGCCGTGATCGCCCCGCACAGGGCGAGGAACATGTCCCACTGTGTATCCCAGACGTCTCCCTGCATGCCGAGGAAAGCCTCGGCGGAGCCGCCGCCGATCAGCGCCGTCCACCACTCGATGAATTCGTAACACACGCTCACCGCGAGCGCGACACAGCAGACGATGAAGAACAACCAGCCGCCGCGCCTGAGCGGCGACGTCCTGAGCAGGATCTCGCGCGCGATCATCGCGGGTACGAATCCCTGCGCAAAATGGCCGAGGCGGTCATACGGGTTGCGCGCCAGATCAAACAGGTCCTGCATCCAGAACCCGAGCGGCACCTGCGCATACGTGTAGTGCCCGCCCAGGATCAGGATGAGGGCGTGGATGGCGATCAGCACGTACAGCAGATTCGTCAGCGGGAACCGCCGCACGGTGAGAATCAGCACCGGCGCCGCGATGAGGACCGGTGCAACCTCGAGCCACCATGTAAGCCGGTCCGTCGGGCCAATCGCGGAAACGATCAGTGCGCCGGAGACGATCGCCAGCAACAGCAGTGGCAGTGAATGCCTTGCGTGCAAACCGCTTATGCCCGCTAGTTGTGGGGCGGTCGCGGCGGGTCAGACAAGGCACGGGCCCTGCGGCGAGCCGATTTCCTGCGCGACTGCGGTTTCTTGGTGACTTTCCTGCGCTTTTTCTTTGGCTTGGCCATTTCCTGCTCCCGTGACTTGATCACCAGGTACCCGCGCCGATCAGGGTCCCGATCGTATGCACCGCAGTCGAATATTACCTGAGCAGGCGTCGTTGCCGGCAATTCCCCCGGACACTAGTATGCGATCGCTCGCCACACCAACCCGCCACGTACCGATCCGCACATGCCCGCAGAGCAACTCCAAGTCGTCGAGGAGATCGTGCGGCAAGCGTCCGAGCTCGGGCCGCACGAGAGGCTGGCCTTCCTGCGCAAGGCATGCGGCGGCGACACGGCGCTGTACGACGCAGTGATCGAGCATGTGTCGCAATCATGGATGAGTGACCTCGCCGGCGAGCTGCTGTCACGCGGTGATGCGTCGCTGGCGCTGGGCGACACCCGCCAGGCGGGTGAGCTCATCGGCCCTTACCGGATTGTGCGCGTGCTCGGGCGCGGCGGAATGGGCGAAGTCTACCTGTGCGAGCGCGCGGACGATCAGTATCGCAAGCAGGTGGCGATCAAGCTCGTTGGCAGCGGCCTCATCTCGCGCCAGGTCCAGAACCGGCTGCGTACCGAGCGCCAGATTCTCGCGACGCTCGATCATCCGAACATTGCCCGGCTGCTCGACGGCGGCGCGACCGCGGACGGCGTGCCCTACCTGGTGATGGAGTACGTCGAGGGCGAGCCCATCGATGTCTACTGCGACCGGCATGAGCTCCCGATCAGCGAGCGGCTGCAGCTTTTCCAGACCGTATGCTCAGCCGTACAGGCAGCTCACCGCAACCTCATCGTTCACCGCGACCTCAAGCCGACCAACATCCTGGTCACGGTGGACGGGACGCCCAAGCTCCTCGATTTCGGCATCGCGAAATTGCTCGACGTGCGAGAGACCGCACACACCGTGGCGGTGACGCGGGCGGACATCCGCATCCTCACACCCGATCACGCCAGCCCGGAGCAGATCCGCGGCCAACCGATCACGACCGCCAGTGACGTCTATGTCCTTGGCGTGCTGCTCTACGAGCTGCTCACCGGCCGCCGCCCGTTCAAGGTCGAGGGATTGCGTCTCATCGACATCGAGCGGCTGATCTGCGAGCAGCCACCAGTGCCGCCGAGCCAGGCGCTGAGCCCGGCGGAGATGAGCCGGACCGAGCGCGAGCTCGCGGCGGGGCGACGGCGCACGACATTCGTGCGGCTGCGCCGCCAGCTCGCGGGCGATCTCGACAACATCATCCTGATGGCGATGCGCAAGGAGCCTGAACGGCGCTACGGGTCGGTCGAGCAGCTGGCGGCGGACATCGCCAACTACACACGTGGGATGCCGGTGAACGCGCGCCGGGATACGTGGGGCTACCGCACTCACAAGTTCATCGGTCGTCACACCCTCGGCGTCTCCCTCGCGACTGCGCTCGCCGTCCTGCTGGTCGGATTTGCCGTAGCCATGTATGTGCAGGCCGAGCGAATCCGCCAGCAGCGCGACGAAGCCAACGTCCAGCGCAACCGCGCCGAACAGGTGTCGAACTTCCTCGTCGATCTGTTCCGCAGTTCGGATCCGACCGAGGCGCGTGGGGAGGAAGCCACGGCTGGCCAGATCCTCGAGCGGGGCGCGCGGCGCATCGATACCGATCTCGAGCAGGATCCCGAGACCCAGTCGCACATGATGGAGGCCATCGGCCGCGTCTACCTGTCGATGGGAGAGGCCGACAAGGCGCTGCCGTTGCTCGATCGCTCGCTCGCACTGCGCCGGGATCTCTACGGTCCCGATGACGTGCTCACGGCAAGCAGCATGCACAGCCTCGCCAAGGCGCGCCGCGACAAGGGCGAGTACGAAGAAGCAGAGAATCTCCTGAGGGCAGCGCTGGCCATCCAGCAGCGCAAGCTCGGAGCCGATCACGAATCGGTCGCCGCCGCGCTTTACGATCTCGGGTGGTTGTTGACCGCTCGCGGTGAGTGGGATGCGGCGGAAAGAATCTATCGCCAGAGTCTCGACATCTACGTCGCCACCGGGAGGGAGCGCGACCGCGGCGCGACGACCGTGATGGATGGCCTCGCGACCGTTCTCATGTACAAAGGCGACTATGCAGCGGCCGAAACGCTGTACCGGCGCGCGCTGGCGATCAATCGCGAGCTCAGGGGAGCAGATCACCCCGACGTCGCGGTGGAACTGATGTCTCTCGCAGTGACATTGCAGGGGCAGTCAAGACTCGCCGAGGCGGAGCCCCTATTTCTCGAGTCCATCGACATCCTCCGACGTGTCAATGGGGCCCAGCATCCCCACACCATTACTGCCCTCGGGAACTACGGGTGGTTTCTGCAGATCAAGGGCGAGCTCGAGCAGGCCGAGCGCGTCCTACGCGAAGTCCTGGCGCTCGATCGTGACAAGCACGGCGAGCGCCACGCGTACGTCGGCTACGACATGTCCAGTCTCGCCGATGTCTTGTACGAACGCGGACAGATCTCGCAGGCCGAGGAACTGTATCGCGAGGCGCTCACGATATTCGATGCGACACTGCCCGCGAGTCACCAGTACGTGGCCGCGGCGCTGGTCGGATTGGCGCGCATCTTCGCCGAGCGTGGAGATGAATTTCGTGTCCGCGCATTTGTCGATCGCGCGGTCAGCATCTGGCGCAAGGAGCTGCCCGCCGATCACTGGCGACTTGCCAATGCACAGGCCGCCCTCGGGTTGTGTCTGCTGAACGAAATGAAGTACGTCGAATCCGAGCGCATCCTGCTTGCGAGCCATGCGACGCTGGAAAAACAGCGCGGAGCGAATGACCCCGACACGCGACGCGTGCGCGGGTGGCTGGTCAGGCTCTACGTTGGTTGGGGCAAACCTGCCGACGCCGATCGTTACCGTCAGCACGCCTAACAATCCGTCGCGCTTGGGCGCGAGGTCTTCTCCTCTCGGCTTATCCACATGTACCCGTCTTTCTTGATTGCATTCGATTTGCGATGCCGTCTCCCGCGTACTGCGGCGCTGGATTCGACGATGCGAGTCGTTGCGTGTGGGTAGATGTGGATAAGCCGAGAGGAGAAGACCTCGCGGAAGCCGCGGGCTGGCGTGCCCTCATGCGCCGAGAAACATGCGGTACGCCGGATTGGTCGTCTCCTCGGTGTAGGCGTAGTGCAGGTCGTCAATGTGCGCCAGGAACTGCGCGCGATCACCGGGCGGCACCTGGATGCCGGCCAGCACGCGACCGTAGTCCGAGCCGTGATTGCGATAATGAAACAGGCTGATGTTCCAGCGCGAGCCGATCGCCCGGAGGAACTTGAGCAGCGCGCCGGGGCGTTCCGGAAACTCGAACCGGAACAGAAGTTCGTCCGCGATGCCGCGTCCATGGCCGCCGACCATGTAGCGCACGTGCAGCTTCGCCACCTCGTTGTCGGTCATGTCGATGACGGAGAACCCGGCCGCGCCGATGCCCCGGATGACCGCTTCCTTTTCCTCCCGCCCCTGTGAGAGCGCGATACCGACGAAGATCTGCGCGCGCGCGGCGTTCTCGTAGCGGTAGTTGAACTCGGTGACGCTGCGTGCACCCAGCACCTCGCAGAACCTGAGAAAGCTTCCGGGCTGCTCCGGTAGCTCCACAGCCATCAGCGCTTCGCGCTGTCCCCCAAGTTCGCCGCGTTCCGCGACGTGGCGCAGGCGATCGAAGTTCATGTTGGCGCCACTGTTGATGGCGATCAGCGTCGAATCCTGGAGGCTCTCCCGTGCCACGTACATCTTGATGCCCGCAACCGCCAGCGCGCCTGCAGGCTCGGCGATGGCGCGCGTATCCTCGAATATGTCCTGGATAGCCGCGCAGATCTGGTCCGTGCTCACCAGTACGACCTCATCGACGTACTGTCGTGCCAGCCGGAAGGTCTCCTCGCCGACGCGTCGCACGGCCACGCCATCCGCAAAGATGCCGACGCGCTCGAGCGTCACCCGCTCCTTTCTCTTGAGCGAGTCGTGCATGGCCGCGGCGTCCTCGGGTTCCACGCCGATCACCTTGATGCGCGGATAGAGGGACTTCACGTACGCCGCGATGCCCGCGATGAGACCGCCACCGCCTACCGGGACGAAGATCGCGTCGAAATCGCCGGGCCGCTGGCGCAGGAGTTCCATGCCGATCGTGCCCTGCCCCGCGATCACATCCGGATCGTCGAACGGATGGATGAACACGAGCTGACGCTCACGCTCGAGGATGAGCGAGCGTTCGAACGCCTGGTCGTAATCATCGCCGTGCAACACAACTTCACCACCGAGATCCACCACCGCCTGCACCTTGATGTGCGGCGTCGTCTCGGGCATGACGATCACCGCCGGAATTCCACGCTGGCGCGCGGCGAGCGCCACGCCCTGCGCATGATTGCCCGCCGAAGCGCAGATCACGCCGCGCTGCGCGGCAGTCTGCGAGAGGTGAGCGATCTTGTTGTACGCGCCGCGGAGCTTGAATGAAAAGACCGGCTGCAGATCCTCGCGCTTGAATAGCACGTCGTTGCGAAGGCGTCGCGACAGGCGCGGCGCGCGTTCGAGAGGTGTTTCGATCGCGACGTCGTAGACGCGCGCCTTGAGAATGCTCTCGACGTAGTTGTTCTGCACGGGTGGGTAAGCCCGGTGACGGAAACCTTGGACTAAGTTAGCAAGAAACGCGCGCCACGGCATCGACCGCCGACATGCCCGGGCGACCGGGCGCAGCCTGCGCGGTGAATCCTAGTGGCTGCGCTCCGGGACTTTTGCGGCGAAGCGGAAGCGCGTCTTGCCGACCATCACGATGTCGCCATCCTTGAGCGATTGGCGCCGGTTGATGCGGTGGTCGTTGACATACACCCCGTTGGTACTTCCCAGGTCCTCGATCACGGTGGCGTTGGGCACCGTCAGGATCCGGGCGTGATGACGGCTGATGTAACGCGTGTCGATCGCAATGTCGTTGTCGTCGGTGCGTCCGATGCTCGTTGTCTTCTTGCTGATGACGTGCACGACTTCGCTGTCTTCGTCGAACCGCACCAACAGCCGTGTCATCGGCTCCGGCTCGGCGGGCGGCGGCTCGGGCTGCGGCTGCGGTGGATTCGGCGCCGACGCGTCGCTGCTCAGGCGGCGGATATCGCGCTGGATGCCGCCGATGATTTCGCTGCTTGCCTTGAGCTCGCCTTCGAGTCGCAAGATGGTCGCATCCCGCGTCGCGAGGGTATCCTGGAGATGACGGATCTGACCGCGCTGCTCATCGAGGGTGCGTTGCACGCTCGACTGCTGGTCGGTCTTCTGCCTGAGCTGTGATTCGAGCCGGAGCATCGAGTCCTCGGCGACCCGGAGATCGCTTTCGAGGCGTCCCAGGGCTTCCGTCTTCTCGCGCATCTCACGCTCGAGCGCAGCGATCGATTCAGCCTGGTCTTCCACGCTCCGTTGCAGCGTGTTGATGCGCTCGGCGCGCGTGGCGAGCTCGGCGGCATTGATGCGCAGATCCGTTTCGGCCTGCGCCAGACGCGCGTCCTTCTCGCCGACCATGGCCGCGACCTCGGACCACTTTTCCTTCCAGTTGTCGAGCTCGCGCGCCTGCGACTCGGCGACCTCGCCCTGGACGCGCCGCTGCGATTCCAGTTCGGCGTTCGCCCGTATGCGTGCGCCCAGTTCCGTCGCCAGACCGGCAGCTCGTTTCTGCTCGGTTCTCAGCGCAGCAATCAGATCGGTCACCTCCTGACCGCGCTTGGCATGCTGCCCCCTGAGCGATTCAAGCGTGGCCTGCACCAGCGCCAGCTCCTCATCGCGATCGTGTAGCGTGGCTCCCGCGGTACCCAGGTCATCCTGCAATGCGATGATGCGCGTATCGCGCAGTTGCAGCTCGCCCTGCAGCCGCGCGATCTCGGTTGCGCGCGAATTGATTTGCTGCTCGAGGTCGGCGATCACCCCGCCCGAGTCCTGCGTGATGGCGCGTAACCGGGTGAGTTCCGTCGTCCCCTCGTTGATCGCCGTCTCGCGGTTCAGCAGCTCGCCCCTCAGCCCGTCGATCACGGCGTCGCGTTCCCGCAACCCTGCCTTGAGCGCGGCAATTTCTCCCGCACGCTGGCTCAGCTCGGCCTCTAGATGGGTGCCGTGCTGCAGGTGAATGTCGACGTCCTGCTCGAGCGCGAACAGCGCCTCATCGTGGTAGCGCCGACGCGCCTCGAGGCTCTGCAACGCCTCGAGGCAACGCTCGGCCTGACGTTGCGCGCTGCCGCGGTCGTGATCGAGATCCTCCAGCCGGCGCATCTGCCGCTCGAGCGCCCGCGCAATCTCGCCACGCGCCTCCTCCTTCTGATCGAGTTGAGTATTGAGCCGCGAGATCTGCTGATCGCGAGCGGCAAGCTCGGCGGTGCGAGTCTGGGACTGCTGTTCCAGCTCCCCGATCGACACCTTGAGCAGGCGGTCGACCTCATCGTGACTGAGAACAAGTCCTTCGAGCTCGCTCACCTCGCCGGCGCGCGCCGCCGCTTCGGCTTCCAGGCTGGCGATACGCGCGTCGCGCGCCTGCACGACTTCAGTCAGGGCAAGCTTGTCGATCTCCACCGCATCGCGCTGCTGCTCGATCAGTCGGATCTGGTCGGCACGCGCCGCGAGATCAGTCTTGAGACGGGCAAGCGTCGTACCGCGCGCTTCCACGTCCGCCGCCAGGCCATCACGTGCGTCCTCGAGGTCCGCAATCTGTGATTGCTGAATCGCCTTGTCCTTCTCCGACACACGCAGCTGCCGCTCGACTCGGGCAAGCTGCTCTTCGAGATCGGCCGTATGCTCGGACTTGGCGCGCAGGCTCGCCTCGAGCGAGCGGATCGTGTCGAACACACTTGCGAGTTCGGCAGCGCCCGTGGCTGGCTGGGCGGCAAAGGAATCCGTGCCGCTCAGCTTGTCGCTCTCTACCGCGACGGCGCCTTGGTAGGCGACCGGATCGAGAAGCGGCAGCTCATCGGTGCTGTCGGGATCGATTTCGTGACCGGAACTCCGGTCGGCGCGATTGCTCATAAACAGTCGTCCCCTTCGACGCACGGTACTTCCAATGGAGGGGCCGAATTCTGATAGTTCGAGTGGCCCCGCTGCACAGTGGGTCGCAAGCGATGGAGAAAGGCAAGGGAAGAGTAAACATAAGGGTGAGGCCCACGCAAATTGGCGTGGCGTGGCGCAAAAAAGCGCCTGGCCAGCGGCTGGTGATATCCTGCCGGCGCCTTCCGGCCAACCCGCCTGATCACATCGCTACATTGCTCGATATAAAGTAAGGAGCGATGCGCAACGTCTACCTGCTCGCCGCTGCCCAGGCACTCGCCGCTTCTGGCACGTTCGCGATCGTGCTGCTGGGTGGAATTCTCGGCGCTGAACTCGCGCCACGGCCCGAATGGGCGACGTTGCCCGTCTCGATGGGGATTCTGGGAGTCGCTGCGACCACGATTCCCGCGGCACTGCTGATGCAGCGAATCGGGCGCAAGCGCACGTTCATCCTCGGCGCGGTGCTCGCGGGCCTGTCGTCGCTCGGCGTCGCCTGGGCTGTGGAGCAGCACGATTTCGCGATCTTCTGCGCGGCGATCTTCGTCATGGGGGCGAACCTGGCGTGCGTCCACCAGTACCGCTTCGCCGCGATCGAGTACCTCGAGCCGGAGCGCGCCGGCATCGCGGTCTCGATCGTCATGTGCGGCATGCTGCTGGCGGCGGTGGGCGGCCCGCAGTTCGCGCTCGCCGCCCGTGGCTGGCTCATGCACAGTGAATACTCCGGCTCATTCCTGGCGGTGTCGCTCCTTTACGTCGGAGCGGTGATCCTGCTCACGCGACTCGGTGCACCACGGGTCCACGTGGCTTTATCGCACGAGCCCGCGCGTCCACTGTCGAGGATCGCACGCCATCCCGCTTTCGTCGTGGCCGTGCTCGGAGGAATCTCGGGCTATGCGGTGATGAGTTTCATCATGACGGCCACCCCACTCAGCATGCACGTCGTGGACGGCTTGAGCGTCGAAGCCACGACCTGGGTGATCCAGAGCCATCTGCTTGCGATGTTCGTGCCGTCGCTGGCGAGCGGCTGGCTGGTGACCCACGTGGGCGTGAAGCCCATGATGGCGCTGGGCGTCATCCTGATGAGCCTGTGCATCACCATCTCCGCGCTGGGATCACACCACGTGATGCACTACTGGTGGGGGCTGGTCCTGCTGGGTGCGGGCTGGAACCTGCTGTTCGTCGCAGGAACGACGCTCCTGACGACGACGTACCGACCTTCCGAGCGCTTCGGGGCACAGGGTGTGAATGACTTCGCCGTGTTCGGCTCCCAGGCCATCGCCTCGCTGCTGGCGGGGCCGGCCATCCAGCACCTGGGTTGGAAAACCCTCAACCTGGCGAGCACGCCGCTGCTGATCGCGATGGTTATCGGATTGCTGGCGCTTTATCGCCGTGAAACGGCGGCGCCATCGCGCGCCGCGGCGATAGGCAGCGAAAGCTAGGTCGATCAGCTTTTCAGGAATTCACGAGCGTGCTGCGCCACCAGTTGCGGCGCGGCGCTCAAGATGCCCGCTCCCTGTTCGGGAAGATCGACGAGCCGTGCGCTGCGGAGCATTTGGCGCGCACGCTGAGCCGCATCCCACATCTCGTCCTTCGGACGGATCACGAGCACCGGCTGGCGCAGCAGCGGCAGGCGCTCGTTGGCCGCATAGTTGTACGCGGCATGCGCGCCCCACGATGCATTGGCGCCACTCTGCAAGCGTTCCGCGAAGCCCTCCGCGCAGTCTTCCAGCGTCGACCCGGGTCCTCGGCCCTGGACCTGTCTCTGCCATTCGCGCAACAGGTTGGCGCCGTCTTCGGTCAGTGTCGCCTGCTGTGACCTAGCCTGGAAAGTCTCGCGCTCCTCGAGATTGAACACCGGCACGGACACCAGAACGACGCGACGGACCTGCTCGGGACGCAGAATGCCGAGCTCCGTCGCGACGAGCGCGCCAGTGTGATGACCCAGCACGTCGATCTCGCGAAAGCGCATGGCATCGACAAAGTCCACCATCGCGGCCGCGTAGTCGGCGATCGCGGGGCGGTGCGGCGGTGGATCGGACTCGCCGTAGCCCGGCATGTCCGGGGCGTAGACCGAACGATCGCGTGCCATCTCCGGCAGGAATTTCGCGAACGCGCGGCTCGATCTCGGGCAGCGGTGAAAACACAGGAGCGTGGTGTGCTCGTCGAATCCACCGCTGGTGGGAAACGCGGTGCGAACGTGCAACTGGCCGAAGCGGCAATCGAAGTACGCGCGCCGTACGCGGACTTCACCGTCCGGGGGCGGAACGCGTATCTTGGCTCGGGTGGGCATCGGCAACCTGCAGTCAATCGCGCGTCGATCATGACGCATCCGGATCATTGGGTCTACGCAGCCGCGATCGCTGCGCTGGCAATGTCCACGCCAGCAATTGCGCAGGATTCGCTGCGAGCCAGCGAAGAGCAGCTCGTGAACTACGCCTTCGCGACGCAGCTGGGATCGGGGGTGTATTCGATTTCCGGCCGCACACTGCAGATCTATCGGCTGCCCTTCGACTATACGATGACCGAGCTGGCAGAGAACCGGCCCGGGATTCGCCTCACGCTGCCGCTGACCATCGGCCTGGTGGATTTCAAGCCGCAAGACGTGTTCAACACCGGGCTGCCGGAGAATCTCGACACGCTCGGCTTCGTGCCCGGCATCGAGTTCGACATCGAATTGACGCCGCACTGGCGCCTGCTGCCCTTTGCACAGGCCGGCCGTGCATGGGAACGGGCAGGCGGCAACGACGCCATGGTCTATTCGGTCGGCGTGTATGCCGCTGCCACGATGGACTACGAAGCGTTTGATTTGCGCTTCGATGTTGGAGGGAGTTACGCGGCCGTGGATCCCGACGAGGCGCTGCATTCCGACGACATAGTGTTGATCGAGGCTGGAATCGAAGGCCGCCGCCCGCTCGGACTCGAGCTCGCCGGTCATCCGCTCGACTGGGGTGCGTACCTGCTGGCTGACTTTTTCGCGGATCAAGCCGATGAGCCGCTCGACAAGGCGGGGGATGCCGCGAACCGGGCTCAACTCGAGCTGGGCGTGACGGTCGGCCCGCACTCGCGCATCACCGTGTGGCGCATTCCCATCCCACGTCTCGGCGTCGGCTATCGCTTCAGTGACGACCTCGGCGTCTGGCGTCTCGTTTTTGGCCAGCCGTTCTGAAGCGGACGCTCCGTTTCTGGCAGGAGCAGCGGCTCTCGCGCACCTTCCAGTCGATGTTGTCGAGCGCCGTCAGGCGGCGCGGCGCGCTCGATCATTCCGCTGCTCTCGCATTCTGCGAAGCGACACGGCGTGACTTGCGGCGCAAGCGCCGCCATTCGCGTGCGCGCGCCATGATCGCCGGTGCGCGCGCCGGGCCTAAGAACTGAGCCAGCGCCCCGCCTTTCTTTATTTCACGGCTCACCGCCTTCACGGTGATCAGGATCGGCGTGGCCAACAGCAAGCCGGGCACGCCCCATAGCCATCCCCACAGCCACAAGCCGAGGAACACGATCAGCGGACTCAGCGCCAGGCGACGCCCGAGCGCGAGCGGCTGGATTACCTGGCCCTCGATCGTCGCAAGGCTCAGAAAACCGGCGGCAATTCCCAGTATCGGGCTCAGGTTGTCATGCGTGAGGATGGCCACGACGGTGAGTATCACCAGCGTGGTCGCCGACCCCGCGTACGGCACGAAGTTGAGAACCCCGGCCAGCACTCCCCACAGCAGCGGGCTGGGAAGTCCGAACGCCCACGCGAGCGCCGCGGTCGCAACGCCCAGCCCCACGTTGATGATCGCGATCGTTACCAGGTAGCGCGCGAGTTGCCGGCGGACATGCTCCGCCGCTGTGAGCAGGTGGCGCGCCGATGCCGTTCGCCGCCGGCTGTCCGCGAACTTCCCCAGCAGCTGCGGTCCGGAGGAAAGAAAGAAGAAGGTCAGAAAGAACACGCCAGCCATCGTCACCAGCAAGGCCGGTGTCCTCCACAACAGCCCGCGCACTGGCGCCATCGCACCGGGCTCGGGAGCCGAGGGCTCGCTACCGGTGACGCGGCCCGCCTGGATCGCCACCTCATCGATCTGCACCGCCATGCGCCGTAACGGTCGGACCTTGCGATCCAGGTCGGACAGGATGCGCGGGACGCGCTCGACCCATTCCTGTGCGGGCTCGAACGTGGCATCGACCAACAGCGCGAGCGCGCCCACGAGCAGTAGCATCACCAACCCGGCGGCGAGCAGGTTCGGTACTCTGCAGCGCTGGAACGCTTCGACAGCCGGCGAGAGGACAACCGCGAAAAACAGCGCCAGCACCACCGGCATGATCAGCGGGCTGGCGAAATAGAGCACCGCGAAAACCGCCAGCGTCGCGAGTACCGTCAACGGCACGCGGAGGTGTGACGGCGTGTGGGCGCCATCGGTGTCTCTGCGGGAGTCGTGTTCGGGCATCGCGAGTGGCTACCGCGCGGGCGCAATCGGCTAGTCGTTGCGGGCCTGCCGGGCCCCGTCGACGGCGAGTCGCTGGCGAATCTCGAGCGCGTTGCGTATCTCGAGTACGCCCGGGACGGACGCGGCGAGTCTCTCCGCCTGCATGCTTTCCTCGTTCGTTCCGACGTATCCGCTAAGTTGAATGATACCGCGACAGCTCTCGATGTTGATCTGGCGCGCCTTGGTGGTCTCATCGGCGATCAGCGCCGCCTTGACCCTGGCGGTCAGCAACGCGACACAGCCACCGTCCCTTCAGCGACCGCGTGCAGCGAGGTAGAGCGGCTGTACCTGCGGCAGGAGCGCCTCGAGATCCGCGATGCGCGACTTGCCGGATGGGTGAGTACTGAGAAATTCGATCGTTCCGCCCGAACCCTTCTTTTCCATCTTGCGCCACACATCGACCGCGGCGCGCGGATCGTAGGCGGCGCGCGCCATCAGTTCGAGACCGATGCGATCCGCTTCGGCCTCCTGTTCGCGGCTGTGGGGCAGCTGGAAAGTCACGGTCGCAACCATGTTGGCGAGGTCGAGCGTGCCCTCGCCGACTCCCGACACTGCCGCGGCGCCGGCCAGCGCGAGCTGCTGCGCGTAGGCGCGCGAGGCGCGTTCGCGGCTGTGCTCGCGCAGCGCATGCGCAATTTCGTGGCCGACCACGGCGGCGATCTCGGCGTCGGTGAGATCGAGCTGCTCGATCAAACCCGTGTACACCATGATCTTGCCGCCCGGCATGCAATACGCGTTGAGCTCCTTGCTCGACTGCACGTTCACCTCCCAGTTCCACCCCGGGGCATCGTCGCGAAAGACTCGCGTCTGCGGAATCAGTCGCTGGGCGATGCCGCGCACGCGTTCCAACTGGCGCGTGTTCTTGTTGAGCGTACCCGCGTCGCGCGCTTTCCTGAGTTCCTGGGCGTAGGCCTGCTCCGCCGCCTCGTTGACTTGTTCGCTCGAGAGCAGCATCTGCTGCTTGCGTTCGACCCCCACCGCGCCCGCGGAGGTCGTCTGGACGGTCGTGCATGCGCCGAGCGCCAGCGACGCCGTGAGCGTCGCGAGCAGGGTCCATTTGCGTGTCATTAGCGTTTCTCCGTGCCACCAGAACACAGCACTTTCGCGGAATTCCCGCTCGCCGTCTGTGCGGTGGCACCGGTAGCGGCCCCGCTCGGCGAGAGCGTGGGCAAGAGCACTGCCGGCGCCCGCAGGGCGCCGCACGTTCAGGTACCGCGGAAGGACTGGGGATTAAGCTCGTGCTTGCGCAGCAGCTTGTAGAACTCGGAGCGATTGCGATCCGCGAGACGAGCGGCTTGCGCCACATTCCCCTGCGTCATCTGCAGCAGGGCGACCAGGTATTCGAATTCGAAGTGATCGCGCGCCTGCGCGAATGGCAGGAACTCGCGCGGTTTGCTCTTCAACGCCACCTGCACCAGCGTCGCCGGAATGAGCGGCGATGTAGCCAGCACGACGCACTGCTCGATGACGTTACGCAGCTGCCGGATGTTGCCCGGCCAGGGCGCCGAAACCAGCAGCTCCATCGCTTCCTCTGAGAAACCGGCCACCTTCACGGCGGTATCGGCGAGGCGCTCGCGAACCAGTACCAGGAAATGCGCGGCCAGCAGCCGAATATCTTCGCGGCGTGCTGCCAGCGACGGGATCTCCAGCGTGACGACGTTGACCCGGTAGTAGAGGTCTTCGCGGAAACGCCGTTCCTTCACCGCGAGCTCGAGATCCTGGTGCGTGGATGCGATCACGCGTACGTCCACGCTGACTGGTTCGTTTGCGCCAACGGGGCGCACTTCGCGCTCCTGCAGCGCGCGCAGCAATTTCGCCTGGAACGGCAGCGGCATGTCGCCGATCTCGTCGAGCAGCAAGGTGCCGCCGTGCGCGGACTGAATCAGCCCGATGCGGCTCTCGCTCGCGCCGGTGAACGAGCCCTTGCGATGACCGAAGAACTCCGATTCGAACAGCGCCTCGGGGATGGCCGTGCAGTTGACCGCGACGAACGGCTGCGCATGGCGGCGGCTGGCGCGATGGATGGCGCGCGACAACAGCTCCTTTCCGGTGCCGCTTTCACCCTGGATCAGGATGCTCGAATCGGTCTGCGCAACCTTGCGCGCGGAGGCTAGCAGCGCTTCCATGACGGGGCTGCGCGTGATGATTTCCGCGCGCCACGCGGCATCCTCGTCGCTCTCGTCGACCGCGCTACCCGAGGCCTTGAGCGCCCGGCCGATCGTGACCGTGAGCTGTTCGCTGTCGAACGGTTTGGTGAGATAGGCGAACACACCGCGTTGGGCGGCGCCGACGGCATCCGGAATCGTCCCGTGCGCGGTGAGGATGATGACCGGCAGAGTGGGGTGCTGCGCGTGGATCGCATCGAAAAGCGCCATGCCGTCCATGCCGCTCATGCGCACATCGGTGATCACCGCCTGTGGGCGGAACCTCGGCAGCACAGCCAATGCCTGGCGGCCGCTCTCCGCCGTCTCTGTGCGCCAGCCGGCGCGCTGCAGCCGGATGGCCAGCAGCCTGAGCAGCTTGACGTCGTCGTCGACGATGAGAATTCTTGCCGAGTCGCCCATTTCATTCACCGCCCGGCATCGCTTTCGCGATTCTTGATCTGTTCCTCGAGCGACTTGAGCGCATCGAGCTGTTGCTCCAGCCTGGCGCGTTGCGCGCGCTCGCTTTCCAATTCCTGGCGTGCATTCTCCAGTCGCGCCGTCGCCTCCTCGCGCTTCTGTTGCTCGACGCTCAATTGCGCCGCAAGTTCCCGCACCTGGTCCGAATCGGCGCAGCTCCCCGGCCCGCCCTCCACCGTCGTGAACAAGGTCTCCGCCACTGACTTGTGGACGGAATCCGCGGCCGATTGGGAGCTCAAGGTCTGCAACAGCCGCGAGGCGCGCTCGGGATCGAAGGCGCTCGACGGGTAGCGACTGAGCAGCAGCGCCAGCCGCAGGTCTCGATCCGGCGATGGAGGTGCGGCCTCGAGCCGGTCGCGCTCGGCCAGCAGTGTCGCGTCATCGTGCTGTCGCAACGCCTGCGCGTAATCGGCGAGCGACTCGAGGAACAGGTCGCGACATTGCGTCGGTGCCAGCCGCGACGCAGGGTCCTGCGCCACGGAGCGGCAGGCTGCGACCACCCCCAGCGCCAGGCCGATCGCGATCCAGCGCATCACGGCGCGGCAATCAGGCCGCACGCGACAACGGGAACTGCACGCGCACGCATGCGCCCCTACCCAGCGGCGAGTCGGAGATCTCGATTCGTCCATGGTGTGCTTCCACATACTGCCTGGCGATGGTGAGCCCCAGCCCGGTGCCCTGGACGTGCCCGACGTAGGGTGCTCGGCCCTGGTAAAACGGTTCAAAGACGCGCCCGCGCTCGTCCGGATCTATGCCCGGTCCGTTGTCCGCCACCTCGAGCGTGACCTGCCCGTCGTCCGCCGCGAGGGAAACGGTGATTCTGCCGCTCGGCGGAGTGTACTTGATCGCGTTGGACAGCAGATTGTCGATGACGGTTGTGAGCTGGTTCGGGTCGCCGTTGATGCGAACCGGCTGCAGGCGCGCATCGACCTGCAGACTCTTCGCGTTGCGACCCAGGCTGTGCTTGTCGAGCGCGCTACGCACCAGATCATCGAGCGGGATTAACCCGGAATGCGGCGGATCCGGTTGTGGAATCTGGGTCTTGCCGAATTGCAACAGGTCCTCGATCAGGCGCTGCAGGTGCTGGCCGCTTTCGCGCATGATCTGCGCGATTTCCCGTTGCTCGGCGCTGAGCCCCGCTCCGCCGTCATCGAGCAACAGCTCCGAACCCTCGCGCATCGTGGTCAACGGTGTCTTGAGCTCGTGCGAGATGCGCCGCAGGAACAGCGACTTCTGCTCTTCGAGCTCGAGAATGCGCAGACGCAGCCAGTCGAGACGACGGCCGAGCTCTTCGAGATCGCGCGGGCCGCGCACTTCGACCGCTTCAGAAAATCGCCCCGCTCCCAGCCGCCTGATCTCCGCGTCGATCTGTCGCAAGGGCCGCGCAATCAAGGAGACGAACACCAAGCCGAGCAGCACCGCCACCGGCACGGCTGCGGCAGTTTGCAGCATCAGGGTGCGCTGCAGGCGCGCGGCTTCGTCGCGGGCCTTGTTGGCATGACGCGTGATGAGCTTGCTGCTCTCCGCGAGGATGTCGCGCGCCAACTCATGCAGAGACGCCCATTGATCCGCGGCCTGCGGGTAACTCGCGGCGTCGACTGGTCTTCCGCCCGGGGCGAGCAACGCCCGATTGAGCCGGGCCTCCGCGACGACGAGCTCGCGCAATTCGTCCGCGAGCGCGGTGCCTAAGTCGATCGCGGCCAGCTGCCGCGCGGCCGAATCGAAGCCGGCGCGCGACGACACATAGTTGAGGTAGAAATCGCGATCGCCGAGCACCTGGTATTGGCCGACGCTGCGCTCCATGCCAGTGAGGTGCTCTATCAGTGCGCGGCTTTCGTGGGTGGCGGTCTCGGCGTCGAGCACCGCCTGGCGGTTCCGCTGCGCGAGCCGATCAGCCTGCACCACGGCCGTGATCACGGCGGCCATCAGCGGAATCGCAACCGCCGCGAATCCGAGCATGACCAGGCGCACGATCGATCGAGGCCGCGGGAGCCGCATGCTCAATCCTTCTGGCCGAAAGGAGTGTACGGAATTGGAAACACTGTTGATCTACGCATGTTATCGCCGTGAAAGTGCTCATTCTGACATCCGACCGGTCACGAGCGTTGCCATCTGACAACATGCAGCCCCCGATTCGCCGGTCGCGCCGGAACCCCGTTATGCCATAACTCCTTGAACGCCAACGCCAAGCCAAGGGTTGGCACAGGCATTGCTTTATCCCCGGTGACCCCCCGCAGAAGGGACGACCCGCGGGCGTATTGCAACCACAAACTGGAAACGAGGTGTTCAATGGACAATCGCATCAAGATCGCAGCCATCGCCGCCCTGCTCAGCTGTTCCGCCGCATATGCCGGCGACCCGGTGCAGCAGACGGAAACCATGGCGAAGGCGCTGCCTGAGTTCAGCACGGTCGACGTGAATGTGGACGGCGCGATCAGCCAGGAAGAGGCGAAGGCGCTGCCGGAACTCACCACGGTTTGGGTCGAGGCCGATGCCGACAAGAACGGCAAGCTGAGCAGCAAGGAATACTCCGAAGCGCGCGCGAAGCTCAACAAGTAATTCGATCGCGGCCGCTGGCGAGTGCACTTCGAGTGCACTCGCTCTGAACGAACACCCGCGCACGGAGGCGCGGGCCTGACGCCGCTCAAGGACGACATGCCGACGACGGCATGCATATAGCGGGTGCACTCACGGTGCATCCGCTGTTTTTTTGCCCTTTTCCGGGGACGGGCGTAGCCTCAGATCGAAGCGTCATCGGCGCTCTTGCGTTTTCCAGAGCGGGTCGCTCCATGATGAACCTGCAGGTCCGGATCAAGAAGCCGCCGAACGGAACGTGTTCCCCGGATGACTTCGAGATCATGGAGACCGAGACTCCGGCGCCCGGCAAGGGCGAAATGCTGTGCCGGAGCAAATGGCTATCACTCGATCCGCTGACCGGCCGCTACCGCTCCCAACCCGGATCGGGCCACGTCCTGCCCGCCCAGGCGATCTGTGATGTCGTCGATTCGCGCAACGACGTTTTCAACACCGGCGACATCGTGGTCATGGAAGCCGGGGTGCGGAACTATTGTGTATCGTCGGCCTCAGCGTGCATCGCGTCCGCACCGGCAGTGCACCGGCCTCCGTCGCGCTCGGCATCATGGGAGATCCGGGGTTCACCGCGTACTGCGGCCTGCTCGAGGTCGCGCACATCCGGCAGGGCGAAACCGTGCTCGTATCCGCGGCGGGCGGTCCGGTGGGGGCGATGGCCGGCCAGATCGCGCGCATCAAAGGCTGCAAGGTCATCGGCATTGCCGCGAGCCGCGAGCAGAGCGAGTGGTGCGTCAGGGAAGCGCATTTCCATGCATGCATCGACGAGCGCGCGGAGCCGCTTGAGGAGCGATTGCGGCAGCTCGCGCCGAAGGGCGTCGACGCGCTCTTCGACTCGCCCGGTGGTGAAGTCGTCAACGCGATCATCAGCGGCGATCACCTGTCTCTCACGGGCCGCGTGGTTCGATGCATTCCGAACGGCGCATCACCGATGAGTACGGCTGTGCGGGTACTGCATGTCGACATAAGTGCTCACGAGCAGCGGCGTGAGGCGTTTTTCAAGGACGTCATCGCCTGGTTTGCCGAGGGACACCTGCGCTACCGCGAGGACGTCGTCGAAGGGCTGCGCAACGCTCCGACCCACTTCTGCCGCGTGATGCGCGGCGAGAGTTTCGGCCGCGCGCTCATCAAGGCATAAGCCGCTGTCCGAGGCGATTCTCGCCGGAAGGAGTTCGCCAGTTCCTGGCTTCGCACCGCGAATCACGCGTTTCGTCGCCACGAACGAGCCAGTCGTCGCTGAGTTTGCGCAGCCCGTCCAGGTCCCGGCAGAATGCGCGCCCATTGCGTACCTGGCATGGGAATCCTCAGCATGCGCCAACTCACGAGCTTCTGCATCTGCTTCAACCTCCTTGCGGTCGCCCTCAGTGCTCACTCGCAGACCAGCCCCGACTCCGCGCCGCTCAGCGCACAGACGATGTGGCAACTGCAACGCCTCGGTGCGCCGTCGTTGTCGCCCGACGGGAAACTGGCGGTGGTTCCGGTCACGCGTTACGACCTGGAGAAGAACGAGGGCTACACCGACCTGTGGCTGCTCCCGGTCGACAAGCCCGGCGAGGCGCGGCAACTCACGAGCGACGCCGCGGCGGACACGGAGCCACGGTTCAGCCCGGATGGGCGATGGGTCGCCTTCCTGTCGAAGCGCGGCGAGGACAAACAGAATCAAGTGTACTTAATCGCGCTCTCGGGCGGCGAAGCGCGGCGACTCAGCAACGTGCCGACGGGCGCCAGCGCCATCAAGTGGTTTCCGGATTCGAAACGGATCGCATTCGTTTCGGCCGTGTGGAGCGACCTCACGACCTGGGACGAGACGGAAAAGCGCGTCAAGGAACGCGCGGAGTCAAAAATCACCGCCAGGGTGTGGGACAAGGCGCCGTTCAGCCATTGGGATCACTTCGTCGAGGATCGCCTGCCGCACGTGTACTCGATCGGCTTGAGCGGTGGCGAACCGCAGCCGATCACCGTCGCCACGGGCTACTCGCTGCCAGTGAGGGAGTGGAATTCCGACAGCTACGACATTTCGGCCGATGGCAGCGAGCTGGCATTCACGGCCGATGTCGACCGCAGCGGCGTCGATTCGAATTTCGACGTCCTGGTCGTCGCCGCCACAGGCGGCGAGGCGCGCAATCTCACGACCGACAACCCGGCGGATGATTTCGAACCGCGCTACAGCCGCGACGGCCGCTGGCTCGCGTACCTGCGGCAGAAGATCAAGTATTTCTATGCCGACAAGCAGCGCATAATGCTCGTCGATCGGCGCACGGGCACCACGCGCAACCTGACCGAGGACTGGGACCGATCGGCCGAGCAGCTCGTATGGTCAGCCGATTCGCGGACACTCTTTGGCTCGATCGACGATGCCGCCACGAGGCGCATCTATCGCATCGACGTGTCGAGCGGCACGCCGCGCGCGCTCACGGCCGAATCGAGCTTCTCAAACCCCGTACTCGCCGGCTCGACGCTGGTGGCGATTCGCCAGACATTCTCGGAGCCGCCAACCTTGGTTCGCGTCGATCTGCGCAGCGGCAGTGCCACCAAGCTCTCGACGTTCAACGACGAGATGCTCGCCAAGGTGCGCATGGGCAGGTTCGAGAGCGTGACCTACAAGGGCGCGCGCAACGACGACGTGCAGATGTGGGTCATCTATCCGCCCGACTTCGATCCCGTGAAGAAATACCCGGTCTACATGCTGTTGCACGGCGGCCCGCACAATGGCGCGACCGATGGCACACAGTGGCGCTGGAATGCGCAAGTGTTCGCGGGCTGGGGCTACATCACCACCTGGCACAACTTCCACGGCTCGAGCGGCTTCGGCCAGGAATTCACCGACTCCATCAACCCCGACCGCATTTCGATGCCGTACGAGGACACGATAAAGGCGGCCCAGTACCTGCGATCGCAACCGTACGTGGACGGCGATCGCATGGCGGCGGGCGGCGGCAGCTACGGCGGATTCCTGGCGGCGACATTGCTCGGCCGTTCACATCCCTTCAAGACGATCGTCGCGCACGCCGCCGTGTACGACAATTTCACGCAATATGGCTCCGACTTCGGCGCGGAGAAAGCGCGTTTCTTTGATCACTGGGACAAGCCGGCGGAGTTCATGCGCTTCTCGCCGCACGTCTCCGCGGGCAACTTCAACACGCCGACGCTGGTGGTTCACGGCCAGCTCGATCAGCGCGTGCCGATCAACCAGGGCTTCGAGCTCTTCAACACGCTGCAGACGCGCGGCGTGCCGAGCAAGCTGCTGTATTTCCCCGACGAGAATCACTGGGTGCTGAAGCCGCAGAATTCGCTGCTCTGGTACCAGACCAAGAAGGACTGGCTGCAGAAATACATCGGAGCCGCGCCATGAACCGCCGTGAACTGTTCGAAGCCGGCGTGGGCGTGGCGCTCGCCACGGCACTGTCTCCGCGTGCACTCCTCGCGCAGGCATCGGCCAAGCCACTGCGACTGCTGGTCCTCGGCGGCACACGCTTCATCGGTCCGCACTTCGTGGAGGCGGCGCTGGCGCACGGTCATCAGGTGACGCTCTTCAACCGTGGCCGGACCAATCCGGGGCGCGTGCAGAATGTCGAGGTCCTGCACGGCGACCGCAATGGCCAGCTCGATGCGCTCAAGGGCCGGCAATGGGATGCGGTGCTCGACACCTCCGCGTTCGTGCCGCGCATCGTGCGACTGTCGGCGGAGCTTCTCGCACCGTCCGTTTCGCACTACCTGTTCGTCTCGAGCATCTCCGTGTATGCGAGCTTCGCCGGCGCCAACGACGAGAGCTCGCCGCTGGGCAAGATCGCGGACGAGACCATCGAGAAAGTGGACGGCGACACGTACGGCCCGCTCAAGGCGCTGTGCGAACAGGCGGCCGAGCGCGCTTTGCCGGGACGCACCACGATCTTGCGCCCTGGGTTGATCGTCGGGCCGGATGACAACACCGATCGCTTCACCTATTGGCCGGCACGCGTCGCGCGCGGCGGTGAAGTGATGGCGCCTGGGACACGCGACGACGAGATCCAGGTCATCGATGTCCGCGACCTCGCGGCATTCATTCTGCTTCGCATCGAGCAACGGATCATGGGTTCCTTCAACCTCATTTCGCCACCCGACACCTTCACCATGAGTGGGCTGCTCGATGCATGCGTTGCAGCTGCCAAGTCGGATGCCCGAGTGACGTGGGTACCAGCCGGCTTCCTGACCGCACACAAGGTTGACGGCTGGAGTGACATGCCCGTCTGGGTCAATGCGGTCGGCGAGGAAGCCGGCTTCGCGTTGACGAGTGCCGAGCGCGCGCTGTCCGCCGGACTCAGGATCAGGCCGCTGAGCGACACGGTGCGCGACACGCTCGCATGGCACCAGTCGCGCCCCGCCGAGCAACAGGCGAAGCTCAAGGCAGGAATCACGCGCGAACGCGAGCAGGAAGTGCTCGCCGCGTGGCACGCCTCGCAACCGAAAGACCCCTCACCCGCACCCTCTCCCCAGGATGGGGAGAGGGCAAGTTTCTGATTCCCTCTCCCGCCCGCGGGAGAGGGTTACGGTGAGGGTCTCCCGGCGATCCCGTCACGGAGCCGTGACACTTCCGTGACGAGAGTCGGCAAGAATCGCGGCTGCCGCGCATCTTTGGGGAGTCCAGGTGAACACGCGCAATTCACGCACGATTGCCCTTCTTCTGTCGCTTGCCCTGACCGGCATCGCGCCCATTCACGCGCAGGAAAGCGATGAGATCCTCGAGGAACTGATAGTCACCATCCGCCGGATGCAGGAGAAGCTGATCGACGTGCCCCTGGCCGTCACTGTGTTCGATGCGAACACGATCGGGCACGCCGGCCTGCGCACGCTCGATGACGTCGCCGGGCTCACACCGGGCCTCACTTTCTCGAACGTTTTCGGCGAGGTGCTGCCGGTACCGGTGATCCGCGGGCTGGCACCGACCGCGATTTTCCAGGAGAACAATGCGGGCATCTTCATCGATGGCATGTACGTCTCCGGGCGCGAGGGTCTCAATTTCAGCCAGCTCGACCTCGCAAGGATCGAGGTGGTCAAGGGACCGCAGTCGGCGGCGTACGGTCGCAACACGTTCGCCGGCGCTGTGCTCTACACGACGGCGCGCCCCACGGACCAGTTCGAGGCCAGCGTCGAGGCGCAATACGGCAGCGACGACAAGCAGCTGGGAAAACTGATCCTGAGCGGACCGCTGGGCACCGACAAGCTCAAGGGCCGGGCAGCGTTTGTATACGACTCCTGGGACGGCTCCTACAACAATCACTTCCCTGGCGGGGGCCCCGACATCGGGGGTCATGAGCTGACGACCTTTCAGGGCAGTCTGCTCTTCACGCCCAATGACTCGTTCGAAGCGCTGCTCGGCTTCTACGTCTCCGACGATCAGTACGGCCCACCTGCGATGACGCCGGTGTCGGCGAACTGCGAGGACCGCGCGCTCGTCAATCCGATGAGCCCGGGTCTGCTCAACTTCTGCGGTGAGCTTCCCGAAGCAGTCGACGACAGCTTGTCGGTCGTTCCAGCGGCGATCGGCGAGGACCGAGATCTCGTCCGCAGCCACCTCAAGCTGGCGTGGCAGCTGGGCAGCGGCTCACTGACTTCGCTCACCGGCTACTCGAGCCTGCAACACAGCTACTTCCTGGACGCCGGGTTGAGCGGCGGCGAGAACACGTTTTTCGCCTATCAGGCGACGCCCTTCGCGCCGATGGCGCCGGGCTTCACCCGCACCTTTCCGACGGCGATCGTCCTGTTGGGCCCGGGGAGCGAGGTCGAGGAGATCAGTGAGGAGATCCGCTTCACGAGCGCGACCGATCGCTCGCTGCGCTTCCAGGCGGGCGCGTACTACTACTCGGTCGAATCGCGCTCGACGGACGACGGCGCCGTCGCCACGCAAGAACTGCCGGCGGACTTCTTCTCTTTCTGCCCATGCATCCTCACGGGACCGACGACCGGCATCGCGCTCGGTTTCGCCGACCAGGTGTTCCTGCCCTGGTTCAACAATCCGCAGGGCGACTCGAGCTCAGCCGTAGTGCTGACCGAGGAAACCGAGGCCTACGCGCTCTTCGGCCTGATGGAGATCGATCTCAGCGATCGGTGGACGGCGCATGCGGAAGTGCGCTTCACCAACGAGGAGAAATCGTTCGATGACGTGATCCTGGGCCGCAGCGATCGCAACGACTGGAACTTCTTCACCTGGCGCGCGGATCTCAGCTACAAGCCGAGCGATAACACGACGCTCTACGCGGCAATTGCGAATGGCGAGAAGAGCGGCGGTTTCGACACCGCTTCGCCGGGCGGCCAGGTCGTGGTGCAGCCCTTCGACCCCGAGAAGAACATCACTTATGAACTCGGGTTCAAGAGCGTCTCCGATGGCGGGCGCTTGCAGGGCGACCTCGCCGTGTATCTCATCGACTGGACGGACATCGTCATTCCGCAGGTCGTCACCGAAGTGGATGGCATACCCGTCACACCATTCTCACTCGACGTAAATGCCGGCGACGCTTCGGTCGTGGGTGCCGAGTTGTCGCTGGCCGCCCGATTGACCGAAAACTGGCGCGCGTTGCTGGGTGCATCCTGGACGGATGCGGAGTACGACAACGCCCTGGTCGAGACCTTCATCGAGTTTCCGAGCTACGCGCCGGACGGCGACGTCTCCGGAAACCAGGTCCTGCGCCAATCGGAGTGGAAGGGCAGCCTCTCGCTCGACTATCGCGCGCCGCTCGGCAGCGCATTCCAATGGTTCATGCGCGGTGATCTGATCTACCAGGGTGAGCAGTTCGCGGATGCATCCAACCAGGCGATCGTCCCCGAGCACACTTACTTCAACGCGCGCTTAGGATGGGAATCCGAGCGCTACCTTATCGAGTTCTGGGCGCTCAATCTGTTCGAGGACGACGCGCCGACCGGCGCGTTTCGCGAAGTGTATTTCACCAATACGTTCGCCGACGGTACGTTCGGCTTCGCCACCCCGTTCTTCCCATTCCGCTACAGCGTGTCGCACCCGCGGCTGCGGCAGCTTGGGGTGACGGTGCGCGTAAGGTTCTGAGTCAGCCCGTGCGCCTCAGTACCGCGGCCAGAAAATCCTCCGACAGCACGATAGCCGAATCGTCGCGGCGCGGTGCTCGGCTGAGCCACTGCACGAGCTCCGGGATGCCGACCGGCTTGCTGATCCAGTATCCCTGGATGGCATCGCAACCGAGCTCGCGCAGGATCGCGGCCTGCTCCCTGGTCTCCACGCCCTCCGCCACGGTCTTCAGGCGGAACGACTTGGCGAGCCCGATGACCGTCTCCACGACGGTGCGCTGATCGCCGCCGCTCTCCAGATCCTTGATGAAACTGCGATCGATCTTGAGCTCGTCCACGGGCAGCCGCGCCAGCACCCTGAGCGAAGAGTACCCGGTACCAAAGTCATCGATCGAAATCTTGATTCCCGCCGCGCGCAGGCGCTCGAGCTTGCGGCTCGTGCCATCGATGTCCTCGAGCAACATGCCCTCCGTGATCTCGAGATCGATGATGACGGGTTGCCGCGACCCTCGACCGATGAGAGCCAGCACCATCCCGGCGAAATCGGGTTGGCGCAACTGTCGCGGTGACACGTTGACGGCGACGCGCAACGGCACTCCGCTGCGCTCGCTGCATTGCCGCGCATCGGCGAGCGCCTGCCGCATGACCCACTCACCAACCTGGTCGATCAGACCGAGCGACTCCAGCAGCGGCACGAAGCTCGCCGGAGAGATGATGCCGTATCCAGGGTCGTTCCAGCGCAACAGCGCTTCGGCGCCCTCCACCGCTCCCGTCGCGAGATTCACCTTGGGCTGGTAGTGGACCAGGAACTCGTGTTCGGCGACCGCACGGCGCAGGCGATTATCGCGACTCAGACGCTCCTCGGCCTCCGCGTTCATCGAGAGGCGATGGTGCAGGTATTTTTCGCCCGCCTCCTTTGCGTGTGCGAGCGCCGTCTCGGCGTTGCGAAGCAGGCTATCGGCGTCGCGCGCGTTGTCGGCGAAGTGGGCGAGACCGGCGCGCACCGCAATGTGAATCTCGCGGCCGTCCACTCGGTAGGGATCGTCGAAGAGGCCGAGCGCCTCGGCCTTGAGCACCGCGCTGGCATCGAGTGCATCGACGAGATCACCGAAGACGACCGCGAACACCCCACCACCGAGGTGCGCCATGCTGCGCGGATCACGGAACGTGGACTTCAGGCGCTCCGCAATGAGTTGCAGAACGCGGTCGCCGGCATGCCTGCCGATGCTGTCGTTGATGTCGCGCAGCCGCTCGACGTCGAATACCAGCACCACCAGTGCGTGCTGGAGCTTTTCCGCGCTATCCACCATCGGCGCCAGTCGTTGCAGGAACAGGGAGCGACGCGCGAGCGCCGTGAGCGGATCGAAGTACTCGAGGAACTCGACCGTATCCTGGCTCTTGAGATACTGGAGCGCGAAGGAGATGTTGCCCGCGAGCTGTCTGAGCAGCTTGAGTTCCTCGTCGGTGAAGACCTCGGTGTCGCGCGAGTGCAGTTGCAGCGCGCCAACGGCCGTCCCGTCGACGAGCAGCGGCAGTGCGACCGTGGCATGGAACCCCAGCTTCAATTGCTCCGGCAGGAATGGAACGTCAGCATCCGGATCGGCCAGGTTGGCGATGACGACGGTATCTGACTGCTGGATAGCGCGAGCCACGGGTCCGCGACCATCGACGTGCTCTCCCGGGAGAGGTAGAGGCAGCGCGTCATTGCGCACCTCGGCCAGCGAATGCCAGGCCACCGGCCGCAGTGCCTTCACACCTGGCTGCTGCACGTACGCAGTCGCCAGCGGGTAGCCGGCATGTTGGACCGCGAGCCGGCACGCCTCGCTCAGCAGCTCCTCGCGGTCGTGGATGTGCAGGATCGCCGAGTACACTTCGGTCAGGAGCATCTGCACGCGGTTCATTCGCGCGATGCGCGCCTCCTGCTGTCGCCGCACCGTGATGTCGCGGTCCGCGCCACGATGGCCATGAACGCGCCCGTCGCGATCGATCAGCGGAATGACGTTTTTCTCGAGCCAGCGATATTCACCCGACTTTCCACGCCAGCGGGCGACGATGCCAGCGGTGCCGTAGCCCTCGCGATTCATCCGCTCCCACGCCAGCTCGACGGACGTGCGATCGTCCGGGTGTACGTAGTCGAGATGATTCCGCGCCAGCAGATCGTTGGGGCGATAGCCGAGAATTTCCTTCACCGCGCGGTTGGAGAACACATAGCGTCCCTCGGCATCGAGCTCCCACAGCCAGTCCTGGGTCGTCTCGACGATGTCGCGCAGGCGCTGTTCCTTTTCCCGGAGCGCGCGTTCCACGACGGGCGTAATCCGGTTGCGGCTGTCCTTGAGCACACGCTCGAGCGCATTGCGCTGCAAGGCGATGATGTCGGGCGAGAATTCAGCGAGCGCCGAGCGGAATGCCGCTGCATCCACGGCCGCACGGCTTGTGACCTCAAGGCCCGCGCTCTCGAGCTGGCGCTTGATCGCCTCGGCACCGAGCGCGTCTGCATCCAGCAGTAAGACTCTGACCGGCCTGTCCATGGGCATTGCGCAGCCTAAGACTCAGTCCATTGAGACCGTAGCTTACATAATGAATGCGCGTGACGCGCGGTGCCCATCACGGGCGGCCCGCTCACCGTGTGAAGCGCGTCGCAGTCCGGGGCACGGCAATCGTCGCTTCGTCTCCACCAGAACGGGGCCGGGATGCCCTGGTCTCCTCGCGTTCATGTCCCCGGCGCTTGCTGCCACGCTGCATTGAGTCGCCGCTCATAAGCCACAGATGCCAGACCCGGCATCGATCGCCTATGGCATGTCACAATCGAGCTCGTGGCCGCTCAAAAGCCACATAAGCCAAACCTGGCATCTTTCCCCAACATGTCTGGCGAACAGCAGGTCGTTAGCGCCGTCGCGGATGAGTGGGCGTGGAGTGCGGTGGGAAACCCGGTCCCGCATTCCGCAGACGTCGTCATCATCGGCGGCGGGATCATTGGCTGTTCGGCAGCGTACTTCCTGGCGAAGCAGGGTGTGTCCGTTGCTCTCTTCGAGAAGGGTCGTATTGCCGGCGAGCAGTCCGGTCGCAATTGGGGCTGGGTGCGTCAGCAAGGCCGTTCGCACATCGAGCTGCCGCTCATGCTTCACAGCCTGCGGCTTTGGCAGGATCTGCCGAGGGACCTCGGCGAGGACATCGGATTCAGGCAGGGTGGGTCGCTTTATCTCGCCGAGAATTCGGCCGAGCTCGCGGAACTGGGAGAGTGGTTGGCAGTCGCCCGTGAGTACGATCTCGATACGCGCTTGCTGTCGAATCGCGAGCTGGCCGAAGTCTTGAAATTCGACGGCACAAAGTGGGCGGGGGCGTTGTTCACCGCCAGCGATGCGCGCGCAGAGCCCAGCCGCGCGGCCGCAGCAATCGCGCGCGGAGCGCGTCGAGCGGGCGCTCACATCGTCAGTCGTTGCGCGGTTCGCGGCATCGAGCGCGCTGCGGGTCGCGTTCGAGCGGTAGTCACCGAACACGGGGTCGTGGCGGCGCGAGCGGTCGTCTGTGCCGGTGGCGCGTGGTCGAGATTGTTTTGCGGCTCACTCGGGATCACGGTGCCGCAGCTCGCTGTACTTGGGACGGTGGCGCGGACGGCGCCGACGACGCAGCTGCTCGAAGGGGAGGCCTGGTCGCCGCGAATCGCAATCCGCCGCCGCGCCGATGGCGGGTATACGGTTGCGCATGGCCGCTCGTTCGCGCATGCGCTGACCCCGACCACATTCCGGTTCGCAGCCAAGTTCTTTCCGGCGCTGCGACAGGGACACGAGTCGATTCGCCTGACGTTTGGACGCGATTTCTTCCAGGCACTCGTTACGCCGAGCCGCTGGAGTCTCGATGCACCTTCCCCGTTCGAGCGAGAGAGAGTGCTCGATCCGGCGCCGGAGCCGCGCGTACTCGGTCAGATCCGCGAGGCGCTCAAGCGCTGGTTTCCCGAAATCGCCACTGCACCGTTCGTTGAAACCTGGGGTGGAATGATCGAGGCTTCACCGGACGTGCTGCCAATCATCTCGGCCGCCGACGGACTCGAGGGCTTCTACATCGCGACCGGATTCAGCGGTCACGGGTTCGGAATCGGGCCCGGCGCCGGTAAACTCATCGCCGACATGGTGAGCCGCAAGGCGGATCCGGTCGAGCTGGCCGCGTTCCGTTTGGGCCGCTTCTTCGACGGGTCGCCCATCCGTCCGGGTCCGGCAATCTGAATTCATTGAGGCGTGTATGTCGACTGAAGATCAATCGGTGCTTGCGCAGGAGCTGAAGCCCGCTCTCGCGCCGCGCTTCTACAGCAGCACGGATATTTTCCGCCTCGAGGCCGAGCGCCTCTTTCACGCCCAGTGGTTCTGCGCCGGTCGCGCGCAGCAGATTCCCGAGATGGGCGACTGCCTGCACGTCGCGGTGGCGGGCGAAAGCGTGCTGGTGCTGCGCGGCCGCGACGATACGCTGCGCGCTTTCTACAACGTCTGCCGGCATCGAGGCAGTCAGTTGATCCGGACGCCTGCGTTGCCCGACGCCACGGCTCCCGATGCGATCAATTCAGGTCGAGTCGGCGGCGCGCTCGTATGCGGCTATCACGCGTGGAGTTACAACCTCGATGGCACATTGCGCGCGGCACCGTTCGTGCGCTTTGACGAGAGCTGCCCGAAGGATCGCTTTGCACTCGTGCCGGTGCGCCTGGACACGTGGGGCGGATTCATTTTTCTGAACCTCGCCTCACAAACGCCGCCGCCACTGCTCGAGCAACTGGCCGCAGCCGTGCAGAAGTTCGCCCGCTATCCGCTGCAAGATCTGCGTCGAGGCGCGCAGTTGGTCTACGACGTGCGCGCCAACTGGAAAGTCATCATGGAGAACTACAACGAGTGCTATCACTGCGGCCCGGTGCATCCCGAGCTGTGCGCGCTCGTGCCCGCGTTTCGCGAGCGCGGCGGCGCCGGTCTCGATTGGGCGAACGGAATTCCGCATCGATCCGGAGCGTGGACGTTCACGGAATCAGGCACTTCGACGCGCGCGCCGTTTCCCGGCCTATCGGAACAGGAAAAGACGCATCACAACGGCGAGGTCGCTTATCCGAACCTGTTGCTGAGTGCAGCGGCCGAGCACGTCGCGGCCTTCACGCTCTGGCCGATGAGCCCAGACCTCACGCGCATCGCCTGCGAATTCCTGTTTCACGTCTCCGAGACGACCAAGACGGGATTCGATCCGCGCGACGTCGTCGATTTCTGGGACGTCGTCAATCGTCAGGACTGGCAGGTGTGCGAGTCGGTGCAGGTCGGCATGAAGTCACGCGGCTTTCGCGGCGGGTTCTATGCGCCGATGGAGGATCCAAGCCTCGATATCCGGCGCTACCTCGAAAAGCATCTCGGCGACCTTTCGCGAGTCGGCTGAGGCGCCGGGCAAGCTTTGTGACGCGCAAGCAGTACGACGCCGTCGTCATCGGTGGCGGACACAACGGGCTGACGGCTGCGTTTTATCTGGCGCGCGCGGGGCTCAAGACAATCGTACTCGAACGGCGGGAGATTCTTGGCGGCTGCTGCGTCACTGAAGAGATCGATCCGGTGGGGGCGCCCGGTTGCCGCGTTTCTACTGCGTCATACATGGCGAGCATGTTGCGCCCGGAAATCATCCGTGACCTCGAGCTCGCTCGACACGGGCTGCGGATGATTGCCGCAGAACCGACGGTTCAGGCCGTCACGCCCGATGGCACGGTGCTGCCGTGGTGGAGCGAGCGCGAACGGATGCGGGGCTTTCTGCAGCGATTCGCACCGGCGGATTGCGAGCGATTCCTGTCCCTCGACGTGCGACTCAGTGCGCTGGCTCGTCACCTTGAGCCGCTCTTCATGCAGGCGCCGCCAGATTTGCAGCGGGCTGGTCTGGCGGGCCTGGGCGAGCTGCTGCGATTCGCACTCAAATTCCGGCGCTTGCGTGGGCGCGAGATCGCCGACTTCGTTGCATTTGCGACCGGGAGTCTCGGGGAGTTTCTCGATCGATCGCTCGCCTCGCCCCATCTCAAGTCGCTCGTGCTCTCCAACAGTCTCTACGGAAAACACGGCGGACCTTACGATCCGGGCACGCTGTTCGGTCTGCTGTTTCATCTGCTGGGTGGCGGGACGGAATCCAAACAGGGATTCATCGGCCACGTGATGGGCGGAATGGGCGCGATCACCACGGCAATGGCCGCGGCGTGTCGGTCCGAAGGAGTGGACTTGCGAACCTCGGCGGCGGTGAAGCAGATCCGGGTGCGCGCCGGGCGCGCGGACGCCGTGCTGCTCGAAGACGGTACGGAAATCGCGGCGCGCATCGTCGTCTCGAACGCCGATCCCAAGCGCACGCTCCTCGGGCTCGTGCCGCCCGGAGAGTTCGACCCGGAGTTTCTTGCCGCAGTTCGTGGAATCAAGATGGACGGGCCGTGCGCGAAACTCAATCTGGTGCTCGGTGAGGAGCCGCAGCTCATCGGCGTCGACCCGGGCGCCGACGCGCTGCAAAGGGCGCAATTCACACTCGTTCCCTGGCTCGATGGCGCCCAGCAGTGTTACGAGCAGGCGCGACAGGGACGGATTCCCGGGCACCTTTGGATTGACTGCCTCGTCCCCTCTCTCGTCGATCCGTCGCTGACGACTCCGGGTCGTCATGTGATGACGTGTTTCGTGCAGTACCTGCCGTATCGACTCACCGCATCCGACTGGAGCGTCGAACGCGATCGACTGCACGACCAGATCCTGCACCAACTCGGAAGCTTCGTGCCCGCGGTGAACCAAGCACTCGTGGCGAGCCGTGTGTACACGCCGCTCGATCTGGAGACTGTCTTCGGGATCACCGAGGGCAACATCTTTCATGGTGACCTGCGGCCGGATCAGCTCTTCTTCATGCGCCCGGTGCCGCAGTACGCGCGCTATGCTACGCCGCTTCGCGCGTTGTATCTCTGCGGTGCCGGCACCCATCCCGGCGGCGGGGTGACGGGTGCGCCTGGCTACAACGCCGCGCATCGAATACTCGGCGACTTGCGGCACAACCGCGGCCTGCGAAAGGTCAGTGCGCGGTGAAGTACCAGTGAGCAGTTGGCGTGCCATGCCGGTGAGATTCCGGATTCTCGCCGTGCTGTTCGCTCTGAGCTTCATCAACTACCTGCTGCGGAACAATCTGTCGGTCGCCATTCCGAGCATCCGGCAGGAGTTCGGTTTCAGCAGTGTGGAGCTCGGCTGGATTCTGGGCAGCTTCAACCTCAGCTACGCCCTGTTCCAGATTCCGGGCGGCGTCTTCGGTGAGCTGTACGGACCTCGCCGTGCAATGACAATTATCGCGGTCACCTGGGGCGTGCTGACGATTCTGACCGGCTTTGCGCCAGCGTTGATGGCGGCGTCCGCCACGGGTGCGATGGTTTCATTGATCGTGGTCCGGTTCCTGCTGGGCATCGCGAATGCACCGCTGTTCCCTACCATGGCCGGAGCCATCGCAAATTGGTTTCCGGTCGGCAGCTGGGCCTTTCCAAACGGCCTAAGCAGTGTGGGCGTCGCCTTGGGCCAGGCGGCGATCGGGCCAGTTGTAACGTTGCTGATCATCCAGTTCGGATGGCGCGAATCCTTTTTCGCGCTCGCCCCGCTGGGGTTGATCGTGGGCGCGTGGTGGTATTGGTATGGGCGCGATACACCGGTCGAGCACCGGGCGATCACGCGAGATGAGTTGGAGTTGATTGCGCGCGGCCGAGCTCCGGTGGATGCGAAGTCCAGGAGCCACGGGGAGTGGCGCAAGGTGCTGGTGCAGCGGGACGTGCTGTTGCTCGCAGGCAGCTACTTCTGCATGAACTATGTGTTCTACATGTTCGCGCAATGGCTGTTCACGTATCTGGTGGAGGCGCGGAGATTCACGCTGCTGGAGAGCGGATTCCTGTACGTGTTGCCGTTCGCGGTGGGCGCGGCGTTAGCAGCCGTTGGGGGGCTGACCTGTGACGCGTTGTGCAAGCTAGTTGGCGCGCGGTGGGGATGTCGGCTACCGGCAATGGCCGGCCTGGTACTCGTGGCGGTGTTCTTGCTGGCGGGCGTGTATGCGATAAACCCATACGTGGCGGTTAGTCTGCTGTCGCTGTGCTTTGGCTTTACGCAGTTCACCGAAGGCGCATTTTGGTCCGCAACGACTTATGCGGCAGGTCCTCACACGTCCACCGCGACCGGGGTCTTGAACACCGGCGGAAACGCCGCGGGCTTTCTTGCACCGGTCGTCGGGATGATGGTCGATCAGTTCGGTTGGCTGGCCACGCTCGCCAGTGGTTCGGTGTTTGCACTGACAGGTGCGGCGATGTGGCTGTTCATCGGTGCCGGTGCCGGTGCCGGACACGGCTTATTGGCCATTCCAAAGCCTCATCCGGATCGCTCCCAACATGAATAAGCCACAAAGGCCGTGTCCGGCACCGGTCACCAGACGCCTTGATTCTTCATCGATGCCCACGGTTCGCGCGGCTGCAGCGATTGACCTTTCTGCAAGAGTTCGATCGAGATGTCATCGGGTGAGCGGATGAAGGCCATGTGGCCGTCGCGCGGCGGCCGGTTGATCGTCACGCCCCTGTCCACCAATCGCTGACACAGCGCGTAAATGTCGTCGACCTCGTAGGCGACGTGACCGAAGTTGCGTCCGCCCGGGTAGTTCTCCGGATCCCAGTTGTAGGTGAGCTCGATCTGCGCCTGCTCGTTGCCGGGCGCAGCGAGAAACACCAGCGTGAAACGCCCGGCCTCGTTCACCTTGCGTGCCACTTCCTTGAGCCCGAGCTTGTTGCAGTAGAAATCGAGCGAGCGATCGAGATCGCTCACCCGGACCATCGTGTGCAGATATTTCATTGCAGCCATCCTGCGAAATGCGCCACCAATCCCACCCCGCCGCCTCCGAGCACGACCCAGCGAACATCGACGCTGCGCCACAACGCGAGTGCAGCGGCGATGCCCAGCGAGATCGCAAAGACATTGAGGCCGGCTGGCGTCCAGAGTACCGCAGAGCCGAATACGATGCCGAGATCGAGGATGACACCGACGACCGCGGCGGTGACTGCGGCCAGTCCGGCGTCGAGCCAGCGCACGCCGCGTAACCGCTCGATATAGGGCGCGCCGAGCAGGATAAAGAAGAAGCTCGGCAGGAAGGTTGCGTAGCTGGTCAGCAACGCTGCAGCGACGGCGGCCATCCCCGGCGCCCACTCGCCGGAGTGATTCCAGCCCGCCATGAAGCCGACGAACTGCAGCACCATGATGAGCGGTCCGGGAGTCGTTTCCGCGAGCGCAAAGCCATCGACCGCCTGCGCCGCGCCCAGCCAGTCGAACTGCTCAACGGCGGCCTGGTTGACGTACGCGAGCACGGCGTACGCACCGCCGAATGTGACGAATGCCGCCTTCGTAAAGAAAGCATACACCGCGGTCAGGATTGGGTGTCCGCCCGCGAGCTCGATGGCGACAATCGGCAGGACGAAGAGCACCACCCAGATGGCCACGAGTCGGTTCGGTGCTCCGACGTGCGCCGTGAGCGCGGGTTCATTTGCGAGTGCCTTCGTGCCGGAAGCCTCGACCCGCCCCAGTGAAGCGGTGATCCCGAGCAGAATCGCGGACAGCACGATCAACGGAAACGGGACTTTGAAGAACTGGATGGCAACGAAGGCTGCTACTGCCAGCCCGACGTGGAGCGCGCTCTTGAGCGCGCGGCGGCCGATCGTGATCAGCGCCATGAGCACGATCGCCACGACAACCGGCTTGAAACCGGCGAGCACGCCCGCGACCGGACCCAAGCTGCCGTAGGTCACGTAGATCCAGGACAGCCCCAGTAATAACGCCACTGAGGGCAGGAAGAAGCCGAGACCCGCGACGACGGCGCCGCGCGTGCCATGCATGAGCCACCCGCTATAAATAGCAAGCTGCATCGCCTCCGGACCCGGCAACAGCATGCAGAAGTTGAGTGCGTGCAGGAAGCGCTCTTCCGTGATCCAGCCGCGCCGCTCGACCAGCTCACGGTGCATGAGCGCGATCTGACCGGCCGGCCCGCCGAAATTGATCCAGCCGAGCGTCAACCAGAAGCGGGCGGCCTCAGAAAACGCGACCGGTGCCAGACTCAAGGAATTTTGATTTCCGGATGTCAGGTTATTCGCGCACTCGGGGGAACTATCCTGAATAGGCCAATTCTCGGTGTCCGACACCGTCTTAGAACATCTCCGACTCGCCCGGCTCCTTGATGTCGGTCTGGTAGCGCGACGCGATGTGATCGCCGGTGATCATCTCCTCGTAGGTCTGGCCGGGCCCGACCATCGGGTACACACCCGCATCGGGATCGATCATGACTTCGAGGAACGCCGGGCCCTCATAATGGATGAACTCATCGATGACGCGTGGCACGTCCGCCTTTTTGTCGAGGCGACGCGCGAAACGGAATCCGTCGGCCTGCGCGGCCTTGACGAAATCCTTCTTGTGCAGCGACTTGTCGCTTGCACTGAGCCTCCCCTTGAAGAACAGCTTTTGCCACTGCTTGACCATACCGTCACCGAAGTTGTTGAGCACCACGACCTTGACTGGCAGGTCATAGGTGGTGACGGTCTCGAGCTCGCCGATGTTCATGCGGATGCTGGCGTCACCGTCCATGTCGATGACCAGGCGATTGCGCTGCGCCACCTGCGCGCCGATGGCGGCGGGCAGCCCGAATCCCATCGTTCCCATGCTGCCCGAGGTAAGCCACAGCCGCGGGTGTCTGAAGTCGAAATATTGCGCCGCCCACATCTGGTGCTGGCCGACGCCGGTCGAGATGATCGCCTCACCCTGCGTGAGGCGATTGATCTCCTCGATCAGGTAATACGGCTGAATCAGCGGGCTTGAGCGGTCGTAGTTCATCGCGTGCCGGCGCTTGAGCTCGGCGAGATGCTTGTGCCAGGCGCCGAAGTCGCGCTTGAACCCCTCTCGCTGACCATGCTCGAGCAGCGCCACCAGCGCGTCCGCCAGCACACCGACGTGGCTCCAGGTCACGCGCTTGACCTTGTTGATCTCGGACGCATCGATATCGAGATGCGCGATGCACTTGGCTCTCCTGGCAAACTTGGCCGGAACACCGGCGACGCGATCGTCGAAGCGCGAGCCGAGCGCGATCAAAAAATCGCAGTCATCCACCGCGTAGTTCGCGAATGCCGTGCCGTGCATGCCGAGCATGCGCATGGACAACGGATGCATCGTGTCCACCGCGCCGATTCCCATCAGGGTCGTCACCGCGGGAATCCCCAAGCTCGTGGCCAGTTCGCGCAGCGCGTGGGCAGCACCGCCATTGATCACGCCGCCGCCCGCGTAGATCAACGGCCGCTTCGAATCGCCCAGCATGCTGAAGAACTCGGCGCACTCGGTCTGCGAGAGCTTGTTGTTCGCGAGCCGGTTCATGCGCTGGCGAAATCCCGGCACGGGCAGACGGCCGGAACCCTTGAATTCCCCTTTCCAGTTCTGCACGTCTTTCGGCACGTCGAGCACGACGGGTCCCGGGCGTCCGGTGCGCGCAATCTCGAACGCCGTGCGCACAGTGGCCTCGAGGCGATTGGGATCGGTCACGAGGAAGACGTGTTTGGCCACCGCGCCCATGATGCTCGGCACCGGCGCTTCCTGGAACGCATCGGTGCCGATCGCCGCGCTCGGCACCTGCCCGCAGATCACGACCACGGGTACCGAGTCCGCCATCGAGTCGCGCACGGGCGTCACCGTGTTGGTCGCGCCCGGTCCCGAGGTGACGAGGCAAACGCCCACGCGACCGCTCGCGCGTGCGTATCCGGCAGCCATGAAGCCCGCACCCTGCTCATTGGCGGGCACGATGAGCGGAATTCCGGCGGCGCCCCGCGCCGCCTGTTCCTGGTTGTAGACGAACACCGCGTCGTAGGTGGGCAGGATCGCGCCACCGGAGTAACCGAAGATCGCCTCCACGCCCTCATCCGCCAGGACCTGGATGATCATCTCGGCACCGGTGAGCGTGCGCCCCGCCAACGGATGCGCGCTGCGCTCGTGGGTCTGGTGCTGTTCTTTCATGAAAAGTTGGCAGTTGACAGTTGACAGGCAAAGCAGGGATCGTCCGACCGGCTGGCGTCAGTGCTGCAGCTTTCGTCCCCCAAGGAAGACTTTGCTGTCCGCTGGCCGTTTCCCTTACTGTCAACTGTCAACTGCCAACCGTCAACCTTTCCTGCATGCGGCACATCATCGCCATACTGTTGCAGAACGAAGCCGGCGCGCTCAGCCGCGTCGCCGGACTGTTCTCGAGTCGCGGCTACAACATCGAGTCGCTCAGCGTCGCGCCGACCGACGATGCATTGGTGTCGCGCCTGACGCTGGTGACCAAGGGTTCCGATGCCGTGATCCAGCAGATCAACAGTCAGCTGCTCAAGCTGGTCGACGTGGTGAGCGTCGAGGACATGACGCGCGGTGAACACGTCGAGCGCGAGTTGCTCTTGATCAAGGTGCGCGTGGCAGCCGATCGGGAAGAGACGCTCAAGGGGCTGGTGGCGCGCTCTGCGGGCAAGGTGCTGTCGGTCACCGCCGATTGCCACATCGTCGAACTCACGGCGAGCGAGGCTCAGGTCACTGCGTTCATCGGCGACGCCGCGAGCTGTGGCGAGATTCTCGAGGTCGTGCGCAGCGGCGCGCTGGGAATCGGCCGCGGCGAGCGGCGCCTGCAGGGCGCCGGGACCGAGAACTAGAACGTCTGCTTGGTCTCGATGAGGAATTGCACCGAGTCGATGTCAGCGGTGCGATCGAGCGGCACGGCGATGTCGAAGTGCAGCACGCTGCCAAACGCGCCGCGCGCATTGCCGAGCCTCAAGCCCACGCCGACATCCTTGAGCCAGCCCAGGCTTTCATTGCCGACCGCACCGCGACCCCAGGTGCGCCCCGCGTCGAAGAACACCGCGCCACCGACGTAGAACAGCCGGAACGGAAACCAGTCGCTGTAAAAACGCTCCTCGAGTGTCACGAGCGCACGGCTCGTGCCCGTCTGGTAGCGCAATGGGTAGCCACGCAGTCCGCTGTCGCCACCGATCTGGATCTGGTCCTCGGGGTCGAGCGCCTGGCTGGTCGCGCCTTCCGCTCGGGCGAAGAACACCCGGTTGCGATTCCAGCGCCAGTAGTACCGCGCGGAGCCGCTGAACAGCCCGTCGGCAATCTCACCGGATTCGAGGCGGCCACTCAAGCCGGCCTCCAGAAACATCCACTGTCGCTCGTTGAACGCGTGGGCGGTGCGAGTCGCCACTGCGACAATCATCGCGTCGCGATCGGATCCAAGCTCCGGCGTCGCCCAGCCCAGCTGCAGCGTGGCCGCAGTGCCGAAGTGCAGATCCTCGGTTCGCCCGATCTTGTCGAGGTTCTGGGTGGTGACGTACTTGTCCTCCAGCCACGACACTCCGGCCCACGGATAGACGAGCTTGCGATCGGGCGGCAGCTCGGCCGGCGGAACGCGGTCCGGTTCAATGGCGAACTGATTATCGTCGTAACGGATCCCGGCCAGCCAGCGGGTCGTCCATCCATCCTTAAGCCCCGCCGACCAACCGCCCCGCAGCTCGGCAAACGACTCATCGTGACGGAATTCATCCACGATCTCGCCGAGGTCGTATCGCGGATCGACGCGCGTGAAGTCAAATAGCGTTCCACCTTCGCTCCAATGCGTATCGAGCGAGTAGAACGGGCGTTCGAGCTCGATGAATCGCAAGCGGCCGTCGTCGTTGATCGAGTACGACAGCTCTGACTGCCAGCGACTCTGCCAGACGTTCGGGTCCCGCCATTGCAGCAGCAACGACTTGCGCTCTACGTCCGAGCTCAAGGACACGTTGATGTTCTTGCCGTATCCGAGCAGGTTCTCTTCCTCGATCTCGACGGTCGTCGAGTTCTCCCCGCCCTTGCGCTCGTAGGAAATGCCGGGCTGCAGCGTCCAGACGTCGCGGGTTTGCACCAGGATGTCGACTTGCTTGCCGTCGTACGCGATGGGGCGAATGAATGCGTCGTGCAGGTAGTCGAGGCGACGCAGCGCCCTCTCGGTCTCGGCCAGCACGCGCGCCGAATACGCATCGCCGCTGCGAAATAGCAGTTGCGCGTACACCGCGGATTCGCGGGTCTTGATGTGCAGCTTGTTGGCGAGCCGATAGAGCGCCTTGTCCTCCCGCGGATCGCTCTCGTTGAAGATGTCAGCGATATCGAAGTAGATCTGACCGATCACGGCGCCGGCGGCTTCGAGCTCGGTATCCGCGGGAACACCGGGGCGCGCGCTTCCGGGAGGTGGGCTTGGCGTCTCGGCAATGGCAAGGCACGATCCCGCAAGCCACACGGTGCAGCAGAGCAGAGCACGCAACGCGGCGCGGCGTCTCGAAGGATCCGCTGGCGTTCTCACCATGAGTGAATCATGACACCCGCGCCGGCACCGAACGGCGCACTAGACTAACGTCCTTTGTCCGACGCGCGCGCGCAGGTGAAGATTCCGTGGAATGCGTCGCGTTTTGCTTGAGCTACGGAATGAGAACGGTCGAGCCGACCGTCCGGCGGGCCTCGAGATCGCGGTGGGCCGCAGCAACATCCTGCAACGGGTAGCTCTGCCCGATGCGAACCTTGACGACGCCGCGTCGCACGATGCCGAAAAGTTCGCGCGCTGCGCTGTCGAGCGCGGCACGCGTCGCGATGTAGTGGAACAGCGTCGGCCGCGTCAGGAACAGCGATCCGCGGCGGCTGAGCTCGAGCGGCGCGATCGGCGGAACGGGCCCGGAAGCATTGCCAAAGCTCACCATCAAGCCGAGCGGCTTGAGGCAATCGAGCGAGGCAAAGAAAGTGTCCTTGCCGACTGCGTCGTAGACGACCGCGACACCCGCGCCCCGCGTCAGCGACTTGACCGCCTTCACGATTTCCTCGCGGGCCGTGACGATCACGTGATTGCAGCCGTGACGCTTGGCAAGTCTCGCCTTGTCGTCGCTGCCCACCACGCCGATGACTTTCGCCCCCAGATGTCGCGCCCATTGACAGGCGATCAGCCCGACGCCGCCCGCCGCCGCGTGGATCAGCACTGTGTCGCCGCGCTTCACCCGATAGGTCCGTCGCAACAGGTAATGCGCCGTCAGTCCCTTGAGCATGATCGCGGCCGCCTGGCTGTCGCTGATTCCCGGCGGGATGCGAACCAGCCGATCCGCCGGACAGGTACGTATTTCGGCGTAGGCACCGGGCGACGGAAACGTGTACGCGACGCGATCGCCAACCCTGAAGCCGCGAACCCTGCGACCCAACGCCGCTACGACACCGGCGGCTTCACGTCCGAGCCCAGAAGGCAACGCCGTGGGATAGAGACCCGTGCGGTCATACACGTCGATGAAGTTGAGCCCGACCGCCGTATGGCGCACGAGAACCTCACCCGGCCCCGGCACTCCCGGATCGACTTCCTCCCAGCGCATGACTTCCGGGCCGCCGTGCTCATAGATGCGAATCGCCTTCGGCATCACCAGACTCCTCGAAGTGTCCCTACAGGGGGTTGTGCGCGAAGGCGAGCTCGGCAACCGGCCGTCCACCGAGCAGATGCCGTTGGATGATCGTTTCCAGATTGGCGGGCGTGCAATCCCGATACCACGTGCCCTCCGGATAGACCACCGCGATCGGGCCACACGTGCAGATGCGCAGGCAGTCGGCTTTCGTGCGCAGTACCCCGCCGGGTACGTCCGCCAGGCCCAGCTCCTTCAGGCGCCGCTTGAGAAACTCCCAGGACTCCTGCTGCCTTTCCGGTGGCGCGCATGTGCCGCCGACACAAAGAAAGATATGTCGGCGGCAGGTGCCGAGCTTGAGCTTGGCGGCGGCTTCGAGCTGAAGGTCATCCATCAGCTCGCAATTCTAACCACTCTCAGGCGCTGTAACCGCGTTCGCCGTGTTGCGCGAGATCCAGGCCTTCGGTCTCCTGGTCCTCCGGCACGCGCAGGCCAACCACGAGATCGATGAGCTTCAGAATCGCGAACGTGATGACGCCGCACCAGACGATTGCCGCACCACAGCCGATGAGCTGCCGGATGACCTGGTCGGCAACGCTCACCCCCTCCGCGAGTCCCGCGCCACCGAACGCCGCGCTCACGAACACGCCGGTGAGTGTCGTGCCGATGAGCCCACCCACGCCATGCACGGGCGAGACGTCGAGCGAATCGTCGATGCCGAGGCGACGCTTGAGAAATTGCGTGGCGAAGAAGCAGACCGTACCCGCGACGGCACCGATAATGAGAGCGCCGACGGGTCCGACGAACCCGGAAGCGGGCGTGATCGTGCCGAGACCCGCGACCATTCCGGTCACGATGCCGAGCACGCTCGGCTTTCCGTAACGCCACCATTCCACCAGCATCCAGGCCAATGCGCCCGCCGAGGCGCCGATGTGTGTGACCAGCATGGCCATGCCGGCAGAGCCGTTCGCGGCCACGGCACTACCCGCGTTGAAGCCGAACCAGCCAACCCACAGCATGCCCGCACCGGCAACCGCCAGCGGCAGACTGTGAGGCGCCATCGGTGTGACCGGGAATCCGCGGCGTTTTCCGAGGACAAGCGCGGCCACCAGTGCGGCCACGCCGGCGTTGAGATGCACGACGATCCCACCGGCAAAATCGAGCACGCCGAGCTTTGCCAGCCAACCGCCGCCCCACACCCAGTGGGCGATCGGCACGTATACCAGCATCAGCCACAGCCCGGTGAACCACAGCACGGCGCTGAACCGCATGCGTTCGGCGAAGCTGCCGATCACGAGCGCCGGCGTGATGATCGCGAACGTCAGCTGGAACATGACGAACACGGTCTCCGGAATCGTCCCGGCAACAGCATCGCGTCCCACGCCATCGAGAAACGCCTTCTCGAGGCTGCCGATCCAGGCCTGTGCGCCGCCGCCGTCGCCGAACGCCAGCCCGTAGCCCGCCAGCAACCACAGCAATGACACCACGCAGGTGATTACGAAGCACTGCATCAGGATCGATAGCACGTTCTTCGCGCGCACCAGGCCCGCGTAGAACAACGCCAGACCGGGCAGCGTCATGAACAGCACCAGCGCGGTGGCGGTGATGAGCCACGCGGTATCGCCGGAATCGATGGTGGTAGTGGTGTCGGCCCGTGACAGGGCCGGAAGAAATGCAAACACGGCCGCACGCGCCGCAGCTCGTGCGGTTCGCTGTCGATCGTTCATTGGCCCCCTCTTCACCCGGCCGCGAGCGCCGGTCAGTCGCTACTTGTCAGAGCGCCGCATCGTCGGTTTCCCCGGTGCGGATGCGCAGTGTCCGCTCGATGTCGGTGACGAAAATCTTACCGTCCCCGACCTTACCCGTCTTCGCTGCCGCGGTGATTGCCTCGATGACCTGATCGACGAGATCGTCGCGCACCCCGACCTCGATACGGGTCTTCGGCACGAAGTCGACTACGTATTCGGCGCCGCGATAGAGCTCGGTGTGTCCGCGCTGCCGTCCGAATCCCTTAACCTCGGTCACCGTCATGCCCGAGATCCCGATGTCGGAGAGCGCCGCACGCACGTCGTCGAGCTTGAACGGCTTGATGATTGCTGTGATCAGTTTCATCAGCTCTGTCCTCGCCTTCTTGACTTTGCGAAAGACCGGTGCAGTTTTCGTGCCTGCCGCGTACCGGGTCCGCCAAACAGCCACTTGAGCGCGGCCGCCTCGATCCCGACTCGCAGCGATGCACTACTGTAGCGCATGTCCGGACGTGCGTTGCGTCCGATTGGTGCGGCCAGCCGCGCACCGGCTGGTCTATGATTCGGACGGTGCGTCCTCGCCGGCGCGAGCCCACGCGGAAACACAACGGAGCCCATCGCTTGGCGGACACCATCGTGATCGTCGGGGCCGGTCATGCCGGGGCGCAGGGCGCTGAGTCGCTACGCCGCGAGGGGTATGACGGACGCATCGTCCTGATCGGCGCCGAGCCGCATCTCCCCTATCAACGCCCGCCCTTGTCGAAGAAGCTCCTGGCCGGCGAGCTGCCCTTCGAGCGGGCGCTGATCAAGTCGGTGGCGTACTACGAACAGGCCCGCATCGAGCTTCGCTTAGGCGCACGCGCGCAGGCACTCGACTGCCGGGAACGTCGGGTCACGCTCGCAGCGGGCGACACACTCACCTACGATCGTCTGCTCCTGTGTCCCGGCAGCGAGGCACGCCAGCTCACAGTCCCGGGGGTCGATCTCAATGGCGTGTTCTACCTGCGAACCGTAGACGAGGTTGACGCCATCCGTGCGCGCTGCTGCCCGGGTGCGCGGCTGGTCGTGGTCGGTGGCGGATACATCGGGCTCGAGGTCGCGGCCACCTGCGTCAAGCTCGGCCTCGACGTCACCGTGCTCGAGATGATGGACCGCGTGATGAACCGTGTCGTCGCGCCGGAGGTGTCAGCCTTCTTCGCAGCCGAGCACGCCAACCAGGGAGTCAAGCTCCACTGCAACACCGCAGTCGCGGCATTCGCGGGCGACGGCGCAGTGCGCGAGGTGGTCTGTGGCGACGGCCGCCGCTTTGCCGCTGATCTGGTGGTGATCGGCGTCGGCATCGTGCCGGTGACGAACCTGGCGGCCGCGGCGGGCATCGCGTGCGACAACGGTATCGTCGTGGATGAGTACTGCCGCACGAGCGTGCCCGACGTGTTCGCGGCCGGCGATTGCACCAATCACCCGAGCCGCCGTTACGGGCGGCGCGTGCGCCTCGAGTCCGTGGACAACGCGTTCGAGCAGGCCAGGAGCGCCGCCGCGAACATGCTCGGCAAGACCGTGGTCCACGACAAGGTGCCATGGTTCTGGTCCGACCAGTACGACCTGAAGCTGCTGATCGTCGGTCTCTCGCAGGGCTACGATCGCTGCATCTTCCGCGGCGATCCGGCGACGCGGAGTTTCAGCGCCTGCTACCTGCGCGCGGGCGAGCTCATTGCGCTCGACGCGGTCAACGGCCCGAAGGACTACATGGCGGCACGCAAGCTCATCGCCGACCGTGCCCGGCCCGATCCGGCGCGAATTCCTGACCCATCGATTGCCCTCAAGGACTGCGTCTGACAATGCACTTCGACGCCCAAGCACGGTCTCAGGCTCTCGCAGCCGGCTGACAGCCGCCGCTGCGGATCGCGAAGCTGTCGGCAACAGGCGACAACGATTGCTGTGAATCGCTTCACGCGCACTCGCAAAGCGTCGCTGCTATACAGCTCGTAATCGATGGGATGTGGCAAGGAGGTGGCCCATGGCGATTCGATGGTCCACTTGGAGCTTCTGGTTCACGCTGCTCGCCGGCGGAATCGATGCATCCGCGGCCGACTTCCGTATCCTGCATTCCGAATCGATCGCGGTCCGCGCCGAGGATCTTGCTACAGCGAGCAACGCGTCAGCGGGACGCCAGCAGGCCGCAGTATCTTTCCAGGCCTATGGACGCCAGTTCACTCTCGAGCTCGAACCGAACGAGCGGTTGCTGAACCGCCTTCCGGCCGTGCAGCGGGCCGCGCTGCAACGATTTACGGTGTACCGCGGCCGCATCGAGGGTCTCGCCGACTCGTGGGTCCGGCTCACGCGCGTGGGCTCCGGATTGCACGGCATGATCTGGGACGGCGACGAGCTCTATGTGATCGAGCCCAGGCAATCGGCCGAGGCCTTCATGCTTGCGCCGGCTCTGGGAGCGCAATCACCCAATGTTGTCTATCGCCTCTCCGATACGCAATCCGACCTCGGCGCGAACTTCTGCGCGGTGCGCAAACCTGGCGAGAAGAGCACACCGCTCGCCGCGTACCAGTCCCTCGTCGCCGAGCTGCGTCAGAGTGCCGCGCTGGCGGCCGTGCCGACGAGCCAGATGCCGGTCGCCATCATCGGCGATTTTGAGTTCTCCACCGACCACCCAGTCGATCCGCAAGGTGTGGCGCTGGCGCGCATGAACAATGTGGATGGCATCTTCAGCGACCAGGTGGGCGTGCGGCTCGCGGTGTCGTCGGTGAGATTGTTCAACACTTCGGGCGATCCGTTCACCGATACGGTGATTGCGGATGAACTGATCGACGAAGTGAGCGCATTCAAGAACAATACCGCGAACGGCATCCGCAGCACCGGCGTGGCGCATCTCATGACCGGGCGCAATCTGGATGGCAGCACCGTAGGGATCGCGTTCCTCGAGTCGCTCTGCAACCCCTTCTTCGGCGTGTCTCTGAGCCAGGGTGGCATGGAAATCAGCTCCACGAGCGCTGTGCTGGTGGCCGCCCACGAGATCGGTCACAACTTCGGCGCGCCCCACGATGCGGAAGCGGGCACCGCCTGCGAGAGCACGTCAGCGAGTTTCCTGATGGCAGCATCACTGAACGGCAACGATCAGTTTTCACAGTGCAGCCTGGACCAGATGCAGCCCATCATCGCCGCGGCGCAATGCATCACCCCACTCGCTTTCAGCGACGCCGCCTTGAGCGTGGCGCCCTCCTCGGTCAGCGCGCAGGTCGATCAGGCCGTGAGTTTTGCCGTCACGGTGAGCTCGGTGGGCTCCCTGCAGGTCGATGGGACGATGGTCACGATCACCGTTCCCGCCGCGATCGCAGTCGACAGTGCAATTCTTACCGCGGGCAGTTGCTTGACGGGCGCCGGCGCGGTCACCTGCGATCTGGGTTCTCTGCCGGGCAACACCTCACGCCGGATCGATCTGTCGGTGCGCGGCACGCAGAATGGATCGTTCACCAGTACCTCCACCGTGGCCGCGGGCAACGATTCCGAATCGCAAAACAACACGGCCAGCGTCACGCTCACGATCAGCCAATCGACGCCCCCCCCGCCGGACAACAATCATGACGGCGGTGGCGGCGGCTTCGGGCTGCTCACACTCATGGGGCTGCTGCTCGCAGCAATCCGGCGCAGCGCACCGGCACCGGGAGTCAGCGGGCGCGCTTGATGAGCAGCTCGTCGATCGGCACCGGCAGCCCCAGCGCGTATCCCTGAGCGTAGTCGACGCCGATCTCCTGCAGTTTCTCCAGCACCCCGGTCTGTTCGACGGACTCGGCGACCGTGCGCTTGCCCATCACATGACCGATGCGATTGATCGCGCTCACCATCTCGTAATCGACCGGGTCACTCGCAACATTGGCGACGAACAGCCCGTCGATCTTCAGGTAGTCGACGTTGAGTGCCTTCAGATATGCAAACGAGGAGACGCCGCTGCCGAAATCGTCGAGCCCGAAGCACACACCGATGCGACGCAGCTCGCCGATGAGCTGGTTGGCCCGCGACAGGTTGCTCACCGCCGCGGTCTCGGTGATCTCGAAGCCGATGCGCTCCGGCGGCACATCGGATTCCCTGATTCCCTGGATGATGAACTGCGCCAGCTCGCGGTCGCCCAGCGTGTCGCCCGAGAGGTTGATGAAAAAGCGCTCGATGTCGCGCAATGTCGCGAGGTTGCGCTTGAGCCACCGCAACGCCGCTGCGATCACGAAGCGGTCGAGGCGAGCCGCGAGGTTGTAGCGCTCGACCGCCGGCATGAATGCACCCGGCGGCACGCGGCGGCCGTGCTCATCGCGCAGGCGCACCAGCAGCTCGTAGTGCACCCGGGTGCTGCCGCTCGCTACTGGAACGATTGGCTGCGCCTCGAGAAAGAACCGTTGCTCGGTCAACGCGCGCTTGACGCGTGACACCCATTGCATCTCGCCGTGGCGGCGAGCCACCGCGCTGTCATCCTCGTGATAGACGTAGACGCGGTTGCGGCCCTGATCCTTGGCCGTATAGCAGGCGGCGTCCGCGGCGCTCAAGACCTGCGCCACGCGCCGGTGCGCGCCATCGATCGCGACCACTCCGATGCTGGCGCCGAGAAAGAAGGAGCTCGTGCCCCACACGAACTGAAATTGTTCGATGGTGCGCAGCACCTCCTGCGCGATCTTGGCCGCGGGTTCGAGCGGGCAGTCCTGCAACAGCACGCCGAATTCATCGCCGCCGAGTCGCGCCAGCGAATCATTGGCGCGGACGTGCTGTTGCAGTGCCGGCGCGAGCTGCCGAAGGACTTCGTCGCCCGCGATGTGGCCGCAGGTATCGTTGATGACCTTGAAGTTGTCGAGATCGAGATAGCACAACGCGTGCACGCCGCCACCCGCCAGCGCGCTCTCCAGCGACCGCTGCAGCCGCAACTCGAACTCGCGGCGGTTGATGAGGCCGGTGAGCGCGTCGTGGCTGGCCTCGTACGAGAGCTGCCGCGAAAGCTCGTGCGCCTCGGTGATGTCGGTGAGCGTGCCCTCGTAGTACAGCACCTGGCCGTGCTCGTCGCGGACGGCACGCGAATTCTCCAGCACCACGATCTTGTGCCCATCCTTGCGCTTGAGCACCATCTCCGCGTTGCGGATCTCGCCGCTCTCCTGGATGTTGCGGATCCAGTTGTCGCGATCCTCCGGGAACATGTAGAGATCGCGCCCGATGTCGAGACCGAGCAACTCGTCCTCCGAGTCATAGCCCAGGAGCTTCACGAGCGCGGGGTTGGCGGACATGAACTTGCCATCGGGCGTGGACTGGAAAACGCCCGCCACGACGTTCTCGTACAGCTCGCGGTAGCGCGCCTCCGAAGCGCGCAACGCGAGCATGGTGTGCGTATGATCCGTGGCGTAACGCAGCGACTTCTCGAGCAGGTTGCTTACGACTTGCTGCTTGATGAGATAGTCCAGCGCCCCACGCTCGACCGCCTCCGTGCCGAGCTCCTCGTCGTTCATTCCGACCAGCAGGATGATCGGCACGTCACCGCACTTGGGCTGCAGTCGCAGGAAGGTCGTGAGCCCGACGCTGTCGGGCAGCGCAAGATCGAGGAGGATGACGCTGATACCGGGGCGCTTCAGCCGGTCGAGGCCGGCGGTCAGTGTCGCAGCGATCTCGAGCGCGAACGGCTGGCCACGAATCTGGATCAATTCCTCTTTGATCAGTCGCTGGTCATCGGGGCTGCTGTCGATCAGCAGTACGGTCGCATTCGCCATGCCAGCGCGAGTATACGCGCAGTGAACAGCACTCCTATCCGATCACGCAAGGACGGACTGATGCATTTTCTCGCCGGCAACACCGGCGAAAATAGCTCTGTCCCTCCTGTTGGCCGCGGCGAATAATGGCGATACGAGCACGAGCCACACCGGAGAATGGTCGGTCGCTTCGAACTGGTGCGCTCACGGCGGGGGAATCGTCATGAACACAAAGATGCGCTTTCTCATCGGGATCTGCCTGCTCGCATCCTCGACCATCGCCTCGGGAGAACAGCCCATGTTCGGAATCGCTATTCACGGTGGAGCCGGAACGCTGCCGCGCGCCGAGATCACGCCCGAGCTCGACGCGCAGTACCGCGCGGATCTCGAGCGCGCGCTCGACACGGGCTATCGTGTGCTCGAGCGGGGCGGCAGCAGCCAGGACGCGGCGATCGAGGCGGTCAAGATCCTCGAGGACTCGCCACTGTTCAATGCCGGCCGCGGCGCGGTCTTCAATCGCGATGGCGAAGTCGAGCTCGACGCAGGGGTAATGGACGGCGCGAGCAGCCGCGCGGGATCCGTGGCGGGGCTCAAGCACATCAAGAACCCGGTCGAGCTCGCGCGCCTGGTGATGGAGAAGTCGCCGCACGTGATGCTGATCGGTCCGGGCGCCGAAGAGTTCGACCTCGACCAGGGTATGACGCTGGTCCCGAACAGCTATTTCCACACCGAGAAACGTCGCCAACAACTTGAACGCGCGCTGCGGGGAGATCGCATGGCGGCGATCAAGCTCAACTATTTCGGTACCGTCGGCGCGGTGGCGCGCGACAGAAAAGGCAATCTGTTCGCAGCCACCTCGACCGGAGGCATGACGGGCAAGATTCCCGGCCGTGTCGGCGACTCACCGCATATCGGCGCCGGCACGTACGCCAACAACGATACCTGTGCGGTGTCGGCAACCGGTCACGGCGAGTTCTTCATCCGCTCGGTGGTCGCCTACGATATCCACGCGCTGATGGATTACAAGGGCCTCACCCTAGAGCAGGCGGCCACCGAGGTCGTGCAGCACAAGCTGAAAGGCCTCAAGGCCGAGGGCGGGGTGATCGCCATCGACGCCCAGGGAAGCATCACCATGAGCTTCAACTCCGAAGGGATGTTCCGCGGCGCGCGCGATTCGGGCGGCAGGCGCGAGGTGGCGATTTACTGAGGTGTGGCCGCGAGCGCGACCTCCGCGGTGAACATCCCGGTCTGCACCAGCGAGGATTCGGACTCCTTCGCCTGCACGCGGTCGCCGCCCTGTTCGTGCGCCTCTTGCAAGGCCAGCTGCGCCAGCTCGATGAAAGCTTCGCGGCTGTCTATGGCGCGCGCCACGGTGAGCGCCACGCCCACGCTCACGGTGACGTCGCGCCCGTTGGGCGAATCGGGATGTGGAATCTCGAGTGCGGCGACTGCCTGCCGCACGCGCCGTGGCACTTCCTCCGCGTACAGCCGGTCCGGATTGGTGAGCACGATCGCGAACTGGATCCCGGAGTAGCGCGCACAGAAATCCAGCGGCCGCAAGGCGCATGCAGCAACCGCGCCCGCGACCCTGCGGATGCATTCGTCTCCCGCCTGCAGCCCGAAGCGGTCGTTGTAGCGCCGGAAATTGTCGACATCGACCAGCATCAGCACGATCAGCGACTTGTCCTCGATCGACTGCTCCCAGACGCGCCCGATGAAGCCGTCGAACATGCGCCGGTTGAAGAGCCCGGTGAGGCCATCGCGTTCGCCGAGGTGCCCGATCACGAGTGACTCGAGCCACGCGACGCGAATTGCATGCTCGATCGCATACGAGGCCGCTGCTCCGCCCGCGACGACGGTGAGGAGCACCAGGGCGTAGGCAACGACCTGATTGGCCGGCCAGCCGGCAAACGCCACTGTCGCGATCGCCGCCAGCGCCAGCGCTCCCACCGTATCGACGGCGGGCCAGAAGCGCAGTCCCATGGCGAGCGGACCAACGATCAGCACGGCCGCAAGACCGGAGAACACGAACGTGCCGCCTGCGCGGGCCACGTACCAGTCGAGGAGGATTGCGGTCACCGCGATCGCTACCAGCAGGATCGTGGTCCAACGGGCGATGGGTGATTCAGTGCGCGCCGCGATGAGAGTGATGCCAATGCCCAGCAACGCCAGGGGCAGCATCGTTCCCAGCCGCAGGAGCGCGGAGAGTGGGAGGAGTGCGGTCTCGAGCTGCAACTGATCGGCGATCCACAACAACAACGCCAGAACGGCCAGGACAGCGAATCCGCCACGGACCCAAGGCAACAGCTTCAGGCGAAACGTCTTGCGGAATTCCGACTCGAGCGGCTCGGAGAACTCGAGCTGGCGGAAGCCATGAGCGAGCTGCCGCGCCGCGGGCGTGTCGTGGGCATCGCTCGGCACGAGGGGAAAGCGCATCGCCGCTCCGTTGTCCCTCAAAAAGGGCCGCTACGGTAGCGGCTTCGGCTGGCCGGGGACAAGCGGACCGGGTGAAGGGCCTGCGTCGATGTTGCCGGGCTCGATCGCGTGGCTTGATCTGCGGTTTGCGGGTCAGCTCTTTTCGGGGTGCCCGACCGGGTCGGGAGGGTCGCGCTCCGCGCGCGGCGCCTTGACGCGCGTGCGCCAGACTTCGTAGGGGTCCCACCCGGCGGTGCCCGGATCGCGGTGCTCCATTGCGGGGACTGACTGATCGGCGGCCACATCCTCGTTGGCCGCGTCACCCGCATCGCCGCCGATGCTTACGAGCCCGCCATTCGCTGTAATTGTCATTGAATGGCGCCTTCGGTCTTCTTAATCGGGGGCCGATTCTAGGCGCCCCACGGTGAAAATCCAGTGAATCTGCCGTGACGCGTTGGTGAACGCCAACGCCGAAAACGACGTGGGCAGAATATGTTAAGAACAGAGACTCGCCCAGCAGCTAACTCAGCCTGAGTTGTTGCTCACCTGAGACCCTGGGCAGCCACAGGGTGACCACCAGTCCGCCCCCATCGCGGTTTGCCAGGGCGATCCGCCCCCCGTGGGCCTCGAGTACTTCGCGGCATAGGGTCAGACCGAGACCGGTGCCCGTCGGCTTGTTCGAGTAGAACGGCACCAATGCGTTGCGCAGGTCGGCGTCGGTCATCCCGCCGCCGCGATCGAGAATACGCAACTGCCAGAGGGACGTGCCTTCTTCGACGGCAACGGTGACGTCTTCCGCGGCTGAGCCCGACTCGTGAGCATTCTTGAGCAGGTTGATCAGCACCTGCTGCAGCTGGGCCGGATCGAAGTACGCCGCTTCCGCCGGCGCCTTCCCCTCCAGTCGAAACGGCAGCGCATCGGCGAGCGTGGCGAGAAATGCCGCCCACTCGACGCGCGCCGGTCGCGGCTGTGGCAACTTGGCAAATCGCGCATAGCCGTCGATGAAAGTCTTGAGATGCGCGGCGCGCTCCTCGATGGTGGCGAATACCCGCGCGAGCCGCGCCGTGTCCGGCACGCGCGCGAGCTGCTGGCCGGAATGGGCAAGCGACGATATCGGCGCCAGCGAGTTGTTGAGCTCGTGCGCAATCACGCGAATGACCTTCTTCCAGGTCGCGACCTCCTGCGCGTTGAGCTCGCGCGTCAGCTGCTTCAGGAGATGGAGCACGTGCGGGCGGGCATTGAGACGAAAGCCGCGCCGCGAGAGGTGGAAGATCTCGGGCTCGCCGGCGAATTCCACCGTGAACAGCGTATCGCGCTCCGCGGCGAAGGCCTCGCGCAGCGCAGGCGGTACCGTGGACAGCAACTGACCGAGCTCGAGACCCTCGAGCTTGCGGCCGGCATTAAAGAGCTGTCGCGCGGCCAGATTGCTGTAGAGCACGCGCCCCAAGTCAGTTGTCAATACGAGCGCGAGCGGCGTGCTCTGGATGACGGTATCCAGAAGCAGCTCCCGCTGCAGCAACCCCTGCCGCTCCTCGCGCAGTGTCTCGCCGAGCCCGTTGTAGGCCTGCACCAGCTCGCCCAGCTCGTCGTTGCGCTCGTTGCGACCGCCGGCGACGCTGAAGCTGAAATCGCCATCCTTCATCCCGCTGATGCCGTCGGTCACGGCGCGCAGCGTGCGGCGCAACGGTCGTGCGAATCGCCGGCTGAGCAGGATCGCGATCACGATGATTCCCGGGAGGACCACGATGAGGCTCAGCCACAAGGAGTCGAGCGCGGATTGCAGGATGAGCGCAGCGATTGCCGAAGCGCTCGCCCACGCGGCGGTCAGCAAGGCGATCTTGCCCTCGAGCGAGAAACGCATGGTGACTTATCTGTTGTGGTGTCCCGCAGCTTGCGCTGCCGTCGCGGGCGTCGGGGCCGGTACAGCACACTAGCATGGCTACCGCCGACGGATTCAGCCGTCCTTGTCGCGAATTCCGAGTCTCTCCATGCGGCGGTAGAGCGCCTGCCGGCTCAGCCCCAGCTCTCGCGCGGCGTGCGCGATGATTCCGCTCGCGCGCTCGAGTGCCTGCTCGATTTCCTCTCGCGCCGGCTCGCGCTCGACGGACCGCTCAGCGGCATCAACCGGAGCCAGCCCAAGGGCTTACCCGCGCACTACGCGATCGGCAGCGAGCAGACACACGCGCCGGATGGTGTTCTTCAACTCGCGCGTGTTGCCGGGCCACGGATAGACGCGCAAAGCCTTTTGAGCGGCGTCATCGATCGAGAAGCCGGGCTCGAGGAAATGACGCGCCAGGGGAAGAACGTCATCGGGCCGCGTGGCGAGTGGCGGCACTTTGAGTTCGATGACGTTGAGGCGATAGAAGAGATCCTCACGAAAGCGCCCGTCGCGGATCGCCGCTCTCAGGTCGGCGTTGGTCGCGCTCAGAACGCGAACCCGCACGCGCCGGGTGACACTCGATCCGAGGCGTTCGAACTCACCGGTCTGAAGCACTCTCAGCAGCTTTGCCTGTCCGGCGAGCGACAGGTTGCCGATCTCGTCGAGGAACAGGGTGCCGCCGTCCGCGGCTTCGAAGCGGCCCTGCCGGCCTTTGGAAGCACCGGTGTAGGCACCTGGCTCGGCACCGAAGAGCTCGCTCTCCATCAGCTCCGACGGCAGCGCGCCCACGTTGACCTTGACCAACGGGCCATCGGCGCAGGCGGAATTTGCGTGGATGATGTCGGCGAGCACCTCCTTGCCCACTCCATTCGGCCCGGTGATCAGCACTGGCACGTCCGCCGGCGCAATCTGCGTGGCGGTGACGAGCAGTTCGTGCATCGCATCGCTGTCATACACGATGCCACGCAGGTCGAACTTCTCCTTGAGAGCCTGCCGTGCCTCGTGGCGGCTGTGCGCGAGCGCCTGTTTCTCCAGCAACGCCGAGCGCAGCTGCAGGAGGTTGCGCACAGTGGTGAGCAGGCGCGCGTCGTCCCAGGGCTTCGCCAGATAATCGGCGGCGCCCGCTTTGACGAGGTCCACCGCGGTCTCGAGATGTGTCCAGGCCGTGAGCAGGATGATCGGCAGCTCCGGCTGGCGTTGCCGGATGCGGTGGAAGAGGGCCACGCCCTCCTCTCCCGAGGTGGCCTGGCGGCTGAAGTTCATGTCCTGGATGACGAGATCGATCTCGCCGCGGTCGAGCAGCTGCAACCCGGACTCGGGCGTTTCGGCCTCGATGACGTTGAGCCCCTGCAGCGACAACAGCACCTCGAGCGCGGTGCGGACCGCCGGGTTGTCGTCGATCAGCAGGACTGTCGGCATCTGTGGCGCGCTCGCGCGCCGGGTCTTGGGGCTCGAAGCCACAGACCCTGTGCGGGCGGTAGGGGCACAATGAGGCGGCGGCACGATTCCCCGGTGCGAATCATCGAACTCATCTCGACGCCACGAGCGGATTCGAGCTTACTGCAGAGCAACGATAAGCCAAATAAGCCGTGTCCGGCACCCTCAAACCGTTCGCGTAGCTACAGCGGGAGGTACCGAAGCGGCGCGGCGAGCCGGGATGAGTACCGCCAGCTGGCCCAGACCCCACATGCAAATCGCGCCGGCGATCACGTACGCAATCCCGAGTTTTGGCAGGGAAAAGGCCGAGTTCAGCCAGTAGCTGACCATGAAGGCGAACACACATCCCACAGTGACACCGATGGTCGTCAGCAACCAGTTTTCCAACATGAAGTATCTGAGGATATCGAGTTTGCGCGCCCCAACGGCGCGGCGGGTGCCGATTTGCTTGACGCGCGCATTCACGCTGAAGCTCGCGAGCCCGACGATGCCGAGCGCTGTCATGGTGATGAGCAACAGGCTTGCGACACCGAGCAGCACGGTCATGCGGGTGTCGGCCTTGTAGCTGCGCTCGATATAGTGGTCGTGCGAACGCACCCAGGTGATGACCCGGGTACGGTCGGATTCACCCAGCTTGCGCTCGAGCTCGGCCATCAGCGCATCGCGTTGTCCGGGCTGTGCACGCACGATGTAGCGACTGAGCGGCCCGGGCGGGACGACTGGATGAAAGACGATCTGCGTCAGCTTGTCCCAATCGACCCACGCGCCCAGCATGTGGTCGACGATGCCGACGATGGCCGCCGACTGACCGAGGTTGTCGTACACGCGCCGGCCCAACACGGCGTCCGTGCCAAATAGCGCCTTGGCCATATCCCGTGTGATAACGATCTCCGGGACGAAATCCGAGTTCGGCCCTGTATCGTGGCGCACGACGTCGCGCGACAGGGCACGGCCTGCCACGAGCTTCACACCCAGCGCTTCGAGACCCTGCTCGTCGATCTCGTAGTAGTTTCCCGGCACGTCTGGTGATGATTCCGCCGCGTCGACGCTGTAGGTGCTCGAGCTGCCGCCGCCGCTCAACGGAATCCCATTGATCGTCGAGGCCGTCACGACCCCGGGCGTGCCGCGGATCAGCTCCAGGTCCTGCTGGATGGTGACGTTGTGGTTGTAGGTGGGCGAGAACCCGTAGCTCTGGACGAAAAAGATGTTCGCAGTGTCCATCCCCGACGGGCGGCCGATCTTGTCGAGCCGCTGGTTGATGATGAAGAGCGCATTGGTCGTAACCGCGAGCGTGATGGCGATCTGCAGCGCCACCAGGATGGCGCCGGTCTTGTTGCGAAGCATCGCACTGAGGATCGGGCGGATTTCCATGGATACACCAATTGGCAGTTGACGGTTGGCGGTTGGCGGTGAGAGTTGGCGGTGAGAGTTGGCGGTGAGAGAGGTGTCTTGGTCTTCCTGCCAGCGGTCAACTCTCAACCGTCAACTTTCTTTACTGTGTTTTCAGATACGGCGCCGGTTGCACGCGGCAGATGCGCCAGGTCGGATACAGGCCCGCGATCACACCCGCGATCAACGACAGCGCCAGGGCCATGAAGCCCACCGACCAGTCGAGTCGCGTAACCGCCTCATAGCTGTTGTACAACTGGCGCAGCGCCATCAGCAGCAGGTAACCCACTCCGATTCCGAGCACGCCGCCGGCAAGGCCGATCAGTGACACCTCGACCAGATGCTGGCGGAAGATCTGCTTGCGGCTCGCGCCGAGGGCCCGATGGAGGCTCACGACCGCAGCCGCTCCGGAAAACTTGGCAAGCAGCAGCCCGACGGTGTTGATGAGGCATACCGCAAGAAACATGAATGCGATGCCGAGCAGTACGCGGTTGTCGTCCTCGACCACCTTGTTGAGGGCAAGCCACTCGCCCACGGTGCTGAGCTTGTTGTTGAGCGGGCGTGGAAAACGACCGAGCTTTTTCTGATCGGCGACGTAGCCATCGAGGAATGCCTTGAACTCCTCGACCTTGTCACGCGACCCGAGCTCGACCCACGCCTGGATCCACACGCATTCGGAATTGAGGAACTCGCGGTAGGAGTTGAGCACCTCGGGCTTCCAGCAGTTGGTGTTACCCGCCGTCTGCGCTTCGACCAGCTCGCCGCGCGAGAACGGAATCCACGCATCCTCCGGATCGTCGAGACTGCCGTTGTTGAGATCGTAGAACTTGGGCACCGGGTGCCATTCGTCCAGCACGCCGATCACCCGATAATCCCGATCGTCAAGCTTCACGGTGCGCCCGACGCTGTCCTCACCGCCGAAAAACTTCTCATTCGATTCCTTGCTGAGCACGATCACCGCCGCGGCGGTGGCGTCGGTGGCACTGTCCCAGGCGGAGCCGTAGCGGAACGGCACGTCGAACATCGGGAAGAACGCCGCCTGCGCCAACCGTACGATGGCGATGAACGGCTTGGCCGCGTCCTCGGCATCCGCTGGGGGACCCAAGACGAACGCGCCCTTGTGCATGACGACCGTTCGATCCGGAATGTCGGACGCGAGCACGGCCTGCGCGTCGCGAAATGTCAGCTCGTAAGGCAACAAGGTGGGGCGCTCATCGTCCCATGGGTCGTTCGGGTCCCAGCTGTCCATCTGCACGGCGAAGACCACTTCATTGCGGTGCGCAAGCGGGTTGCCGGAGACGAGCGTAAAGACGTTGAGTGCGGTGAGGCACACGGCTATCCCTAAGGCAATGGCGCCGATCATCAGCGCCGTCAGCACCGGGTTGCGCCGCAGGCTCTTGAGTCCAAGTCGAACGTGATAGGCAAACATGATGTCGCCTAGACGCGCGCGGCGCGCTCGGCACTGGCGGCAATCAGCGGCCGCGGCTCGAAGGGCTGAAAGTCCGTGACCTTGCCGTCCATCACCTGAACGTTGCGGTGGGCGCGGCGCGCGAGTTCCGGATCGTGCGTGACCATGATGATGGTGGTACCGCCACGGTTGATCTCCTCGATCAGGTCGAGCACCTGGCGCGCCATGAGCGAGTCCAGATTCCCGGTCGGCTCATCCGCGAGCAGGAAGCGCGGTTCACCCGCCAGCGCGCGGGCGATGGCAACGCGCTGCTGCTGGCCGCCCGAAAGCTGTGCCGGAACGTGCTTCATCCGCGAGGCTAGGCCCACGAGCTCGAGCGCCTGCGTGATGCGCCGGCGGCGCTCGGCCGCGTTGAAGCCGCGATAGCGCAGTGGCACGTCGACGTTGTCGTACACGTCGAGATCGGGAATCAGGTTGAAGCTCTGGAAGATGAACCCGATCTTCCGGTTGCGGATGCGCGAGCGCGCGTCGTCGCCGAGATCATTGACGCTTTCGCCATCGAGGCGATAGCTGCCGGTGTCGAAGGCCTCGAGCAATCCCGCGATGTTGAGAAAGGTGGTCTTGCCGGATCCCGAGGGTCCGGTCACCGCCACGAACTCACCCTCCTCGACCGTCAGATTGAAGTCGCGGAGCGCGTGGGTCTCCACGAGATCGGTGCGATAGACCTTACTGATGTGGTGCATTTCAAGCATGGAGTATTCCTTGCGTCCTGGGTCGGGCTGGTTCAGTCGGTCAATTGCACGACGGCGGCATCGCCAAAAGTGTCGGTACCGGAGATGATGATCGCGTCGCCGTCCTCGAGACCCGAGGCGATCTCGACTGCGCCGATGCTGCTCGCGCCGAGCGTTATCGATGTGCGTCGCGCGAGCCCGTCCTCGACGACGTAAGCGACGCGTCCTCCGCTCGCGTCCACGAACGGGCCGCGCTGTACCGTGAGCACGCCATCGCGTGACTCGAGCACGATGCGCGTCGAAACCCGCTGGTTCTGTCTGAGCCCCGGAGGCACTTCACCCGTGAATCGCACGCGCCCGGTCACCTGGTTCTGTTTGACCTCTGGCGAAATGGCAGTGACCGTAGCCGGGTACATCCGCTGACCGTAGGCGACCTCGGCCTGCATGCCCAGGCCAATGTCATCCGCATAGGATTCCGGCACCTGGAATTCGATCTCGAATGCCGACAAGTCGACCACCGTGAGCAAGGGTGCGCTCTCCGCCACCGTTGCCTTCTGGTCGACGGCCAACGTGCCGACCACTCCATCGACCGGCGATCGCAGCGTGAGCTCGTCGGTGCGACGTTTGAGCTCCTGCACCAGCAGGCGCTGTCGATCGCGCTCGAGCCGGCGTGTCTTGAGCTCGAATTCGAGTCCCTCTTTCTCGAGCACCGCGTTCTGGATGGCATGCTCATGGCCAAGCCGGGTCGTCGTCAGATCGTCGCGCGCCTTTTCGAAGTCGCGCTGACTGATGGCCCGTGTTGACCACGCTTCCTCGGCCCGCTTGAGCTCGCGCTCAGCCGCACGGATGTTCACTTCCGCCGTATCGCTGGTCTGCTGGTTGGTGAGCAGTCGCCGCCGCGTCTCGATCGACTGCCGCGCGACGGCGACATCGAGACTCTCGGCGGTTGATTGTTCGCGCGCAAGCTCGTTCTTGAGCTGAGGACTGTCCACGACGCCGAGCACCTGACCCTGTTTCACCGTATCGCCGGCCTGCACGCGGAAGGTGACGGTGCCGGCGGCCGGTGAGAAAAGCGTCGGACTCACTGCAGCGACGACGATGCCCTGCGCCGAGGTGTCTCGAATGAAGAGGCCGCGCGTCACAGTGGCGATGCGCACGCGTTCACGCGAAACGCTGATCTCGGCATTCATCCAGCGCATCAGCGCGGGTACCGCGATCGCTATCAGAACGAGAAGCGCCGCGCCGCTCGCGATGGCGATCCGCAGCTGGCGCTGGCGCTGTGGCGTGGGATCGATCGCAACATCCTGCGCGGACGTGTCGCGGATGCCGTCGGAGCCGCCGGCGTGCAAGCGCGAGATCGAGGCGCTCTTCACGACCACGACCGCCGGGCGGCCGGTGATTCGCAGCGCGAGCAGCGTCTCGTCGCACTCACCGCCAGCAGCTGGTCTACGACGTGGGCGTTCAGGCGCACGCAGATACCCGGCAGCGTCAGGGTGAGCTCGACGCGCGAGGAATCGACCTTCGCCCGCAGGCCGAATGGGCTTGCTTCGCGATCCACCGCCGCTGCACGCCACAGCAGCACGACAACCAGTGCCGACAACAGCATCGCTTTCATCGCGGTGGTGGCCATGATTCGATCCTCGAAACGCGGTCTCGAGCCTTGGATTGCACTCGCCATGCCAAGGGTTGCAATAAGCAATATCTTCTTGATTGCATTGGTAAGATTTGGACTGTCCCGTCGGTGTCCGGCGCGGTCGGGGTGTCCGCCGGCGGACACCGGACAGCGCGCCGGACACCGAACCCGCGCGGCGAACGGTGTGAAGCAGGACGATCAGCCGCGCGCGGCGATGAGCGTCTGATACAGCGCGAGAAACTCGGCGGCCGCCCGGGGAAGACTGCTCTGCCATGACGACGCTGCGGCATGATCGGCGCCGTCCGTGACGAACTTGGCGCACGCGAACCGTGCCCGCTCGCGCCAGCAGACTTTGGCGAGCGCGTAGCCTTCCATGTCGACAATGTCACTCACGTTCGCCGAGTCGCCGGTCTCGAATGAGTCGGCGGTTCCGCAGATCGCGCTCGGCAGCGCGGCAAAGGTCACCGGAAACTCGAGTCGCGCGGGCACATCCTCGAACGGAGTCGCGCCACGCTCGAATCCCATCGCACTGACGTCCATGTCCCGTTGCACGAACGTGTGGCAGGCCACGACGACGCCGGTCGGGAAACGGCGGCTGCCCGCGGTTCCGAAATTGATCACCTGCGGCAGGCACCGACCGACGCAGCGGTATTCCGCGAGGCGGCGAGTGAGCGCAAACGTGGCATTCACCTTGCCGAGCCCGGTGAACAACACCGGCACGCCCGCGCGCTCGAATAGTCCCTGGCTTTCGACCTCCAGTGCCATCACCACCAGCGGATCGGAAAGCGTCTCAGCCATACTGAATCACGGAGCGCAGGGTGTGTTGCTGCCAACGGAAGTCGGGGACCAGCTTGAGATCGATCAGAACCAGGAGGCCGTGCACCTCGTAGCCCGCCGCGCGGCTCAAGTCGGCCGCCGCACGCATGGTTCCGCCGGTAGCCAGAACGTCATCGACGAGCAGCAGCTTCCCGCCTCCGCACTGCATTTCGAGTACTCCGGTGCCGTACTCCAGCTCGTAGGCGATATCCACCACTGGCGGCGGCAGCTTGCCCTTCTTGCGAATCGGCACAAATCCCTTGCTGTGGCGCGCAGCGAGGGCCGCGGCCAATATGAAGCCGCGCGACTCGATCCCCGCAAGCGCGTCGAGCGCCGACCATTCTTCCGCGGGAATCGCCTTCTCAAGCGCATCGAGGGTCGCGTCGAAGTGCTGGCGCAGCAGCGGGCTGATATCGCGAAACAGGATTCCGGGCCGCGGAAAGTCCGGAATGGAAACGACGTGGCACTTGAGATCAGGCACTGCATCCTCCCTCTGCCAGTCGCGGCGCGCGGCAACAAGCCGGTCCCGTCACGCTGCCGTCGTCTTCCTTCTCGACTTTCCCACGGTTCCACGTCCTTCTTGATTGACGCGGAAGAACCGGCGGCGTATCGCGCGAACGCTGGCGGTTCGTACCAGGCGACGGTGGCACGTGTGGGAAGCTGTGGGAAAGTCGAGAAGGAAGACGACGGCAGCCTTCCTCGGCGAGGCCTTCTCCTCTCGGCTCGTCCAGATTTCCCCGTCATTCTGGATTGCATCTGCAGTGCGATGCCGTATCCCGCGAACTACAACGCTGGAGCCCACGATGCGGTCCGTTGCGTGTCGGGAAATATGGATGAGCCGAGAGGAGAAGGCCTCGCGGCTGGTCCGGACAGACTGCGAAGTGAGGGGGGTCATCGGGACACGCCGCGTCAATCCGCGAAATAGCGGCGCAAGTACTCGTCGAACGACAGCGTGTCGGCGGCCTCGATCGCCGCCTGCGCACGCAGCGACTCTTCGGCCTCGTTGCGGAACTCGGCCAGGCGCTGCTCGTTGGGCGGGTGCAGCTCGAGAAAGTAGGACTTGTGCGCTTCGGACATGCGCAACGCCAGCTGGAAGAAAGACTCGCCAGTGGTACGCATCTCATTGAGCATCCGTGCGGAAGGCGTGAGCTCCACTTCGGACACCTTGGCCGCCTGCATCGCGAGCGCCGTCGCATAGGGCGCGTCCGGCAATCCCGCATCGAGCAGTTCGCACACGCCGCGCATCTCATCAAGCAGTTCCTGCGCCCAGGCGCGCATCGGGTGGTTGCGCCCGTCGCGCTTCAGCTCGAGGCCGGGCTCGCGGCCCTGGCGCGCGACGGTGACGTGATTGGCATCGAGCTCGAGCTCCTCGTTGAGCGTGAGGGGCGCGCTCGTCTTGAGTACACAGAGCGCGAGGAACGCCTCGAGGAATCGCAGCTTGTTCTGATTGACGCCCACCGGATCGAAGGCGCTCACGTCAAGGGCGCGAACCTCGATGTACTCGACGCCTGCGCGCACGAGTGCCTTCGTGGGGCGTTCACCCGAGTGCGCGACGCGCTTCGGCCGGATGAAGCTGTAGTACTCGTTTTCGATCTGCAGCAGGTTGGCATTGAGCTGGCGGTATTCGCCATCGACCTTGACCCCAATGCTCTCGTACTCGGGGTGCGGCGTGCTGATGGCACGTTTCAGGTCACGCACGTACTCGGCGAGGCTGTTGACCGAGATGTTGACGCCAGCCTGGCTCTTGTTGCGATAGCCCAGGTCGCTCATCCGCAGCGAGGTCGCATGCGGCTCGTAATACGTGCCGGAATCGAGCTGCGGCAGCACGACGTCCCGGCCGGCAAGAAACGACTTGCAGACCGCGGGCGAGACACCGAACAGGTACAGCACGATCCAGCCGTAGCGGCGATAGTTCCGGAGCAGCGCAAAGTACGCTTCGGAAATGAAGTTCTGGCCGGCATCGCGCGATTCGAGCACTTCCGCGAGCACCGGCCAGAAGTGCCCGGGGAAGGAGTAATTGAAATGCACTCCCGAGATCGCCTGCATGGTGCGCCCATAGCGCCAGCCGAGGCCGCGGCGATACACGGTTTTCATGCAACCGATGTTGGAGCGACCGTACTCCGCGATGGGGATGCTTTCGTCGCCGTTGAGAGCGCCGGGCATGCTCGTGGTCCACAGCAATTCCTGTTGCAGGTGCCGGTAAACAAACTGGTGGATGTCGCAGAGGTACTGCAACAGCTCCCAGCTTTGCCGGAAGGCCGGCGTCACGAGCTCGATCAGGGCCTCGGAATAGTCGGTCGTGATGTGCTCGTTGGTCAGCGCCGAGCCGAGTGCTTCCGGATGCCGCTGCTGAGAAATGCGGCCATCCGCCGTCACGCGCAGCGACTCTCTTTCGACTCCCTTGCGACCGCCCTGGAGGACGTTTTTCTGGCCGCTGTTGATCAGGCCCGCGAGCCGCCGCTCGAACGGGCGATCGATCCGCGGCCTGCTCACCACTTGATCCGCCCGGTGAGGACGTCTTTGAACATCACGAAATCGCCCGCCAGGCTGTAGAACGGGTGCCGGAACGTGGCCGGCCGGTTCCTTTCGAAGAAGAAGTGGCCGATCCACGCAAATCCGTAACCCACGACTGGCAGCATCCACAGCCACCGGTGCCGGCCGGTCACCAGCGCAGCGATCAACGTGCAGATCACCAGGGCAGTCCCCAGGACGTGCAGCCGGCGCGAGCGCCGATCGCGATGCTCGGACAGATAGAAAGGATAGAAATCGCGGAAGTGCGCGAGCCCTTGCGGGGCCGGCCCGCCACTCGTGGCCGTCATGCTGTTGTTCCCTTCATCCGCGGAGCGCGAAGTGTCGGTGAGCCAAAGGACGGGCGTCAAGGCAAGGAGTTGGGACTGCCTTCCCAACGTTCAGTTCGCTTTGACATATGGGCTCAGCGTGTTTCTCAGGCCACGGACGATTTGTGATGGCGCGCGCAATCGGTTTTTTGCGCGCTCGCTATCCTGCCGCACGAGAGGTCGGATCCGCAAAGTAGAACCTAAAGGGGATCGTTTACCTTGACGAGGCGTTTGCAATGGGCTGCCGCGTCACTCAGCGCGGCAGCGTTGATCACAGCACTTCCTGCATCGGCTCCTGCCGCGGCTCTGCGCGATGTATTCGGACCTCACGCCGCTGTCTGGCTCGGGTCCGCGGCCGGTCTGGCTAGCGTCCTGCTCGCTGTCGGCGTGCTCTACTTCTGGAACCGTGCGTTGCGCAGCCAGGTTGAGAAACGCACCGCCGACCTGCAGCGAGAGCTTGCCGAGCGCCATCGCATGGAAGCCGCGCTGAACTTCGCACGCGAGCAGCTCGAGGAGCGGGTGCGCGAGCGCACGTCGATTCTCGAAGCCCGCAACAAGGAGCTGAACGCCACCCGCATCCAGCTCCAGGAAGCCAACTCACAGCTCCTGAAGCTGGTCAGCATCGACGGCCTGACCGGGATTGCCAACCGGCGACATTTCGACGAGGTGCTCGCGCGCGAGGTTCGCCGCTCGCTGCGCGAACGCCAACCGATGTCGCTGATCCTGTGCGACATCGATGGATTCAAGCGCTACAACGACACCTACGGCCACGCCCGCGGAGACGACACGCTCAAGCGCGTGGCACAAGCGGTGGAGAAAACCTTCCGTCGCGCGGGCGACCTCGCGGCGCGCTACGGCGGCGAGGAATTCGCGATCGTACTGCCGGGTATCGAGGCGCGACGCGCCTGGCTGTTCGCTGATCGGCTGCGCCGCAATATCTGGCGACTGACGATTCCAAATGCGGTCTCGCCGGTCGCGGATCGCGTCACGATCAGTGCCGGCGTGGCGACTGCGATGCCGGATCGGATCTACGTGATCGAAGAACTGATCCATGCGGCCGATACCGCGCTTTATCGCGCCAAGGGCCAGGGTCGCAATCGCGTCGAGGCTCACGCGCCGATCGGTACTCCAGGCAGCAGCGCGCCCGAGCCTGAGCCGCTGCGCGCCGAAGCCTGAGTGCACCGCCGAGCAGGGAAAAATCACCATGAAACGACGACCCAGGACGTTGGCGGGACGCCTGCGGAAGATCCGCCGACGTCGCGTACGACGTCCGTCAGCGGCGGAGGTGCCGTGGAGCGCCGACGCAGGCTGCGTGAACGCCGCCGTGCTCTTTACGGACCCCTTCCCGGCGACGGGAACCGCGGCGTGGCTCGAGCCGGATGCCCGCGGCGAGAGGAATTGCACCGACAGCCCGTTCTAGCGCATAAATCTCGCGTACCGGCCCGCAAGAACAAAACCCAAATGGCCGACAGCATCCTTCAGCCCGGACATTTCCCGGTGGCGCGCCCGGCGCGGCTGCTCTCGCTCGCGCTTCTCGCTGCGGTACTGTCGAGCGCGTGCGGCGGAAGCGAACCGGGCGAGCGTGTGAACATCCTGGAAATGCGTCCGCCGCAGTCCGACCCCCAGACTCCACCGTCCGCAGCGATGCGCGAAGAGCTCGACCTCGCCGAGCTGCTGCGTGTCGACGCGTACGCGACCGGACCCATCGACAATCGCTTCTACATGCCGGTCGGCGCGCCGCTGCCGGCAGCGCATGGGCTGCAGGGACGGCTGTCAGTTGCAGAGGCGCCGATGCACGGCACCACCACGGACAGCAACTACGGTCAGACCGGGCTGCTGTGGTTTCCGGGCTTTGCGGCTGACTTCTTCGTTGTCGGCGACTATCTCGTACCGGTGGAGCGCGGCATTCTGGCTCGGGTCGGAACCCGCAGTCATTGGCGAGTGATCCTTTCGCCAGGACGGGCATGGGCGGAGCCCGGCGACGATGGGTGGTCGCGGGCATCGTTCCCGTTTGTGCTCGTGAGCGACGACACCAACGAAGCGCACAATGGTCTGGCGACGTTTCTCTTCAACGACACGCAGACCTCGGCTCTGCAGTTCCAGATCGTGCAGGAGACGGCGTCCTGGAATCGCAATGACTTCTGGGGCCGCCTGCCTCTCGCGTACACGCCGGGCGCCAGGGCCGATGAGCCAGCGCTGCGCGCGCAATTCGAGGCTGAAATTGCCTCGCTCACGCCGGTCCGCGATTGGTCCGCGCTCGGTTCGCATCACGACGCCTCCTTGTGGCATGAGTTCGCTCGCGGGCTGGATTCTGATGACGTGAGCGCCAGCGGTGTCGTGGTTGACGGTGTCATTTACATGCGTCCCTGTGCGACGCGGCTCGGAGACTACCCGTACTGTGAATTCATGCGGCATGGGGCCTTCTCGGTCACCAAGTCGATGGGGGCCGCACTGACGCTCTTGAGGCTTGCGCAGAAGTACGGCGACGAGGTGCTCACGCTCAAGATCCGAGACTACGTCGATGTCACGGCGCGGCATCCGGGATGGAGCGAAGTCCGATTCATCGACGTGCTCGACATGGCGACCGGAGTGGGCGACGCCAACCCCGATCGCCACGCCATGGATCCGTTTGCCGATGAAAACGCGGTGACGCTCGGCGCGTGGTCGAGCAGCGGCAGTGAAGACTTGAAGCTCGATGCCGTCTTCGCCCAGGGCGACTACCCTTGGGGACCGGGCGAGGTTTTCCGCTACAACACCACGCATACATTCGTGCTTGCGGCCGCCATGCAGGAATTCCTGGTTCGCCGCGAGGGAGCTGATGCGCGCCTGTGGGACATGATGATGCGCGAGGTATTCGAGCCGATCGGCATCCGGTATTTTCCGATGATGCACACGCTCGAAACGGGCGCCACGCCGGGCATTCCCCTGATGGGAATCGGCCTTTATCCGACTGTCGATGACGTCGCCAAGATTGCGACGCTCCTCCACGGCGGCGGGCGTTTCGGGGGAGTACAGCTATTGAGCGAGCGAGGGCTCAGGGACGCCCTGTTCGATGGCGGTCATGGCCTTACCACCGGAGAAGTAAGCGCCGCCGGCCAGCATTTCTACAGCATGTCATTCTGGTCGCTGCCGCAGCGACAGGGCCGTTGCTTCGAGCAAATGCCCTACATGGAAGGATACGGCGGCAACCTGGTGCTGCTGCACCCCAGCGGCGCGACCGCGTTCCGTTTTGCGGATGCGGGCAACTACGATGTCGAGGCTTTGAGCGAAGTCGCGTCTGAAATCCGTCATTGGTGCCGGTAGCGGCTTTCGCCGGCGTGGCGGCCGTCACGCCCCCAGCCAGCGCGCAAGCCGAGCCGGCGAGAGTCCCACCATGTAACCCAGCGCCAGCAGACGATTGGAAAGGGCCCGTCGCAGCCAGCCATCGCGCTGCCAGCGCCGCTCCGAAACCCCGATGGGAAGCGACAAGGCCTCGAAGCGCCCTTGCCGCCGAAGCGCTTTGACGAGTGGTACCCCTTCGAACAGCGGTGTCGGCGTGAATCCACCGCACACATCGAAGCTCTCACGCTCTGCGAACAGTCCCTGGTCGCCGTACGGCACGCCCCACCGGCATCGCAATCGGATCGCGATCTCGAGAAGCGTCTTGTACCAGCGGCGCTGGCCGGTGAAACGGAACCTGAAATAGCCACCGACCGCGCCGCTGTCGACGGCTATCGCGATGGCGGTTAGCGAATCCCGGTGCGGCTCACAATCGGCGTGCAGGAACCACAGTGTCGACCCATGGGCGTGCGCAGATCCCTTCATCAGCTGCACTCCGCGGCCGTGCACCGAGGGCAACCACACGGCTTTTTGACGCTCGCACAGAGCGCGCGTGCTGGTGCTGGAATCACCGTCGACGACGATGATTTCGCGGGGACGGCGCGGCCAGGCGCGAATGCGCCGCAGAAGGCTGGCCAGCGCGGCGTCATCAGCGAGCGTCGGGATGACGATGCTGATCTCGTAGGGAACGGTCATTCCCTGAATTATCTGCTACACAGGGTCGAGTGCGTACGCCCGACGCCGTGGGCACCCGATCATCGCCGGGAACGGCTTGCGTATCGAATCGTCGATCAACGTCCCGCGGGACGGCAGATACGTGTTCCGGTGCTGACCGTGCAATCGTCTGCATCGGGCGGTTGCACGTCGCTCAGCGAGAACCGGATGGTCTGCGTCTTCTTCTGTTCCACGGTCGTGCCATCGACGGTCATCGGCTCGAAACGCCACGAACGGACCGCCCGGCGAACAGCCGACTCGAACACATTGCGCGGCTGCGCGGCCACGATATCGACGTTCGACACGCGCCCGTCGCGGCCGATCACGTAGCTCACCGTTACCCAGCCTTCGATGCTGTCCTCGCGTGCCTTGGCGGGAAACTCTGGCTGGGGCTGGAGAATCGCGATGGCGCGCGCCGGCTGGAAGCCGTCGCTACCCCCCGAAAGGTCGCCGCGCTCGAGACCTGCCTGCGCGGCGGCACCGCTTTGATCGCCGACCACGGGCGGATTCAGCCATACGAGCTCCACGCCATTTTCCAGGGCCGCCCGGTCAACTGCCGCCATTCGCGCCCGATCGACGACGGATCCGGCGGCGGGGCTGCCGCCCGCGCCCGACGCCATCGGGGCGGTGACCACGACTGCCTCGGTCGGCACGGCGGTGTCGGCGGCCAATCTTGACTGCGCCGAATCGTCGGCGGAATCCGCGGCTGCAGGCGAGTTGATTCTCGAAGCGGGCACGGAATCTGGCTTCACCACCGCCACAGAACTCGAGAGCGCGGCCGCAAAGACCGGCGTCGTCGCCGTGGATTGTGCCGCGGCGAAGCGCTCGCTGATTGACCGGCTGGCGACGACAGCAGGCGTCGCCGAGTTGACGTCGCCTTCCTGCTCGAGCGGCTTCGTCGGCAGATCCGGTGCCAGCTGCACAGCCTGAATCAGGGGCGGCGTGCTCTCGAACGGTGCTGGCGATTCGACCTGCGGTCGAGAAGCGAGTGCGGCTGGCCGCTCGCGAACGTTGCCGCCGAGCGGCTGCAGCAAGCCACTGACGCTTACGGCCACCATCGCGAGCATCACGCCGATGGTCCAGTGCGCGGCTACGCGCGGCGGCTTGCGTGCGCCGACGAGACGCCGAATGCGCGCCAGCAGCTGGCCGCCGTCACTCGCCACGCTGGTCTGCAGGCTCAGACTTTGCACGCCCGCCAGCTCCGTGAGCGCTCGCGCGTACCCGAGCGCGTCGCCCGAGTGCGCCACGACCAGGTCGTCACAGCAATGCTCGCGCTCCTGACGCAAGACTCGCGACACCCAGCGTACGACCGGGTGATAAAAAAGCAGGGTTTCGACCACGACCTGGAGGAGATTGACCAGGTGGTCGTAGCGGCGGACGTGGGCCAGCTCGTGCATCAGGACCAGCTGCAGTTGCCACGTCGTGAGGCCGGTGAGTGCGCTCATGGGAACGAGAATCACGGGCCTGAGCCATCCGACCACCATCGGCACATGGACGCGCACCGATTGCATTGCCCGCACGGCGGAGCGCACGCCGAGAGTGGCGACCATGCGCCGCACCCGCTGTTCCCATGCGGGCGACAGCGGCGAGACGTCGACGCGCGTCAGCTGATAAACGTTGCGCCATTCGAGCAGCAGGCGAGCGGTCATGAAACTCACGCCGGCAGCCCAGATCAACACTGTCCATGGCAGCCAGGGATGGATCAGCGACTGCCAGTCCGCGGCTGACGAGCTGATTGCGACGGTGATCACCGCGGTGGTCGTGGGGATGGCATCCACTGCGCCCGCCGCGAAGCCGGCATCACTTGGACTCAGCCACAGGAAAGTTGCCACGGGCGCCGCAGCCAGCAGCAGCATGAAGAACAGCGCCAGTCGATAGCGAGCGCGGGCGGAAGCATTTGTGGCGGTGGCCAGCGAGATGCCGAACAGCACGCCGAGGACAGCGCCTTGCCAGAGGAAATGCAGCAGCGTCCAGCCGAGCGTGGCGACCAACCCCTCAAGTGTCGGCGAGTCAAGCTCGATCATGGGGTACCTCCGTTCTCACCCGCGACAGCTGCAACCATCGCGTGCGTCCGGTCAGTTGTTCTGTGTGCCCTGAAGCCGGTCGAGCAGCGCACGGATTTCGGCCAGTTCCTCCGGCCGTACCCGGTCGGCGCCGCTGAGCGCTTGCAGCACCAGCTGCGAGCGCGAGCCGTCGAAGGCGCCATCGATCAACTGTCGCGTGAGCTGCCGCTGGGTCTGTTCCCGACTCACGGCTGGTCGATAGACGTGCGCCCGCTGCGAGTCCTCCCGTTTGACCAGGCCCTTGTCCAGCATGATTTGCAGGAACTTGAGCACGGTCGTATATCCCAGATTGCGATCGTCCTGGGAAAGTTCCTCATGCACGTGGCGAACGGTGCTCGGACCGAGCCGCCACAGGGCGCGCAGGATGTTGAGTTCGGCGTTGGTGGGACGAACGATGCGCAGCTCGCTCTTTCTCTTCATGTGCGGAGCTCCCCCGGGCAGGCGCGATGATTATATGTCGTAACGAATCTCTTCGTATACTGATCGCAAGCGCCTGTATCAGTTACGCAACATATCTGGCCGTGCCGGGGGTGAAGACCCGCGCCGGCGCCGGGAGTGTGCGCCTCCGCACAAAACCGCATGGAGCCTGATCATCGGGTGGCGGTTTTCTCGCTATTCCCTATGAGGGCTGCAAATACCGGGCAGGACGCCCGACCCCAGGGATGGTCGAGGGAACGAGCAATCCGGCTGCGAAGGGTTCTGCCCTTCGCAGCCCGCCCCATTAATCGCGGGTTCATCCGGATTGGGCTAGAGTGGCCCCATGCACTTCCGGGCTGTCCTTGCCATCAGTCTGCTGCTGACCAGCCTCCCGGCCGCTGCATTCCACTGCGGCCAGCGCCTGGTCCACGAGGGGGATAGCCGCTACGACGTGCGCGCGAAATGCGGCGAGCCCGACGACATCGAAACCCGTTCGATCCTGCGCCAGCCGGTCGTCTGGTATCACGGCCGACCCATCCTGGCCGCACCCGGCTCGCTGGTCGAAGTATCGGTCGAAATCTGGACCTACAACTTCGGTCCGCACAAGCTCATGCGCCGTCTGCGCTTCGACGACGGCGAGCTTGTCGACATCGAGACCCTCGGATACGGATATCTCGAGTAACGGCTCAGGTGGGCGCGCGCTCCGCCAGCCAGCGGTCGAGTTTTGCCTCGAGCACATCGAGCGGCAACGCACCGTCAATCAGCACCTGGGTGTGAAACTCGCGGAGGTCGAAATCGTCGCCGAGCCGCTGAACTGCGCGCGCCCGCAGGTCCTTCAGCTTGAGCTCGCCGACCTTGTAGGCCAGCGCCTGGCCCGGGTTGGCGATATATCGTTCGATCTCTGATACGGCATCAGCCGGCCCCACCGGGGCATTGGCGGACATGTATTCGATCGCCTGTTCACGACTCCAGCCCTTCGCATGGATGCCCGTGTCGACCACCAGTCGCACCGCGCGGAATATCTCGGTACCCAGCGCGCCGAAGTGGTCATACGGATCGGCATACAAACCGAGCTCCTTGCCGAGTGACTCGGAATACAGACCCCAGCCCTCCGAGTACGCCGTGTAGCCGCCAAAGCGCCGGAACCGCGGCAGGTTCTCGAGCTCCTGCTGGATCGAGAACTGGAAGTGGTGCCCCGGAACTGCCTCATGCAGATAGACGGCCCGCATCGAATAGCGTGGCCGCGACTTCAGATCGAATGTGTTGACGTAGAACACGCCCGGGCGGGAGCCATCCGGTGTCGCTGGCCGATAGGAAGCGGTGGCAGCCGACTGGGCACGAAATTCCTCCACGGCGCGGATCTCGAAGTCAGCCTTGGGCTGGATGGCGAACAGGCTCGGCGCCGCTGCCGCAACTTGATCCTTCAGCGCCCGATATCCATTCAGGAGATCGTCCGGGGTCGTGTAGTAGAAGCGTGGATCGCTGCGCAGGAGCGCAAAGAACGCGGCCAGATCGCCCTTGAAGCCCACTTGCTGCATCACCCGATCCATTTCGCCGCGAATGCGCGCGACCTCCTTGAGCCCGAGCTCGTGAATCTCGTCGGGTGTGAGGCTCGTGGTGGTTTGCAGCTTCACCTGGTAGGCGTACCACTCCGCACCCTGCGGGAGGCTCGTTAATGCGACCGTCGCGCGCGTCCGTGGCAGGTAGTCGTCGCGGACGAAGGTGTGCAGCCGGCGATAGCTGGGGACGATCTGCTCGCCGATCGCCTTGGTAAACGCCGCGGTGAGCCGCTCGCGATCCTGCGCGCTGAAGTTTTCGGGAAACTGCGCGACCGGGCGGTAGAAAACGCTCTGCGTCGGATCGCTGACCAGCATGGCCTCGAGCTGCGGCAATACCTTCACCATCACGATTCGCGGTTGAACCACGCCTTTTGAAACGCCGTCTCGCATGTTCGCAATCGCCTGGTCGGCCCAGACCACGAAGTCCGCGACGCGCTTCAACCAGTCGTCGTAGTCCTTGACCGTCGCAAAAGGCTGCAGGCCGCTGGCGGCGCCCATCTGCGCGAAAAGCGACGGCAGGCTGAAGGATTGGTTGATCGGCAAGAGCTCGTTCGGAAAGCGATAGCCCTCGATCGACAATTCACGGTCGAGCTTGAAGATGTCGTAGGTCAGACGCGCCTGTCCCGCGAGCGCGGCTGGATCGATGCTTTTGAGCTCCCCCAGATATTTCTGGTCGAGCGCGAGGGAATCCGCCAGGTATTTCGGACCGATATCGATTGCGAGCCGATCGTTGTAACGATTGTCCCCGTAGAAGGTCGCCGCGATCGGGTTGAGGACGAGATACTCCTCCCAGTACTGCTCGACGAGCTGCGTGAGCCGCTGCTCGGCGGATTGTGCGAGCGCCGCTTGCTCACCATCAGTTAACGCCCCGTGTTTGTCGGAGCAGGCGCAGAGCACCGCAAATGCGATGACCGAAAGGACACGGACGAACTTCATCGGACTCCCCTTCTGGTTTCGTCGATCCAGCGATCGACTTTCATCTCGAGCACGTCCATTGGCAGCGCGCCGTCGCGCAGGACGACCCCGTGGAATGCCTTCACGTCGAAATTCGGCCCCAGCGCCGCTTCGGCCCGGGCGCGCATGGCGCTGATGCGGAGCTGCCCGATCTTGTAACCGAGCGCCTGCCCCGGCCAGGCGATGTAGCGTTCGACTTCGGCGATCACGTCACTCTCGGCCAGCGAGGAGTGGTCGAGCATGTAGCGAATCGCCTGTTCGCGGCTCCAGTCCTTGGCATGCACGCCGGTATCGACGACCAGGCGCATGGCGCGCAGCATTTCATCATTGAGGCGGCCGTAGTACTGGTACGGATCGGTAAACAGGCCCAGCTCCTTGCCGATCGACTCGCAGTAGAGCGCCCAGCCTTCGCCATAAGCGGTGTAGAAGTCGAAGCGCCGCACGCGCGGCAGGCCGGTGAGCTCCTGCTGGATCGATACCTGGAAGTGATGACCAGGCGCGGCCTCGTGCAGTGACAACGTCTCCATCCCGTACTTCGGCTGTCCTTTCAAGTCAAAGGTATTAACGTAAAAGATGCCGAGCCGCTTGCCATCCGCGGAAGGCCGCTCGTAGAACGCCCCTGCGGCGGACTGTGCGCGAAACGGTTCGACGGCGCGGATCTCGTAGTCCGCCTTGGGAAAGTCGGCGAACATCTTCGGCAGCAGCGCGTTGATCCGCACCTTCAGGTCACGATACCCGGCGAGCAGCTCATCAGGAGTCCCGTAGTAGAAGCGCGGATCCTCCTTCAGGAAGCGGAAGAACGCCCTGAGATCGCCTTCGAAGCCGACCTGCTCGCGCACCGCGTTCATTTCGTTCTCGATGCGCGCCACTTCGCGCAATCCCAGCTCGTGGATCTCGTCGGGCGGCATGCGCGTGGTCGTGAAGGCAGCGACCAGGAACGCGTACCAGTCCTTCCCGCCCGGCAATTGCGACCAACCGACGGTAGTACGCGTCGCGGGCAGATACTCGGTGCTCATGTAGTCATACAGGCGACGGTAGGACGCCAGCGTCGTCGCGATCGAGGCCCGATAATCCGCCACCAGCCGTTCGCGTGTCCTGGCGTCGATGTCGTGCGGAAGCGAGCGCAGCGGTTGATCGAAAATGCTGTCTTCCGGGCGCGCCACAGCCAATGCCTTGAGCTGCGGCAGCACTTTTTCCACCACTGCGTGCGGCTGCGTAATGCCGGCCTTGACACCGTCGCGCATGTTGGCGATCGCCTGATCGACCCAAACCTGCACATCAGCCATGCGATGCCTGAAGTCCTCGTAGTCCTTGAGCGTTGCGAATGGATGCGCGCCGGCGCCCGAACCGAGGACGGCGAAATCCGCTGTCGGATTGTTGAACTGGTCGATGGGCAAGAGCTGCCGCGGGAAGTTGAAGCCCTCGATGTTGAGATCGCGGCGCGACTTGTACACGTCATAGGTGAGCCGCGCTTGCGGCGAGAGCGCGGCGACATCGATCTCTGCGAGCCGGGCAAGGTATCGGCGCTCGGTGGCGAGCGCCTGCTCGCGCCACTGCGGACCAATGTCATTCGCAATCTGATCGTTGAATCGGTTGTCTCCGATCTGGCTGGCGAAGACCGGGTTGAGCGCGAGGTTGGCGTCGAAATACGCCTCGACGAGTTCGGTGAGGCGCGCATCCTCCGAGGCAGGAGCGGCGACGGACGTTGTCCACTGAAGTACACAGGCAAGCGCAAAGACGCAGGAAAAATGCTTGGCTCTCATGAATCGTCCCGTTGCGGTTCAAGTCGTCGCGGCGGGTACCGCGGCGGACCCGCCGTCACCGCGCGTCCGGAAATCACGAAGTAGCGCACATTGAGCAGCGCTGCGCAGGTCGTCAATCCAGCGATCAGGCCGACCCAGACGTAGGTCGGTCCCAGACCCCGGGCTACTCCAAGTCCATAGGCCAGCGGAAAGCCGATGACCCAGTACGCGAACAGCGCCAGCAGCATCGGAATATGCGCATCCTTGAACCCCCGCAGCGCTCCGGCGCTGCCGATCTGCAATCCGTCCGAGACCTGGAAGATAGCAGCCATCAGCAAGAGCCCCGCGGCAACGGTACGAACCCCTTCATCCTGCGTATAAAGCGCCGCGATGTGCTCACCAAGGAAAACGATGGCGACCGCCGAGCAGGCCATGAATCCGCCACACAGCGCGATGCCGACGAAGCCGGCCAAGCGGCCCGCGGCCGGTCGACCGGCGCCGAGCGCATGGCCAACGTGAATGGTCGTGGCCGAGTGCAGCGACAGGGGAATCATGAACATCAGCGCCGCATAGTTGATCGCAATCTGATGCGCCGCGACTGCGGTCTCGCCCATCGCGCCCATAATGAAGGCGGCGGCGACGAACAACGCGCCCTCGGAGATTACCGAGCCACAGATCGGGAGTCCAAGCGCGAGAATCTCGCGCACGATGGCGGGATTCGGGCGCTCGAAGCGCGTAAGCAGTGTGAATGGTCGGTAAACGCGGTGGCGGCGCACGTAAGCGAGCATGACGAAGAACATGAGCCACATGACGAGCGCGCTCGAAACGCCGGTACCAACCGCTCCGAGGGCGGGCGCGCCGAGCTTCCCGTACATGAACACGTAGCAGCCGGCTACGTTGGCGACGAGACCGACGAGCGCCGTGTACATGATGGGCTTGGTCCAGCCGATGCCCTCGCTGACGAACCGCAGAGCGAGGAACGCCATGACTCCCGGAACTCCGCAACAGATCGCGTACACGAAGCCCGATGCCTTGGGCACGATGTCGGGCGCGATGCCGATCGAGAGCAGGATCGGCTTGACGAAGAGCATCGGCACGATCAGCGCGAGCGCGATCGCCTGACTGAGCCACAAGGCCTGGCGCGCCAGACTGCCGACTCGCTGGTTCTGCCCAGCCCCGTATGCGTGCGCCACCAGCGGGCTCATCGCCATCAGGATGCCGAGACCCGTCAAGTAGAAGAACACGTGGAACGCGCTGCCGATCGCCACGGCGGCGAGGTCGCGCGCGCTCAACTGCCCGGCCATCACCGTGTCGGTGAAACTCATTCCGGCGACTGCAAGGTTGTTGGCCATCAAGGGCCCGGCCAATCGCAGGATCGCGCGTGCATCGGCGCGGAAGCGTTGACGAACCGACGCGGTTGTGGGCGGAGCGAACATGCGGAAGCCCGGCGAAATGCCGGCCGATTAGCGGGAGCCGGGTTTGGGTGGCATTCTACGTGAGCACAATGCTCCCCGGAGGACGATCATGATCGTGGGTTCACAGGTTCGGCGCGTCGCCATCATCGGCGGGGCGCGCATTCCATTCGCACGCGCACACGGCGCCTACGCCAACCTGAGCAACCAGGACATGCTCACCGCCGCGTTCAAGGGCGTGGTGGACAAGTTCGGCCTGCGCGGCGAGAGGCTGGGCGACGTCGGCGCCGGTGCCGTTATGAAGCACTCGAAAGAGTGGAACCTGGTGCGCGAGAGCGTGCTCGGTTGCGGACTTGCGGCTGAAACACCGGGCTTCGATCTGCAGCGCGCCTGCGGCACCAGCCTGGAGACGGCGATCATCATCGGCAGCAAGCTCGCACTCGGCCAGATCGACTCCGGCATCGCTGGTGGCGTCGACACAGTGAGCGATCCGCCGGTCGTCTTCTCGCGCGACTATCAGCAGCTCTTGCTCAGGAGTTTTCGCGGTCGCACGTTCATGCAGAAAGTGAAGCCATTCTTCGGTCTGCGGCCGCGGCATTTCAAACCCGTTCTACCCGGCGTCGTCGAGCCGCGCACGGGCTTGAGCATGGGCCAGAGCTGCGAACTGATGGCGAAGCAGTGGAAGGTGACCCGCGAGGAGCAGGATGAACTCGCCTACGAAAGCCACCGGCGCGCGGCCGCGGCCTACGAGGCGGGCTTTTACTCGGACCTGGTCATCGAGTTCCAGGGGATCAAGGCCGACAACAACGTCCGCCGCGACACCAGCATCGAGAGGTTGGCCAAGCTCAAGCCGTCTTTCGATTTCACCGGCGCCGGCACGCTCACGGCGGGGAACTCGACGCCGATGACCGACGGCGCCTCGGCGGTTCTGCTGGCGAGCGAGGATTGGGCGCGCGCGCGCAAGCTTCCGGTCCAGGCGTATCTGCGCTATGGCAAGGTCGCGGCGGTTGATTTCGTGAGCAAGGAAGGCCTGCTCATGGCGCCCGCCTATGCCGTGGCGCGCATGCTGAGCGATGCGGGGCTCACGCTGCAGGACTTCGACTACTACGAGATCCACGAGGCCTTTGCCGCGCAGGTGCTGTGTGCGCTCAAGGCGTGGGAATCGCCGGAGTTCTGTCGCGACCGGCTGGGTCTTTCGAAGCCGCTGGGCCGCATCGATCGCGCGCGTCTCAACGTGATGGGCGGCAGTGTCGCCATCGGTCACCCCTTCGCGGCGACCGGCACGCGCATCGTGGCGACACTCGCCAAGCTGCTCGAGCAGAAGAACGCGCATCGCGGCCTCATATCGGTCTGTACCGCCGGCGGCATGGGCGTCACCGCCATCGTCGAGCGCTGACACGGGAGCCCTCATGAAGCGATACATCACTTTCCCGCGCGTCGAGGGGCAGTCCTCGCGCCAGGCGCACGCCGATCTGCCCGAGGGAACCTACGAGCGCGAGATCAGCAAGGAAGGATTCTTCGGACCGGCTGCGCATCTCTATCACCGGCACCCGCCCACCGGCTGGGTCGATTTCCAGGGACCGTTGCGACCGCACGCATTCGATCTCACCGGGATCAACCGCCCCGCCGCTTCGCCGTGGGACGCCGCTGAAGTCGCGCACAACGCGGCCGTGCGCATCCGCTTCTGGACCCTGAGCGGCGCCATGGATCACCTGGCGCGCAACGCGGACGGCGATGAGTTGCTGTTCGTTCACCAGGGCCGTGGCGAACTCTTCTGCGACTACGGCCACCTGTCGTTCGGCGTCGGCGACTACATCGTGCTGCCCCGGGGAACGATGTGGCGTCTCGAATGCAAGGAGCCCCTGAGCGCGCTCCTGGTCGAAGCGACTAATTCGAGCTACACGCTGCCCGAGAAGGGACTGCTTGGCCCGCACGCCATCTTCGATCCTGCAGTTCTCGACGCGCCGCAGATCGACGAGCCGTTTCGCGCGCAGCAGAGCGACACGCAGCACTGGTCGGTGCGAGTGAAGTGTCGCGGACAGATATCGGTGGTGACGTACCCGTTCAATCCGCTGGATGCCGTCGGCTGGCACGGCGACCTGAGCGTGATTCGGCTCAACGTGCGCGACATCCGTCCGCTCATGAGCCATCGTTACCACTTGCCGCCATCGGCACACACAACTTTCGTCGGCAGTCGCTTCGTGGTCTGCACTTTCGTCCCGCGGCCTTTCGAATCCGATCCGGGCGCGATGAAAGTGCCGTTCTTCCACAACAACGACGACTACGACGAGATGATCTTCTATCACGCGGGGAGCTTCTTCAGCCGCGACAACATTCACCCGGGCATGATGACGCTGCACCCGGCGGGCTTCACGCACGGGCCTCATCCCAAGGCGCTCAAGAACGTGCTCAAGCAGCCTAAGAGCGCCACGGACGAAATCGCTGTCATGATCGATACGCGCGACGCGCTCGACGTCGCGCCCGCAGCGCAAGCGGTGGAGCTCAAGGAGTACGTCGACAGCTGGAAGGGCGGATCCGGAGGCTGACATCAAGCTCGCGACTCTCAGGGATTCGACGCGCGACGGCAGGCTCATCGTGGTGAGCCGCGATCTCAGGCGCGCGACCGCGGTCCCCCACATCGCGACGTGTCTTCAGGCGGCCCTCGACGACTGGTCGCGCTCGGCTCCGCGGCTCCAACAGGCCTTCCAGCAGCTCGAACGCGACAACGATCGCGGGGTATTCCCGTTCGACGCTAACAAGGTCGCCGCGCCTTTGCCACGCGCCTACCAATGGGTCGATGGCAGCGCGTACGTGAACCACGTGGAGCTCGTGCGTAAGGCGCGTGGTGCCGAGATGCCGCCGTCCTTCTGGACCGATCCCCTGGTGTATCAGGGCGGCTCGGACGATCTGCTCGGCGCGACCCAGGACGTGCCCATGCCGAGCGAGGAGTTCGGCATCGATCTCGAGGCCGAAGTGGCCGTGATCGTCGACGATGTCCCGATGGGCGTGACGCCCGATGAGGCGCGCGGTCATATCAAACTGCTCATGCTGGTCAACGACTGGTCCTTGCGAAACCTGATTCCATCCGAACTCGGGAAAGGGTTCGGCTTCTACCAGTCGAAGCCGTCGACGGCGTTCTCCCCTGTCGCGCTCACGCCCGATGAGCTCGGCGATGCGTGGGATGGCGGGAAAGTGAGCCTGCCGCTGGTGAGCCACATCAACGGCGAACCCTTCGGCCGGCCCAATGCCGGGGTCGACATGACCTTTGATTTTCCGCATCTGATCGCGCATGCCGCACGCACGCGGCGGCTGCGCGCCGGTTCGATCGTGGGCTCCGGCACGGTATCGAATATCGATCGCAGCCTGGGCTCGAGCTGCCTGGTCGAGAAGCGCATGCTGGAGCAGATCGCGGAGGGCGAGCCGCGCACGTCGTACCTCAAGTTCGGCGACCGGGTGCGCATCGAGATGTTCGATGCGCAGGGCCGCAGCCTGTTCGACGCCATCGACCAGAAGGTAGTCAAAGCCTGACGCGCGTGAGTAGCCTTCTCCCTGTGGCGCGGGCAAACTGTTGCTCCCCCACGCGGAGAGATTCATGGGTGAGACCGTTCAACTGACGGCCGGCGACGGGCACCATTTCACGGCGTATCGGGCGCGGCCCAAGGCCCAGCCGCGCGGCGGGATCGTCATCGTGCAGGAGATCTTCGGCGTCACGCGTCACATCCGCGACGTCGTCGACCAGTACGCGGGCCACGGTTACCTGAGCATCGCACCGGCCATGTTCGATCGCGTCGAGCCGGGCGTCGAGCTCGCCTACACCGAATTCCCCAAGGGCCGCGACTACGCGGCGGCCCTCAAGCTCGAGCAGACCCTGCTCGATCTCCACGCCACGGTACAGAGTGCCGCGGAGGCAGGACGCACCGGGGTCGTGGGCTATTGCTGGGGCGGCACGATCGCCTACCTTGCCGCGTGTGAATGCCCCGTCGCCGCCGCCGTGTCCTACTACGGTGGCCGCATCACGCAGTATCTCGATCGCAGGCCGCGCTGCCCGGTGATGTACCACTTCGGCGAGCACGACAAGGGAATTCCGCTCTCGACGATTGAACAGGTTCGCGCCGGCCACCGCGAGGGGATCTTTCATACGTATCCCGCCGGTCATGGATTCAATTGCACGGAGCGAGCGGATTACCATCCGGACAGCGCTCGGCTTGCGCTAGAGAGGACGTTGAAGTTTCTTGCAGAACACGTGGGGTGACACCCTCACCCCGGCCCTCTCCCGCGGGCGGGAGAGGGAGTGGACCCTCACCCCCGCCCTCTCCCGCAAGCGGGAGAGGGAGAAGAACAGAGGTGACGAACATGCAATTGAAAGACGGCAAGCTGCTTCGCCAGCAGTGCTACATTGATGGCGAGTGGCGCGACGCTGCCAGTGGCGCAACGCTCGATGTCATCAATCCCGCCACGCAGAAAAAACTCGGCACCGTGCCGCGCATGGGCACAGTGGAAACTCGCGCGGCGATCGAAGCCGCGCACGCTGCGCTGCCGGCCTGGGCGCGAAAGACGGCCAAGGAACGCGCGGTGATCCTCCGGCGCTGGCACGACCTGATGATGGCGAACCAGGACGATCTCGGCACGCTCATGACCGCCGAGCAGGGCAAGCCGCTCGCCGAAGCTAAGGGCGAGGTCGCCTATGCCGCGTCGTTCATCGAATGGTTCGCCGAAGAGGGCAAGCGTCTCTACGGTGATGTGATCCCGGGTCACCAACCGGACAAGCGCATTCTTGTGCTGCGCCAACCGATCGGCGTCGTAGTGGCGATCACCCCGTGGAACTTCCCGGCCGCAATGATCACGCGCAAGGCGGGGCCGGCGCTCGCCGCGGGGTGCACGTTCGTCTGCAAGCCCGCGACCCAGACACCCTATTCCGCGCTGGCGATGGCGGAGCTCGCCGACAGGGCGGGCATACCGAAAGGCGTGCTCAACGTGCTCACCGGATCTGCGGACCAGATTGGCGCCGAGATGACCTCCAATCCGCTGGTTCGCAAGCTCACGTTCACGGGCTCGACCGCGATCGGCAAGCGGCTGATGGCACAGTGCGCCGGCACGCTCAAGAAGGTTTCTCTGGAGCTCGGCGGCAACGCGCCGTTCATCGTGTTCGATGACGCCGATCTCGATGCCGCCGTGCAGGGCGCGATTGCAAGCAAGTATCGCAACACCGGGCAAACCTGCGTGTGCGCAAATCGTCTGCTGGTTCAGGACGGTGTGTATGAGAAGTTCGCCGGCAAGCTGGTCGATGCGGTGGCGCTGCTTAAGATCGGCGACGGCCTGGCGGGTGTCACCGACCAGGGGCCGCTCATCGACATGAAGGCCGTGGCGAAAGTCGAGGAGCACATCGCCGATGCGCTCGCCAAGGGTGCCGCGGTCGCCGTGGGCGGCAAGCGGCACGCACTCGGCGGCACGTTCTTCGAGCCGACGGTGCTGACCAATGTCAAGCCCGAGATGATGGTCGCGCGCGAGGAAACCTTTGGCCCGATCGCGCCGCTGTTTCGCTTCAAGACCGAACAGGACGCGATCCGCATGTCGAACGACACCGAGTTTGGACTTGCCGCGTACTTCTACACCCGTGACCTGGCGCGCGCGTGGCGTGTGTCAGAGGCGCTCGAGTACGGCATCGTCGGTCTCAACACCGGGATCATCTCCACCGAAGTCGCGCCGTTCGGCGGCATGAAGGAATCGGGCATCGGCCGCGAAGGCTCGAAGTACGGCATCCTCGACTACACCGAGCTCAAATATGTGTGCGTCGGTGGCATCGACGCGTGAGCGAGGCTGCGAATTCACGACGGCCGGACGCATCGAACGCCCCGCCTGATCGACCGCTTTCCGATCGCGTGGCCGTTGGGCTACTCGCGACCATCAGTGCAGCGGGCCCGATCGCGCTCAACATCTACCTGCCGGCCCTACCGGCGGTGCACGAGGCGTTCAACGCGCCCGTGCCGCAGGTGCAGCTCACTCTCAGCATCTCGCTGCTGGCGTTCGCCGTGGGGCAACTCATCTACGGCCCGCTCTCGGATCGTTTCGGACGCAGGCCCGCCGTCCTCTGCGGGATCCTGGTCTTCTGCGCCGGGACACTGCTGTGTCTCGTCGCGCCCAGCCTTTACTGGCTGATGGCCGGTCGCGCCATCCAGGCGCTCGGCAGTTCTGCCGGGCTCATCGTGTCGCGTGCGATCGTGAGCGATCTCTATCCGCGCGAAAAGATGGTGCAGATGATCGCTTACCTGACGATGGTCATCGTAATCGCGCCGACCGTCTCGCCGCTTCTCGGCGGAGTGCTGGTCGTGGCCTTCGGATGGAGGAGCCTGTTCGTGTTCATGGCGGTCATCGGCGTCGTGATTTTCTGGGTCGCCTGGCGGCTGTTGCCGGAAACGCGCCGGCCGGTCGAACGGCATCCCGACATCGCTGCGATGTTCCGCAACGCGGCCGCGCTCCTCAGGCGGCCGGTGTTCACTGGTTACATGCTTCAGGGCGTGATCATCTTCACCGTGTACCTGGTGTTCATCTCGATCGCCCCGTACGTCATGGTCACCGGTCTCGGCCGGCCGCCGACCGAATACGGCACCTGGTTTCTCCTCATCGCGGGTGGCTACTTTCTCGGCAACTTCAGCGTGACGCGTTTTGCCGCGCGTCGCGGAACGCAGTCGCTGCTGAGAACCGGCGTGCGTATCTCAGCCACGGCAACGGTGGTCGCGCTCGCATTGGCCGCCGCGGGACTCGCGCATCCCTTGTGGCTGTTCGTGCCGATCGGCGCGATGGCGTTTGGTCAGGGGGTAGCTCTGCCGAACGTGACGGCGAGCGCCGTCAGTCTGGCGCCGGAGAGCGCCGGTCTGGCGTCGAGCCTGCTCGGCTTCGCACAGCAACTGGTCGGTGCGCTCTGCGTGCAATGGATGAGCACGTACCCGGTCGAGACAGCGATTCCGATGCTGATCTTCTGCGCATCGGCATCGATCCTTGCCCTGCTCGCGCTTAGCGTGTCGCGCAGAACATAGTTATTTTTCCAGCAGATTCTTGAGTGCGTCGAGGCGCTTGCTCCAGAACGCCTTCAACCTTCTGGCCGCGGCTGCTGAAGCGAGCTTTCCGTGCTGCACGGCGACCTGCGTCTTGTTCGCGCCCTTGCGAAGAAAATAGACGCTGATGCTCTTGGTGCCGTCGGTCCACGTGACGCGCATGGCTTTGTGAGGCGTTGACTTGTGCACCCTGATCGCGACCTTCGGCAGCCAGCGCGCACGGCTTCTCGCATCGAGCCAGGCCTTGAAGACATTTTTGACATCCGCATCGATGATGCGGCTGGCACCGATCTCGAATCCATCGGGCTTTTCATGCTTCGCACGCAGACCCCGGGCCTGTTCGTAGCCGACCGTCACCATCTGGCTCCACCAGGCGGGCACCCCGTACTTCGTGTTGAGCAGCTTGGCCGTCGTCTTGTGACCGAGTTTGCCGGCCTTTTCGCGGTCCAGGATCGCGAGCCACTCGTTCCAGCCGCGACCGGTCTTGACCTTCACGGCTGCGGATGAGATCTCCGGAGTCCATCCCGAAACCGGCGCCTTCTTTACCCTTGCTGTGACCAAGAAACACCTCCGTCCAAGGCTCACCCAGTGACGAGCCAGTGGACGCGCAGATTGCCATGCACGCACGACGGGCGTCCATCGACCGAGGCACGGTTATTGTCATCGCACTGTCACCGCCGTTCACTGTGGAATCGCTGCTGGCGGGCGCAGCGGGGTTTCAGTATCGTGCGAGCCCCTGAAGCTGACCAACCTCACGCCCGTGGCGCCGCACGTCAATATATCTGCGCATCGACACTCGAGCGATCGTCGAATCGGCGTGCTGCTCGTCAATACGGGCACACCGGATGCGCCGACGCCAAGGGCCGTGCGGCGCTTTCTCGCCGAGATGCTCTCCGATCCGCGACTGGTCGAGCTGCCGCGCTCCGTCTGGCTTCCAATCCTGCACGGCGTCGTCCTGCCATTGCGGCCGCGTCGCAGCGCGCATGCCTATCAGCTGATCTGGACGCCGCAAGGATCGCCGCAGCTCGTGTTCCTGCAGCGGCTGGCCGGTGAGCTGCGTTCGGCGCTTGCCGAAGCCCACGCCGAACTGGCCGGAGTCGAGATCGGCATGTGTTACGGACAGCCCTCGATCCCGGCGGCGCTCACGTCGCTGCGTGAAAAGGGCGCGCAGCGCCTCGTCGTGCTGCCGCTGTTCCCGCAGTATGCGAGCGTGACCACGGCATCCGCTTTCGATCGTGTCACCGCCGAACTCCGCCGCTGGCGCTCGATGCCGGAAATCCGTTTCATCAATGAGTACCACGCCACGACGGATTACATCGCCGCGTTGCGCGCCAGCGTGCTCGAGCACTGGCGCAACCACGGTCGCGCCGAGCACCTGCTGATGACGTTTCACAGCCAGCCGGCGCGCTGTCTCGAGCGCGGCGATCCCTACCACTCGCAATGCCATAACACTGCGCGCCTCCTGGCGCAGGCACTCGGACTCGGGGAACGCGAGTGGAGCTTGAGCTTTCAATCGCGCTTTGGATTTGAGCGCTGGCTCGAGCCCTATACCGACGAACTGGTGCGCCGTTACGCCGCGGAAGGAATCAGACGACTCGATACGATCTGCCCCGGTTTTGCGGTCGACTGCCTCGAATCGCTGGAAGAGATCGCGATCCGGGCACGCGAGACCTTCATCGCCGCTGGCGGCGAATCGCTGCGCTACATCGCGGCACTCAACGATCGAGCCGAGCACGTGGACTGTCTCGCCACGCTCATCTCAAATCACGCCGGTGCCGGTACCAGAGAAGCTTCCGGTACCGTTCGAGCCACCGGCTGACGCTCGCAAGCGCGCCCCAGTGCCTGAAAGTTCAGGCAGCATCCAACGCGCCGCCGGTCGGCAGCCGTGAGCCGTCTGTCGGTCCACCGATACGCTGTGATCCCGCTCCCCAGCGCGCCATCGGTCGATCTGGCACGATGCGCAACAACGAAATGAGGAGAGGGGATGCTCGGCCGATTCCTGGAGATCCGCGTGCATGCGCCGAGCGTCCTCGAGTCGCTCGAGTTCTATCAGAAGCTCGGCTTTGTCCAGGCCCAGGTCGGCGAGGTCTGGCCGCACCCTTACGCGGTCGTCACCGACGGGCGGCTGTTCATCGGCCTGCACGAGGTGGAAATCGAATCGCCGTCGCTCACTTTCGCCAGGCCCGACCTGTGGCGTCACCTCGAGGCGCTGGAGGCTCTGGGCATCGAATTCGAGTACCGCAGGCTCGGCGACGATGTGTTCAACGAGGCGGGATTTCGCGATCCGGACGGGCTGCTGGTGACGCTGGTCGAGGCCCGAACGTATTCACCACCGACGCGCGCGCCAGGTGAAATGTCTGCCTGCGGTTACTTCACCGAGTTCGGCATTCCGACGCGCGATGCCGATCGTTCCAAGGCGTTTTGGGAGAAGCTGGGATTCGTGGCTGTCGCCGAAAGTGAGCGGCCCTTCCGGCGCATCTCTCTCACCAGCGACTTCCTCGATCTCGGCCTGTACGCGACACGGGCGCTCGTCAAGCCGGTGCTAACGTTCGTCGATCCGGAGATGCCGGCGAGATTCGCTTTGATCGACAAGCTCGGTATCGAGCCGTCGCGCCGCCTGCCGCCCGCCTTCGACCCGGCGACCTCTCGGATGCTGGTCGCGCCCGAGGGCACCGTGCTGCTTTTGATGACCGGCGAGGCGTGAGAGAGGTGCCGGACACGGCTTATGTGGCTTATTGGCGATTTCGAGATCAATAAGCCACATAAGCCGTGTCCGGCACCTCTCATCGGCGCTCTGCACGCCTGACGTAGACCGCGAATCCGAGGACGAGCAGGTTGCAGGCACCGACGACGAAGAATGGCGCCGACTTCGTCCAGACGTCGTACAGCCAACCGCCGAAGAGATTGGCGAACAGGATACCGATCGAGCCAAAGATGCCCGCTAGTCCGAAGACCGACCCGCGGATGGCGAATGGCGCTTCGTGTCCGAGCAGCAACTGGCCCGAGAGGATGGCGCTCATTTCGCCGACGCCCATCATGATGGCAGCTGCATAGATGACCGGCGCTAGCGGGTCCGGCGTCAATCCGACCCAGGTGTAGCCGATGAAGGCGAGCGCCATCGCGGCGATCACGACCGATATCCGATTGATGCGATCGGCGAACGCGAGGAACACGAACGCCCAGAGCAGCGCCGCCAGTTGCGTCACGCCCGCGATGATGCCGGCTTGTGCTGTCGCGTCCGCACCGGAAAAACCGCGCTCCAATGCAGCCTGGGTGATGTGCAGGCTGAAATAGGTGCCGATCACCACGATGTCGGCGCGCGCGATGAAGTTGACGAGATAGCCGAGCAGGATGCGCCGATTGGCCGCTGCAGCGCCGCCTTCGCGCAGCAGTTGCCGCAATGACTGGTGTCGCGCCGCGGACGATTGCGGCTCGCGCCTCAAGCCGAAGAAACACACCAGTGCCGTCAGCAGGCACAGGGCAGTCGCGGTCCAGTAGGTCAATCTTCCTGCTGCCACGGATTCGAGTCCGCGCAACTCGTAGAGCTGCGGAAGCTTCGAGAGCAGAAACACGCTCAGCATGACTCCGAGGCCCTGGCAGATCCCGGTCAGCCCGACCAGCGCGCCGCGTGATTTCTCGTCCGGCGTGTCGGCGAGCACCGTCGCGAGCATCGTTCCGACGGCGGCAGCACCTACTGCCCAAAACATGGTCGTGAGGACGAGCTGGGGAAACGTCTGCGACAGCGGGATGACGGCGAAGCCGGCGCCGATCCACACGAAGCCGAGCGCATAGACGGGACGGCGGCCGATCTTGTCGGAAAGTGCACCGCACGGCCCGACGAGCAGCAGCGTGATCAACTCGTTCAACACACCAAGGAGAAGCGTTGCCCGGCCCTGTTGATCTTCCGGAATGCCGAGAATGACGTTGAGGGCGTAAGGCTGGATGAAGCTCAAGAATGCCAGCAGGCCGACGCTGAAAAATGCGGCTACCAGGTAGGCCAGTGCATTGCCACGCGTGATCCCGGACGCCAGGCGGATAAAGAGGAGTCGCTGAGGGACCGAGGTGTGGTTCATGAAGTCGGTGCCGGACACGGCTTATTGGTCATTTCACATTCTAGGTGTTTCTCCGGAACAGCAATGAGGCGAAAGGCCTATAAGTCAAACGCGGCACCGTCCTGCCAATCAAGCGGTTCGTCCCGAATTGGGCGCAACCGCGACGGAACGATTATCCTGTGCAGCCTCAGACCGGGCAGCAGAGCGAACAATCCTTGAGACCGTCCGGTTCATCATTCGGAGGATCTGCATGAAAGCCCTGGCTTGCGCCGTGATGCTGTTCGCGATGAGTAGCGCCGCCTTTGCCGACGAAGGAATGTGGACGATCGAAAACTTCCCGAAGCAGCTCGTGCGCGAGAAGCTCAAGGTCGACATCAGTGACGCCTGGCTCGACAAGGTGCGCCTGTCGACCACGCGCCTCGAGTCCGGATGCACCGGATCGTTCATCTCGGGCGATGGACTCCTGCTGTCCAATCATCATTGCGCCAGCGAGTGTCTCGCGCAGCTCTCCACCGCGGAGAACGACCTGCTCGCGAATGGCTTCCTCGCCCGCACGCGCGCACAGGAAGTGCGCTGCCCGACCGAGCAGGTCTCGGTGCTGGTGGGCATGGAGGAGATCACCCCAAAGGTCGCCGCCGCGATCAAGGGGCTCGACGACAAGGCCGCCAATGAGGCGCGCAAGAAGGAACTGACTCGTCTCGAGCAGGGCTGCGAGGACGCGGCGAAATCCGACCGCCACACCGGTCCGCTCTCATGCGAGTCCGTCTCGCTCTACAACGGCGGTCAGTACTTCCTCTACAAGTACAAGCGCTACAAGGACGTGCGGCTGGTGTTCGCGCCCGAGTCCGACATCGCGGCGTTCGGCGGCGACCCCGACAACTTCCAGTTCCCGCGCTACTGCCTCGACATGTCGATGATGCGCGCGTATGAGAATGACAAACCGGCCAGCACGCCCAATCACCTCAAGATCAATTTTGCCGGGCCACGCGAGGGAGAGCCGGTGTTCGTCTCTGGCCATCCGGGTTCGACCGATCGCCTGCTGACCGTCGAGGAGCTGCTCTCCCAGCGCAATGCGTTCCTGCCGGTGTGGCTGTTGCGCTACTCCGAACTGCGCGGTCGCTACATCCAGTTCGGCAAGACCGATGCCGAATCGCTGCGCGTCGTGCAGGATCCGCTCAATTCGATCGAGAACTCGATCAAGGTGCGCCGCAAGCAACTCGATGCGCTGCTCGATGATTCCCTGATGACCTCGAAACGTGCCGATGAACGGGCGTTGCGAGCCAGGGTGGATACCGATCCTGCGCTGCGAAGCGCCGCCGGGAGTGCCTGGGACGACATGGCGAAGGCACAGGCCGGATACCGCAATCAGTTCCTGGATTACACGTTCGTGGAGACTGCCGCGGGCTTCAACAGCGAGCTTTACCGCTATGCCAGAAACCTCGTGCGAGCCGCTGCCGAACGCGCCAAGCCGAACGAGGAGCGACTACGTGAGTACACCAACGCGGCTTTGCCAATCCTCGAGCAGCAGATCAAGGCGGCGACGCCCGTCTACCCCGCGCTCGAGACGGTGACGCTGTCCTACTCGCTCGAGCGCATGCGCGAGTGGCTCGGCCCCGACGATCCCCTGATCAAGGGCGTGCTGGGCACGGAGTCCCCCGACTCGCTCGCGGCCAAGCTGATCGCGGGCTCGCAGCTTGCGGATCCAAAAGTGCGTGAGGCGCTCTGGAGCGGCGGCGTCGCGGCGATCGAAGCGTCGAACGATCCGATGATTGAGCTCGCGCGCCGGGTTGACCCGCAGGCGCGCGCGATCCGCAAACGCTATGAGGATGACGTCGAAGCGCCCACCGATCGAGCGAGCGAGCGCATCGCGGCGGCACGATTCAAGGTTCTTGGGACGAGCACCTACCCCGATGCGACTTTCACGCTGCGGCTCAACTTCGGCACCGTGCAGGGTTGGATCGAGAAGGGCGAACCTATGACGCCGTTCACCGCACTTGGGGTCGCGTTCGACCGCGCGACCGGCCAGGATCCATTCCGCATGCCGCCGAGCTGGGTCGAAGCCAAGCCGTCACTCGATCTCGGTACACGTTTCAACCTGTCGACCAACAACGACATCGTCGGCGGCAATTCCGGCAGTCCGTTGATCAACACCCAGGGTGAGCTCGTCGGGCTGATGTTCGACGGCAACATCCACTCGATCTCGGGATCGTATTGGTTCGACACCGCGAAGAATCGGGCGATTGCCGTGCACCCCGCGATCATGAAAGAGGGCTTGACTAAGGTCTATCGCGCCGACGCGCTCCTGCGCGAGATCGAATGAGTCGGTGCCGGACACGGCTTATGTGGCTTATTGGGGTCATTCGACTGGCGATCGTCACGCTTGATGCCTGCTCGGGCAGCGAACGGCCAATAAGCCACATAAGCCGTGTCCGGCACCTTTCACTCCTGCGCCACGAGCTTGAATTTCACCGTGAGCTCATCCTGCACCTGCAATGCCCCCATTAAGGCGGTGAATGGCGTCAGTCCCAGGTCGGTCTGCTTGACCTTGAACTCGCCCGTTGCAACCAGGCGCGCGCCGTCGTACTGAATTGCCACCGGCACCTTGAGCTCGTGCCGCCGATCCTTCACTGCGATCAGCATCGTCACCAGCGGTGACTCGCGCAGACCCTCCGCCGCCACCGCACTCAGCCTGATCTCGGGAAAGTGCTCGCCATCGAGCAAAGCCGCGCCGAGCATGTTCTTGCGAGTTCCCTGCTTTGCAGACTCCGAGGGAACGGACTCGAATTCCGCGCCCTCCTCCCGCCGCAGCTCGGGCGAATCGATCTCGAGCGACGCAACGGGCATGACCAGCTCGAAACCGCTGCGGGGGACCTGTTGATGCACGTACACGTTGCCGCCGACATTGCGCGAAGCGATGACGTGATTGTGACCGGCGCTTGCCAACGTGCCGCCGCGGTATACCAGGATGCGCACCAGGGATTCCGCGGGAACCACGCGGTACACGCGCGCATTGGAGTAGTCGCGAGCCGGCGCCGCAGGAATAGCGGGCGCGGGGGGTGGAATTTCCGGACGGCGTGCCACTGGGCATGCCGTGAGCCCGGCGACAAGCGCGAACAAAGCTAGAAAGCGAATTGCGCGGAGCATGATTCACCGTCCGTTCAGCCGCGATATCGCAGATTGTAGCCAATGGCGATGAGCTTCGTTATCGTGGGTCTCGGTCGCGAGAAACCACAGTGAGGAATTGGCATGCAGGTGCGAAACACGGCGGCAGGGTGGGGCGCGGTCTCCAAGTTCCTGCACTGGATCATCGTGCTCCTGATCATCACACAGTACGTGCTGGCGGAAGTGGCCGACGAAATGCCGCTCGGTTTCGGGAAGTTCGAGACCTACGCCCGCCACAAGTCGATCGGCATCACCATACTGGGGCTCGCCGTATTGCGCCTGTTCTGGCGCTGGCTGAACCCGACGCCGGAACTTCCGAATACGCTCAAGCCCTACGAGCGCTTTCTCGCCCGCGCCGTTCACTTCGGTCTGTACGGGTTCCTCTTCGCCCAGCCGATCACTGGCTGGATCATGTCGAACGCCGAAAACTTTCCGGTGAGCTACTTCGGCTGGTTCACGCTGCCCGACCTGGTTGCACCCGACAAGGCGTTCGGGGATTTCATGGAAGATGTTCATGAAACAATCTTCAAGTGCATGCTGGCGCTCGCCACATTGCATATCGCCGCGGCAATCAAGCATCACTTCTGGCTCAAGGACGACGTGTTGAAGCGCATGCTGCCGTTCGGCTCGACTCGCTCGGGATCGCCATGAATCAACTCATCGCGGCACTCGTCCTGTCGTCCGGTGCGGCCACAACGCTCGGCGCCGCCTCGTACACGATGGACGCCAGCAAGAGCACTCTTGGGTTCACCGCGAATCAGAGTGGCGGTGACTTCGACGGCGGATTCGAGAAGTTTACCGCCCGGATCGTGTTCGCCGATGCGGACCTCGCCGGCAGCATGTTCGATGTCGAAGTCGATACCGGCTCGGTGAACACGCAGGATGATGATCGCGACACAGCGCTTCGCGGTGAAGACCTGTTCCACGTGAGCAAGTTTCCAAACGCACGATTCGTCACGACCAGCTTCACTCGCAAGGCGCCCGGTGCGTATGAAGCTCTCGGCAAGCTCACCATTCGCGACGTCACGCGCGAGATTCGTCTGCCATTTTCGTTCACGACGACGCAGGAAGGCGGCCAGACGGTCGCATGGCTCAAGGGCGGGGTCACGCTCAACCGGCTTGACTACGGAGTCGGTCAGGGGGACTGGAAGGACACGACCTGGGTCGCGAACGAGGTCAAAGTAAAGTTCTCGCTGCGATTGATTCCCGCAACGACCATGGCCGCACCCACGGAACTGCCAGCCAAGCCCAGACCCGTCAAACAGCAGCTGCTGTGACACAATCGCCGGGGGCCGCAGATCTTCCCGGGATTCATGCCGCAGCTCTTTGACGACGTCGGCGAATGCGTCGAGACCACGCTGAGACGGCTCGGTCGGCGCATCGTGCTGGCGCTGCCGCTGGCGCTCGGCAAGCCGGTCCGCTGGCGAACGAGTTCTATCGCCGCGCCCTGCGCGATCCGTCGCTCGATCTGCGCATCTTCACGGCCCTCAGTCTGCGCAAACCCAGCGCCTCGAGCGAGCTCGAACGCCGCTTCCTCGAACCCTTCGTCGCTCGTGTCTTCGGCAACTACCCCGAGCTCGACTACGTCAACGCCGTACGTCGCGGAACACTGCCGCCGAACGTGCAGGTCATCGAGTTCTACCTCGAACCGGGCGCCTATCTCGAATCGAACTACGTCCAGCAACAGTATCTCAGCGCCAATTACACGCATGTGGCGCGCGAAATCCTGGCACGGGGCGTGAACGTAATCGGGCAACTCGTTGCCAAGCGCGTGTTCGACGGACGCACGGAACTCAGCCTGAGCTCAAATCCCGATCTCACTGCGGATCTGCTGCCCGAATTCGAACGAGAGCGGAGCGCCGGGCGCCACATCGTCACGATCGGTGAAGTCAACCGGCAACTGCCTTTCATGTTCGGCGCCGCCCAGGTGCCAGAGACGGCCTTCGACTACCTGCTCGAGCATCCGCGTTACGAGTTCGACCTGTTCTCGCCCCCCAATCTCGCGCTGGGCACGACCGACTACCTGATCGGCCTGTATGCAAGTGCGACCGTGCGCGACGGTGGCACGCTGCAGCTCGGGATCGGCGAGCTGGGCGATGCGATCGTGTACTGCCTGCAGTTGCGCCAGCAGCAGAACGACGCGTGGCGGCGTGCACTGGACGAGTGCGGTGCGAGCGCGCGCTGTGGGGCGGAAATCGACGCGCTCGGCGGCCGTGACCCGTTCGAGAAAGGACTGTACGGCTGCAGTGAGATGTTCGTGGATGGCTTCCTCGATCTGCATCGCTCGGGCGTACTCAAGCGCCGCGTGTATCCCCACGTGCTGGTGCAGCGGTTGCTCAACGAGGGCCGAATCGGCGAGCGAGTGACCGCCGCGACGCTTGATGAGCTGTTTGCCGCCGGCCTGCCGCCACACCTGACACCGGCCGACTTCGAATCGCTGCAGCATTGTGGCGTGCTTCACGCGGCGTGCCGCTACACCGAGGGTCGCATTCGCACACCCAATGGCGATCGGGTACCGGCCGACCTGGCGACGCCCGAAGCCCGCGCGCAACTCTCCGCCAGCGGGCTCGGCACGCACCTCAAGAACGGCGCGTTGTTCCACGACGGATTCTTCCTCGGCCCCAGAGGCTTCTACGCCGCGTTGCGCGACATGCCCGAGATCGAGCGCCGGCAATTCCTCATGTCCGGTGTGGGGTTCATCAACCAGCTCTATGGCGACGACCAGGCATTGCGCATCGAGCAGCGACGGCACGCCCGCTTCATCAACACCACGATGATGATGACCGTGCTGGGTTCCGCTGTGTCCGATGGACTGGCTGATGGACGAGTCGTCAGCGGCGTGGGAGGCCAATACAACTTTGTCTCAATGGCGCACGCACTCCCCGGGGCGCATTCGATCCTCTGTCTGCGTAGCACGCGCACCAAGTCCGGACGAACGACATCGAACATCGTATTCAATTACGGCACGAGCACGATCCCCCGGCACCTGCGCGATGTGGTGATCACCGAGTACGGCATTGCTGAGCTCCGCGGCAAGACCGACAGCGAAACGATCGCGGCGCTCCTCAACATCGCCGACTCGCGCTTCCAGGAAGAACTGCTGCATGCCGCCAAGTCGGCCGGGAAGATAGCGCGGGATTACCGGATTCCGGGCGCGCACTGCGATAACAGACCAGCGGCACTTGAGAACGCTCTGGCGCCGCATCGGCGCGCAGGACGGTTCTCTGAGTTTCCTTTCGGCACCGATTTCACCGCTGAAGAGATCGTGTTGGCAAAGGCGCTCAAGCGCCTGAAGGACCGGACGAGCTCGTTGGGTGGAAAGGCCGTTACGACGACGCGCGCGCTACTCGACGGCGGCACACCCGTGAAGCTGCGGCCGTATCTCGAACGTCTACAACTCGACCGGCCCCGTTCGGCGCAGGAATGGCTGCTCAAGCGGCTGGTAGCGAATGCATTGCGTCACGAACTCGGGTGACACTCCACTCCCTCTCCCTCGTCCTCGCGGGAGAGGGCGGGGGTGAGGGCCGGGGCGAGGGTCCGCTCCCTCTCCCGCTTGCGGGAGAGGGCCGGGCTGAGGGTCCGGGTAAGCGCACGTCACGCCGTCGTCATGTGGATGCCATATCGATTTCACATGGCCCACTCATCCTGCAACCCGCGGCGGAACTTCCTGGTGCCCGGGCTGCCGTAAACCTCAGGCCGAGGCAATGAGGCAGACATCAACCCAAGTCGGGTAGCAAGGACGGATGCGGTAAGCCCTCACCCCCCCTCGGTCTGAATGCGAGAGCAAGAGGACAGATCCAGCCGGATCTGTCCTCATTTTTTCCGTGTTGTGAAAAACGGATCGCGGGACGCGTGTTCGAACCAGGACGGCAGGTAGTCGCCCAGGCTGCGATCGACATAGAGCTCGAAGCTATCAGCAGCAACCGCTCTGATCAGTGCCGGAATGCGTGCGAAGCGCGTGGACACACAACGCCCGGTGCCGAATGAGCGCGCATCGAAGTCGACCCCCGATCCCATACTGAGCAACAGGCGCGCCGAAGGTCCATCGACTGCAAAGCACACAAGAGCCGCTGACGCGTCGGTTGCGCTGTGCAACAACCCCTGCAAGCGCGCCGTATATTCGCTGATGATCGCCTCGGCCGTTTGTGTATCGCTCAGGACCAACCACTGATCCGGGCCGAGCCAGAGCATCGAAGGATCTTCGCCGGTCCAACTGAGGGGCGTGGTGGGCAGCGCGAGAATGGTTGCGGCACTGGCCGCCTCATCCATCGCCACGCGCAGTCGCACCTTCGCTCGACCGCCATGCGCGTTACGTACGACTTCGACCTCAGCCATGCATACGCTCGCCGGTCGGATCGTGGAAGGTCGTGTCCACCACGCGGGCGGACACCGTGCGGCCTTCATCGAACACGGCTACGGTCTCGCCCCGGCGCGCGAAGCCGCGCTCCAGCAGACCGAGAGCGATGGATCTGTCGAGCGTTGGGCTGAAGCACGCGGAGGTGATGAATCCCTCGCTGCGACGTCCCTGATCCTTGCCCGCGACGAAATGTGCTCCGGCTGCGAGATGATCGACAGTATTCACGGGCTCGAAGCCCACGAGTTGCCGGCGGGACTCCGAGCGATCGGCGCTGCGCATCAGGGAGCGCCGGCCAACAAAGTCACCCTGCTTTCTGTCGATCACAGGCCCGAATCCCAGATCCAGCGGGTTGGTCGTGCCGTCCGTGTCCGAGCCCACGTGCAGGAAGCCCTTCTCGATCCGCATCACCATCCACGCCTCGATGCCCAACGGCGCGATTCCGAGGTCTGCGCCGACGGTCATCAACTGCGCCCAAAGCACTTCGGCGCAGTCCGCCGCCACGCTCGCCTCAAAGCTCAGCTCACCGCAGAAACTCACGCGCTGCACGCGCGCAGACATACCCGCAACGCGGCCGGCACGCACGCTCATGTGAGGAAAGCGCTCCGCAGACAGATCAATGTCGCACTCGAGAGATTGCAGCAGCCTGCGAGCATGGGGACCGACGATCGTGAGCACAGCCCATTGTGTCGTCACCGGTACCAGGACCACTTTCAAGTCCGGCCACTCGCATTGATGCCATTCGTCGAGCCAGCTGGCGATGCGGTCCGCCCCACCGCTCGTCGTGCTCACCAGAAAGTGCTCCGTTGAGAGCCGCGCAAACACCCCGTCGTCGATCACGATGCCGTTCTCGTTGAGCATGAGGCCATAGCGCACGCGGCCCGGCTGCAGCGTCAGCGCGTTGTTGACGTAGATGCGGTTCAGGAACGCCGCGGCATCGGGACCCTTGACCTCGATCTTGCCGAGCGGCGAGCCATCGAAGAGTCCGAGGCCATTGCGCGCGGCGAGCACTTCGCGGCGAATGGCCTGCGCCCGGCTTTCCCCATCGCGGAGATAGCAGGCCGGACGCTTCCAGCCGCCGTAGTCCTCCAGTTCGGCTCCGTGTGAGACATGCCACGAATGAGCGGGCAGCAGACGCGCCGGCGCAAACAGCTCTCCCCTCGCCCCACCGGCGATTGCGCCCATCGTGACCGGAGTGACGGGCGGCCGAAAGGTCGTCGTTCCAACTTCCGCAACCCGGCGTCCCGTGAGATCAGCCAACAACGTGGTGACATTGAGACTCGCGGTCTTCCCCTGATCGAGCGCCATCCCCGCAGTGGTGTACCGCTTCGCATGTTCGACGGACACATAGTTCTCGCGCACGGCGAGCTCGACGTCCGCGGTCGTTACGTCGTGCAGGAAGTCGAGCCATTGGCGCTCACTCGCTACGCGCGGCGCGAATCGTAGCGGACGAACACCAGGGTCTGCCGCGGTTCCGTTCGTCAGCGCCCGCGCCAGCGAGAATTCACCATTGGCCGCACCGATTACCCGAACCCGCTGACGGCAATGTGCCGGCACGAACGCGACAAGCTGCTCGTCGAAGCGCAGCGTGCCACCTGCCTGAGAGAACAGATGGTTCGATGGGTTCCATCCACCGGACATCGCGAGCAGATGACAGTCGATGTGCCGCTCCTGTCCCTCAAGACTCTTTCCGTCCCCGGACAGCATGCGAACCGAAACCCGGCGCACACCCCGGCTACCGTGTGCGCAAGTCACGACGGAACCACCGATCAATGTGAAATGACGCGCCCGGGCATCCGCGGCCACTGAATCGGAAGGCTGCGGCCTGGCGTCGACGATGGCAGCCACGTATCCGCCGGCGTCGTGCACGTCGAACGCCGTGCGATACGCATCGTCGTTGTTGGTCGCGACGACGATCGTCCGGCCGGGGATCACCGCGTGACGATTGACGTATTGCCGAACCGCGCCCGCCAGCATGATGCCGGGGAGATCGTTGTTGGTGAATACCAGCGGCTGCTCGATGGCGCCGGTCGCCAGCACAACTTCGCGCGCACGCAGTTTCCAGAAACGCTCAACGCGCCCGCGCACCGATTCGGCGTCAGACTGATCGTGCGCCGTGAGCACGTTGTGATCGTAGTATCCCATGACCGTCGTGCGCAGCAGGATGCGAACATTGCGGGCGCGGCGAAGTTCGGCCTCTGTTCGCTTAAGCCACTGCGCCGCCGGAGCGCCCTCGATCTGCACACGTTCTGCCAGCAACCGTCCGCCGAGGAGGCTGTCCTGGTCGATCAACACAACGTTCGCACCGCTTCGGCTGGCGAAGAGAGCGGCACTCAGCCCCGCTGGCCCGGCGCCGCATACCAGCAGGTCGCAATGCAGATTGTGATGGTAGTAGCGGCCGTCGTCCTCGCCTTGCGGCAGGCGTCCCAGCCCCGACGCACGGCGAATCAGACCTTCGTACACGCGCCAGCTGGGCCACTTGAATGTCTTGTTGTAGAAACCCGCCGGCCAGAGGCGATGCGTGAAATCGATGATGCGACCGAAATCGAACTCGATGCTCGGGTAACAGTTCTCACTCCTCGCCGATAGCCCCTCCACCAGCGGCTGCATCGTCGCCCTGACCAGCGGAATTGATGCTCCGTCGATGTCGACCCGAAACAGTGCGTTTGGCTCCTCAATGCCTGCCGACAGCACGCCCCGCGGCCTGTGATACTTGAAGCTGCGACCAACGACCCGGACGCCGTTGGCGAGCAATGCGGAAGCCAGCGTGTCGCCGGCATAGCCGACAAGAGCCCGGCCGTTGCAGGTGAATCGCAGCGGCCGATCGCGATCGATGCGGCCGCCGGTTGCCAGGCGGAATTCCTGACCCGCCGTCACGGCTGTTCCGATTGCACCATGGGCTTCGGCTCACCCATCCGATAGACGCGGAGAATCTCGTGCGTGACCGTGTCGCGTGCCACATTGAACCAGCGCCCGCAGCCGTAACCGTGCAGCCAGCGCTCGTACTGCACACCCCGCGCATTGGTGCGATTGAAGAGATAGTCGGCCCACTGCGCATCACCTGCGCCCGCCGGTGGGCGGACGACGTGCGCCTCACCGCCGAAACGAAACTCCTCTTCGTCACGGACGCCGCACCACGGACAGGCGATCTGCAGCATCAGTGCGCCACCCCTGCCGCCGCCCCTTCGTCGATGAGCGAGCCGCTCGCAAAGCGGTCCAGGCCAAAGCGACGTATCAACGGATGCGGCTGATCATTCGCGACGGTCCACGCCATGGTGTCTCCTCCAGCCGGAATGGCCTTGTAGCCGCCCGTACCCCAGCCGGCATTGATGTAGAGCCCCTGGATCGCCGTCTTCCCCATGATCGGAGTCGTGTCCGGAGTGATGTCGACGATTCCAGCCCACTGTCGCATGAGGCGCAGGCGGGTGAATGCCGGGAACAATTCCAGCAATGCGGAAATATTGTTCTGCAGCACCGTCAGGCCGCCGCGCTGCGCGTAGCTCGTGTAGAGATCGGCGCCGCCGCCGATGACCAGCTCGCCGCGATCCGATTGGCTCACGTACATGTGAATGACGGGCGACAGCACCACCGTGTCGAGGCACGGCTTGATCGGCTCGCTCACCATGGCTTGCAGGGCCATGCTGGAGATTGGCAGACGCAATCCGAGTTTTCCCGCGAGCACACTCGTATGCCCGGCGACCGACAGCACGACGCGATCACTCATGATCCTTCCGCGCGTCGTCTCGACACCCTTGACCCGGTCGCCTTCCGTCAGGAATCCCGTCACCTCGCACTGCTGCACGATGTCCACGCCCAGCGCGTTCGCCGCACGCGCAAATCCCCAGGCCACCGCGTCGTGGCGCGAGATGCCGCCGCGACGCTGAATGAAGCCGCCGCGGACGGGAAACCGCGCATCAACATTGAGCAGCGGCACCAGCCGCCTGATCTGCGCGACAGTCAGAACCTCGGAGTCGATCGCGTTGATCAAGATCGCGTTCGTCCAGCGCCGCAGACTCTCGAGCTCATGATCGCTGTGTGCGAGCGTCAGGATGCCGTGCTGGCTCAGCATTACGTTGAAGTTGAGCTCGGGGCTCAAGCCCTCATAGAGCCGCAGCGAATGCTCGTAAAACGCCGCGCTTTCGGGCCAGAAGTAGTTCGAGCGGATAACCTGCGTGTTGCGGCCGGTGTTGCCGCCGCCGAGCCAGCCCTTCTCGAGCACAGCGACATTGCGGATGCCGTGCTTGCGCGCCAGGTAGTACGCCGTCGCCAGACCATGCCCGCCACCGCCCACAATGACAACGTCGTAGGCCGGCTTCGGTTGGGGCGTGCGCCAAACCTTGGTCCAGCGGCGATGGCCGGTGAACGCGGCCGCTGCCAGCGTCACGAACGAGTATCGCTTCATGCCTCTTGGCGCCTCAGGCGAGTGTACTGGCAAACACTGCCGCGATTGCCAGCGGGCAAAGATAGCGCAACGACCAGACCGCAATACGCCGGCCAAGCGGGCTCGTCTCGGAAAGCTCTTCGGCCACGATGGCGCGACTGATACGCCAGCCGACGAACAGGCTGGTAAAGAATGCCCCGATGAGCAGGAGCACGTTGGAGGAGACGTAATCCACCACGCTGAAGAATGTCATGTCCGCGAACACGGGCACTCGGCCGAGCGGCCGCCAGTCAGCCCAGACACTGAAGGACAGCACCGACCCGATGCCCACCACCCAACAAGCCGCGATCGTCACGGCAACGGCTTTCGCGCGGCTCAGCCCGCCCCGCTGCTGGAGCCATGCCACGAGCGGCTCTATGCCTGCCAGCGATGGAGTCAGCGCCGCGAACACGAGCAGCAGAAAGAACAGGCTCCCGATGAGACGCCCGCCCGGCATTTCAGCGAACACGGTCGCCAGCACGTCGAATACCAGCTCGGCACCCTGCGCCGGATTCATCCCATAGCGAAACACGAGCGGAAAGATCATCAGTGTCGCCAGCATCGACACCAGCAGGATCGAACCGCTGATGATGAGCGACGTGCGAACCAGCGAGGTGCCGGGCGCGACGTAGGCCCCGTAAGCAATCATCATGGCCATGCCGACGCCAGTGGCATAGAACGCCTGCCCGATCGCTGCCAGCACGACCTGGGGTGTGATGGCCGCGAAGTTCGGCGCAAACGCAAATGAGAGCCCGCGCCGCACGTCACCTGTCGCGAGCGAGTAGGCCACGAGAATCAGCAACAGCAAGAGCAGTGCGGGCGCGCGGATCTTGTTGGCGATCTCGATGCCCTTGTTCACGCCCCGGGCCGATATCAGCGCCACGAGGCCGAGGAACACGACATGCCACGCGCCGATCTCCCAGGGATTCGCCAGGAAACCGCGCCACAGCCCGGCCACCTGCTCCCGATCGAGCCCGACCAGCATGCCGTTGGCCGTCTTCCACGTGTACGCCAGCACCCACCCCGCAATGACGGAGTAGTAGGACATGATCATGAAAGTCGCGATCGTGCCCAGAACACCGATGACGTTCCATCGCTTCGACAGCCCGGAAGCTTCGGCCACGACGCCGGCGGCTTGGGGCGGACTGCGCCGGGCGCGCCGACCAATGATGAATTCAGCCGCCAGAAGCGGCGTCGCAATCAGGAGGCAGGCGAGAATGAAGACGAAGATGAAGGCGCTGCCACCGCTCGTGCCCGCGAGGAACGGGAAGCGCCAGATGCTCCCCAGGCCGACCGCAGCCCCGACCGCACTGAGATAGAAGGCGATCCGCGAAGACCAGAAGGGCGCTGGCTGGCTGTCGGATCGCACCGGCGGCAAGAGGCCGCGGTCCTCCTCTCACCCCGACCCTCTCCCCACTGACGTGGGGAGAGGGCGTGAGAGTGGAGACCGTCAGAAGTTCAACAACAGGCTCAATCCGTAGGTGAGCGGCTGATTGGTCAGGTAACCGACGCGGGCTCGCGTGCCGCGCTCGCGATCGACCGACGTCAGGGCGCGCTCATCCCACAGGTTGTTGACGAAGAGAGCCGCTTCCCACTGCTCGGCCCGCACGCCGAAGCGGAGATTGCCGATGTCGTAGGAATCCAGCTCCGTCTGGAACGTGAACTGCGTGATCGTCGGGGCGCCGAAGGCGAAAAATCCGGGCGCACCCGGGCAGCCGACGCACCCGAACGGCGGCTCCTGGTCGGCGAGCTGCGTGAAAGACGACCCGACATGCTGGACCGTGAAGTTCACGTAACCGTCGAGCGTGGTCGACCACGGCCACGAATACGTGGCGCTCGCGGCGGCCTGAAACTCGGGCGCCGTGGGCAAGCGGTTGCCGTCGCGGATGCCCGCGATCGGGGCACCCGTTGATGTGAGCTGCGACTTCGTGATCTCCGCCTGCACGTACGTGGCCGACAAACCGAAGTCCCAGTTCTCCGTCGGACGGGCGAACAGCTCGAACTCCGCGCCAATCGCTTCGGCATCGGCGTTCAGCACGATGCGGGACGAGCAGGAGCCGGCGTCGGCAATCACCTGCAGGTCGCTGATGTCGGAGAAGAACACGGCGGCGTTAAGCGTGACGCGGCCGTCGGCAAGCCGGGTCTTGGCTCCCACCTCGTAGTTCAGCACCACCTCATCGTCAAACGTCGGCTGGCCGCCGTACGTCACCAGGTCGGCCGGTGTACACAGGGTGACGTTGAGCGGGTCGTTGATGCCGCCCAAGCGGAAACCGCGCGAGACCTGGGCATTGAATTGCACGTCGTCGGTGGCGTCAAAAGTCACGATCACGCGCGGAGAGAATCCGTCCGAGCTCGTCGAACCGGGTTGATTGGTGTACCCCACGTCCGCGAACACACCCGCAAACGTCAGCAGTCGATCCTCGCTGAAGTCGTAGTAGCGCACACCGCCGGTCAGGCTCCACTGGTCGTTGAAGCTGATCGTGCATTCACCGAACAATGCGAACTGCTCGAAGTAGTACGTCAGGTCGGAGAAGAATGGCGTGTCGGGCGGCGCATTGAAGCCCGAGCTCGGTGGGATGCTCTGGCTGATCAGGAACGCATCGTAGCCGGGCGTCGGCAGGTTCTGGCCGTAATCGCGATCGACCTGCTGATAGAAGGCGCCGACAAGCCACTGGAGCGCGTCCTCGCCGCCCGAGGAGAGACGAATTT
>Ga0180104_1000001_pt1 | contig 185031 bp, 171 predicted proteins | sample EasRiv730_16_1Da_FD_121791 | JGI IMG/M metagenome (GOLD analysis project Ga0180104, IMG submission 121791) | Soil microbial communities from meander-bound floodplain in the East River, Colorado, USA - East River metaG ERMLT730_16_1Da | ecosystem: Environmental > Terrestrial > Soil > Floodplain... | reverse complement strand
GGCGCCGGCAGGCGCGAGGAGATGCCAATGATGGAGCAGGCCGCGTTGGTGAATGCCATCGGTCGCGACCGGATCAGCCTCGATCCCGTGGAATTGGATGCCTTCTCGAGCGATATCAGTTTCGCCAACCGGGTGCGCCCCGCGTCGCTCGTGAAGGCGAAAACCGCCGCCGATGTTCAGAGAATCTTGAAATTTGCCAACGAGACCAAGACGGCGCTGGTGCCCGTCAGTTCGGGTCCACCGCACTTCCGGGGAGATACGGTTCCGAGCGTCGGAGGCGCGGTCATTGTCGATTTGAGCGGCATGAAGAAGATCATGCTCGTGGACCGCGCGAGACGAGTGGCGATGTGCGAGCCGGGCGTGACCTTTGGCGAACTCATCGCCGCCGTCAGAAAAGAAGGGCTCCGGCTCAACATGCCGTTATTGCCACGGGAATCCAAGTCGGTGGTCGGCAGCATCCTGGAGAGAGAGCCCGTGACGATGCCCAAGTACCAATGGGACATATCGGACCCTTTGGCGTGTGCTGGAATTTTTTTTGGAACCGGCGATGAGTTCAGAACCGGGCAGGCGGCCGGTCCGGGTACCGTAGAGGAGCAGTGGGCGGTGGGCGGCGTGCAAAAAGCGCCGTATGGGCCCGGCACGGCTTCCTGGCACAGGCTGATCCAGGGCGCGCAGGGAACGATGGGCATCGTCACGTGGGTATCGATGAGATGCGAAATACTGCCCACACTGGAAGAGCCCTTCGTCGTCGGTTCCTCCAACCTCGAGCAGCTCCTCGAGCTGTCTTACTGGCTGATAAGACTGAGAGTCGTCAACGAGTGCTTCATTCTCAACAATACCAACCTGGCAACGGTCCTCACGAAGCAATCGGCCGACGACTATCAGAACGTCAAAGCTGCCCTGCCCGCCTGGACTCTTTTCTATACGGTAGCTGGCTACGAATACTTCCCGGATGAACGGGTCAAGTCTCAGATCAAAGACATCACGGAGATAACCCAGCGGTTAGGAGTTGAGGCCGTAAAGGCGACCGGTGGAGTTTCCGCCAACGAAATCCTGAAGGCGGCCCAGCAGCCTTCAGGAAATCCCTATTGGAAGCTTCGCCCCAAGGGCGCCTGCCAGGACATTTTCTACCTAACCCTCCGCGAGAAGCTCGAAGGCCAGATCGCGGCCGTCGCCGATCTGGCAGAAAGAGCTGGTTACGCCGCATCCAACGTCGGTGTTTACATCCAGCCCATCGTGCAGGGCACGAGCTATCACTGCGAGTTCAATCTGTTCTACGACCCCGCCAATGGCAGGGAGCGCAATCGAGTGCAGGAGCTGGCCCGTTCGGCCACCCAGAACCTGATGTCGAAGGGCGCGTTCTTCTCGAGGCCCTATGGAGAAAATGCCAGGATGATTCTGAATCGGGATGCAGCCACCGTGTCTGTCCTGCACACCTTCAAGAAGATCTTTGATCCAAACAACGTGATGAATCCGGGGAAAGTGTGCTTCTAGGACAGGTGAAGAGAAACCAGCGGTTCGGGAAGAACTTTTAGGAGGCAGCCGCAATGGGGTTAGAACAATACAAAGGCGATATGGAGATGTGTTGCCGCTGCTCGGCCTGCAAGTTTGTGCCCATGCAAAGGGTGAGTGGATATCAGTTTGCAAGAGTCTGCCCCAGCATATCCAGGTACAACTTCCACAGCTACTCAGGCGGCGGCCGGGTCAACATCGGAGCCGCGATGTTAAAGAACGGCTTCAACTATACGGACAGGCTCCTCGACATCGTCTACAACTGCCAGATGTGCGGCGCCTGCGGGGTCTCCTGCAATTACGCCATGGACATGGAAGTCATGGAGCCCATCACTGAGTTCCGGATCAAGTGTGTCGAGGATGGCAAGACCCATCCGGCTCTGGACAAGGTCATCGCCGGCCTGCGAACGAATGGCTCGATGGTCCCTGTCAAAGGCAATCGGGGCGACTGGGCTGCGGGGCTGAACCTCAAGGACGCCACCAAGGAGAAGGTCGACGTGCTGCTTCACGTCGGCGATCTCACCAGCTACGACCCGGGCTTGCAAAAGGTGGCCAAGGCCACGGCCAAGATCCTGCAGAAGGCCGGTGTCGATTTCGGTATCGCCGGCGATGCCGAGACCTCCTGCGGCGGGCAAGCATACGAGATGGGGTACAAGGATGACTTTCTGAATCAGGCCAGGAAGAACATGGCCTTCATCAAGAAAGCCGGCATCAAGACGATCGTAACAGCCTCCCCTCACGCGTACCACGCCTTCAAAGTCCTCTACGACAAATTCAAATTGAAGGGCGAGCTGAAGGTGCTGCACATTTCGGAATACATACAACAGCTGATGAAAGTCGGAAAGCTCAAGCCGCGGAAGAGCGTCGATGTCGCAGTGACGTACCACGACCCATGTCATCTCGGCAGACTGGGTGAGCCGTGGATCCACTGGCAAGGCAAGAAGATCCCGGGAGACCGGTTTGTGTTTGATCCGCCGAAGGTGTACCGGCGCGGCACGCGTGGTGTCTATGAGCCGCCTCGGAATGTTCTCAAGAGCATTCCCGGCATCAAACTCACGGAAATGACCCGGATCAGGGAATACGCGTGGTGTTGTGGGGCCGGGGGCGGGGTGAGTGACTCCAATCCCGAGTTTGCCCAGTGGACTGCGCGGGAGCGAATCGAAGAAGCCGAATCTACCGGGGCTGAGGCCGTGGTCACCGCCTGCACATCGTGTGAGAAGTCCTTCAGCGAAGCAATCGAGGCCACCGGCAGCCACCTGAAGGTTTACGACATCGTTGAACTGTTCGCGAAAGCAATCGAATAAGGGAGATGAGAAATCATGGCCCTGAGCAAGGACATCTATTCGGCTTTCGAAGACGTGGTTGGGCCCGAGTTCATCTGTGATGACCCGGCAATCATGCCTTCGTATCACGCCACCGAGTTCGCGGCGGTCATCCTTCCGGAGAACACGGCTCAAGTTCAAGCGATCATCAAGTTGTGCAACAAGCACAAGCTCCCGTTCCGGCCGGTCTGTACGGGTTGGACCGGGAAGTTCGCAAAGGGGGTCCTGTACCTGGACCTGAGACGGATGAACCGCATCATCGAAATCAACGAGAAGAACATGTATGCGGTCGTTGAGCCCTATGTGATCACGGCGCAGTTGCAGGCGGAGTTGATGAAGCGGGGCTTGCATCTGAACGTCAAGGGAGCTGGCTCCAATTGTTCGGCGATGCTGCGGGGTCACGGGCATTTGGATCAAACCACCAGCGGTGACGATCGCAATCATCTGGCCATCGAATGGGTTACTCCAGCTGGGGACATCGTCCGGTCCGGTTCGCTCGGGTCTTCGGATGAGTGGTTCTGTGGCGACGGTCCGGGTCCCTCGTTAAGAAGCATCCTGACGAGTGCGGTGCCGCCGGGCGTTACCCCTGGCGTATTCACCAAAGCAGCCATGAAGATCTATCACTGGCCGGGCCCGTCAAAGTTTCCCATCGAAGGGATTTCGCCAGACTATTACCTGAGTGAGATTCCGCCGAACTTCATGGCGCGGTATTTCAGCTTCCCGTCCGTGGAGAAAATGTGGCAGGCCGAGCTCAAGATCGGAGAAAGCGAGATCGCATTCGAGCTCATGGGCTTCAATGTCGCCATGGTGGCGGCAAATATCACCACCAGTAACGAAGAAGAGGAAAAGACGTTCAAGCGGCTGAGCAAGGAGGTGCAGGGTCCCGGCTTCTTCATCATCCTGGCCGGCAACTCCGCGGCCGACTTCGAATACAAGAAGCGCGTATTGCACCACATCGTCAATGAGGCAGGCGGGAAGTCACTTGCGTCACTCGAGGATCCCAGGACGGAAGGAGTTCTGTTGTGCCAGTGCATACGAATCTCTGCGTCGATCAGAGAAACATTCCGTCCGGGAGGCGCCTTCAGTTCCATTCCTGTCATGGGCCAGCGAGACTTGACTATCAAGTGGGCGATCGGAGCCGGCAAAGCGAAAGAGCCTCTGATCAAGAAGGGTCTGATTGTCGATGATGGCGGAGCCGCTTTTGGGTGGGGAGTGGAACAGGGGCATGTGGGCAAGACGGAGATATTCTGCAAGTTCGATCCTCAAAACGCTGAAGCCAAAAAGGCAGTAGAGGATTGGCATAGCGAGCAAAGTGCGAGGGCTTTCAAGGAACGCTACTTCGCATTGCTGGTAGGCCAGAATGAGGAAATCGGGCGAGGTCTATCCAACTACCACGTGTGGTGGAACAAGATTCAAAAAGAACTCGATCCGAATCGCGTATCACCAGAGGGAGGCGCACTGGTGTAGTGCACGCTCGGGTCCTCTGGCGAGTGGCACTGCGGCGAGCGGACGGTCGTCAATAAGTGCCGTATTTCTCGGCACAGGCCATGAAGGCACGCACGACGGCCGGATCGGCTTCATCCACGGGCGCGCCGGATGAGAGAAAGAAACCGCCGCCGGGCGCGACGTCATCGATCAGGCGCTTACAATAATCCTCCATCTGCGTGGGGGTGCCGGCCCTGAACAACGACATCGGTACGTTTCCGCCGAAACACGCGAAACCGGTGAAGAGTTTCTTCACCAGCCGCAGGTCGCTGCGGTCGAACAGCCAGACGGTCCGGCCGGCTGGCAAGCCCGACCCCGCAATCAATTCCAGGCGCGCCTCGTCAAAGCTGCCCTCGACGAAGGGCAGCGGCACCATGCCCGCGGCAATGACGCCTTCCAACAGGCGCTTGAGGGATGGCCAGTAGAATTTCTCGAATTGCTTTTGTGACATGAACCCCGCTGCACCCTTGTGCAATGGCATCAACACAAATGGTGGAGCGGCGGGCCGGCCGGACCCGACACCCATGTGGATCGCGCTCGGAACCAGTGCATCGCTGGCCGCCAGCAGCTTCTGCGGACGCCGGTAGAGATCCATCAGTGCGCTGCGTGTGCCGCGCAGTGTGTCCGCGACAATATCGAACGGCGCCTTGGTGATGCCTCCCATCATGATGGGGCATCCATAGCGGCCAACGATCTCGGCATTGGCGCGCGCCGCGACTGCCAGGCTCTGGCTGATTTCTTCGATAGCCTGGCCGAGTCGCAAAAGCGATTCCTGTAGCGGCGGCGCCGACAAACCGGCGAGCAAAATGCCGACGCCCATCATTTCCACGGGCGTGAACAGGCTCGGGACCAGGCGCAGACCCTGCACGTGACTGCACACGCGCGGCAGGTAGTTGCGCAGCATGTAGCCTTCGGGATTGTTGATCAGCGCGTCGTAGTCCTCGGCGGGCATGTACTCGGCTTCGACATACTGAAAAGGAACGTCATCCGGCAGGCTGCTGCCCGGCCATTTGTAGGCGTTGTAGCCCAGAAGGTCATAGGCCCTCCCGGCTGCGGCACCGCTCAACAACAGGTATTCGGGGCGGAAGTCTTCCACGAACTTGAGCGTTGCCGCGCTCGATTTCACGGCGTCGTAGAACGTGTCCGCAAACGAAATCCCCGCGAAACGGGCCAAAATCCCGGCTGCCATCATCAGCGACGGTACGCGGTCCGGCTGTTTCAATTGCACGATATCCGCGAAACGCTGCGTGCGCTGCCGGTAGAGTTCGGCGATTGCCGGACTCTCGAACTTCCTGCCGTCGAGCGCCTGCCAACCAGCGATGCGGATGCGCTGTTTGTCTTCAGTGCTATCGGTACGAGTCGTCAGGTCGGTGGCGCTCATCAGTCTGAGGCGATCTCGGTTGCCCGCGAACGCCAGATCGATGGCGCAGCACCAAAGCGATTCTTGAATGCGCGAGAAAAATGCGAGGCGTCCTCGAAGCCGACACTGAAGGCGATCTCGGTGATCGTTTGGCTCATGTGGTGGACATCATGCAGCATGTCCCTCGCTCGCTCCAACCGGCGCTCCCAGATATATGCGGTGACAGGACGCCCAAATTTCCTTACGAAGACTTCGTCCAGACGCCGCCGGCTCAAACCGACTCGCGACGCCACGAATTGTGCGCAGAACGCACTTTCCCCAAGGTGTTCCTCGATTTCGGTAAGTGCTGCTTGCTGCCGGTAATGGTCTCCGCTCGCAGGTGCTGCATGATCATCGGACAACAGAGATGCGAGACCGAACAGTACCTCACAGAGCCGTTCACGCTGGGCTGCCGACAGGTGTACGGCCGTCTGGAAAGCTGCTTCCAAGGCGCCTCTCACCAGGGCGACCGCCGGCTGACACGCCGGGTATGCCTTCGCCGGACTCTGCAGCAAGGCAGGGTAACGTCGAGCAGCCGCTTCACGTGGCATTTGCAGCAACATCAGTTCGGAAGCGTAGGAAATCCGCTGCTGAAAGGGATACAGCCCGTCCGTGACGCTGATATCACCTGCCGTCAGCGAGCAGGACCGCATTTCCTGGTCGATGTGACTGACGCCAGTGAGCTGCAGGACCACGGTTAACGCCGGCTCGACCTGAGGAACAGGCTTGCGAATGAGGCGCCGGCCGGGTGAACGGACCTTCAGCAACCGCCCGGCGCCAAGCGTCACGCCCCGAATAAACCCGTCAAGCGCTCCGCCGGGACAGTCGGACACCAGAATATTGCTGAACGTCTCGGCGCTCCACTGCGTCCAGACTGCGACGCGCTTCGACTCCGCAACCCGGCTCAGGTCCATGTCGATGAGATGAGGAATTGGCATATTTTCGTCAGCCCATTCTGGACGCAACGTCTTCCCCGGTAGCACCCTTTGTATAAGAACAATGCATGCCGCCAGCGGAGTCAAGCGTCCCTTGCTTCCCTCAACTGCGACCTGGACTCGACGGAATGAGTCTCTCAGGTCCCCCGCCACCATTCGAGGAACTCGCGGCGATCGATCGCCCCGTCGTGGTCTGAGTCGAGGTCGTTGAAGCGATTGCGTCGCTCGGTCAGCGGCACCTCTGCGCCCAGGTTATCCAGAAGCAGCGAGAACTCGATGAAATCGATGCGCTGATCGCCGTCAGCATCGAATTCGTCGAACATCTCCTCGGCGTCCGCGAGCTCATCGCTCGTCATCGGGCGACCCTTCGGTCGCGCTGGATGGGGTGGACTTGTCATGTCAGCCAAGCCCTCCCGCGGCTCTCGCTCCACGCGAAGCATAGCGCGGCGCCGCGATGCGCGTTGTTTATGGAGTTGTGCTGTCGCTCCATGCGAAGCTCGTCTTCGAGGAGAGCTCCATGAGCACAAGCCCGTGATCGACATCGACGGCTCAATGGGCGAAGGCGGTGGTCAGATCGTGCGCACGTCGCTAGCACTCGCCATCTGCACCGGCGTCGCTGTCACGCTGCACGACATCCGCGCCCGGCGGAGTAATCCCGGCCTTCGCGCCCAGCATCTCGCAGCGGTGCGCGCCGCTGCAGCGATCTGCGGTGCGCGCATCACCGGCGATACCGTAGAGTCTCGCAAGCTCACCTTCGAGCCGGGCCCGCTGCGGCCCGGACGCTATGAGATCGATGTGGGTACGGCGGGCAGCACGATGCTCGTGCTCCAGACGATACTCCCGGCCTTATCGATGTGTGAGGCGCCCTCGGAAGTCACGCTGCACGGCGGTACTCACAATCCCCTCGCCCCAACGTTCGAGTTCGTGCGCGACGCCTACCTGCCGCTCCTCCGCCGGCTCGGCTTCAATGCCGAGATTTCGCTCGAGCGCTTCGGCTTCTATCCACGGGGCGGCGGAGTCGTCCGCACATCAATTGAGCCACTACGACCGGGTCGAGTGCTCGATCTCGTCGAGCGCGGCGTGGTGCGAGCACGCTCAGCGGAAGTGCTGCTGGCGGCGCTGCCGGAGCATATCGCGCAACGCGAGCTAGGAGTATTGCGCGCGCGCCTCGGTTTACCAGAGGACGCTTGCACCATCCGCAACGTCGTTGCATTCGGCGCCGGCAACGCTTTGCACGTGCGCATCGACTCGACCAATGTCACGACGGTTTTCGCGGGTTTCGGCGTACGTGGCGTGACTGCGGAAAAAGTTGGGACCGACGTGGCGCACGAGGTCGAACGCTACCTGAGCGCGAATGTCGCCGTCGACGCTCATCTTGCCGATCAGCTGTTGCTGCCCATGGCATTGACTGCCGGCGGCAACTTCAGCAGCTTGCGTCCATCCGTTCACGCCGAGACGAATGTCGCGGTGATTCAGCGATTCCTGCCGGTTGTGAGCGACGTGCGCGAGCTAGAGCCCGAGCGCTGGTTGATCAGGTTGCGCCCTCGCGCGCCGGTCAGCGTTCCCGACTGTGTGTCTCGGGAAGATCGGCGCTGAGAGGTTCGCGCGGCTCCCCTTCGCCCTGCGCATCGCGTTCCTCTTCCGCTTCCGTCTCCTCCCAAGCCTCGCTCGCGACCTGGAGAGGCTGCAGTGGTTGCGTCCAATCCACCGGTTTCATCTCGGTTTCCGAGTACCCGAGATCATCCTTCTCGATGTCGTCCATCGGGCCGGTCCAGTCCTCCGGGGGCTCGCAGCGCTCGAGCACGAGCGACTGCCACGTTTCCGCAGCGATCTCGTCGACGTCACCGTCGAAGGACTGGATCTCGACAGTCTGCGATCGATCGTCGTAGCCTACGACCTGAAACACCTCGCCCTTGTCGCGATGCGTGTACCACTGGCCGATCTCCGGCCGCCTGGGTCTGGTATCCATCCTGCTATTCCCTCTGTTCGGAGCCTCTCGAGCCGCATACTAGGCGACTCTCCAGCCTGCGCGCGTGCGTATTACTACGCACGGCTTGTGCCCCACCAATCCAGGAACTCGCGACGGTCGATCGCTCCGTCGCGGTCCGAGTCGATGGCGTTGAAGCGATTGCGTCGCCGAGCCGGTGGCACATCGGCTCCCAGATTGTCGAGAAGTTGCGAGTACTCGGTGAAATCGATGCGCTGATCGCCATCGGCGTCGCATTCGTCGAACTGCTCTTCGGCATCCGCAAGATCATCGCTCGTCAGCGGGCGGCCCTTCGGTCGCTTCGGATCACGTGGTGTAGTCATGGCAATCAGCCCTCCCGCAGCACCCGCACAACAAGAGCATAACGCGTCGGCGCGGGCTGCGACTCCTATGTAGATGTACCTATTCACGGCGCCGCACGAGCGGCGCAGGATTTTGTCCACGAGGCGCAACGGCCGTCGTCAATGCGTTGTGACGCCACTGCGGAGAAGCACCCTTGCAGATTCCATTACAGGTCACTTTCCGGGGCATGGACCCGTCTCCAGCACTTGAGAGCCGCGCCCGCGAGCTCGCAGTGCGATTGGAGAAGTTCAGTCCGCAAATCATGCACTGCCACGTGATCATCGAGACCCCGCACCGGCACAAGCACCAGGGAGAGCTGTTCGACGTGAGAATCGATATCACGGTGCCCGGGAAGGAGATTGCGATCCGGCATACGCGCCCTGCCGACCACGCGCACGAGGACGCCTACGTGGCGCTGCGAGACGCATTCAAAGCGGCGCGACGGAAACTCCAGGACTACGAACGCGAACGCCGCCAAGACGTCAAGACACACGTTGGACCACAGCACGGTCGCATCTGCGAGCTCAATCCGGAGCGCAACTTCGGCCGCATCGAGGCGGACGATGGCCGCTTGATCTATTTCCATCGCAACAGCGTGTTGGGTCGCAGCTTCGAGGACCTCGCGACTGGCATCGAGGTCCGATTCGCCGAGGAGCCGGGCGACCTCGGACCGCAGGCGAGCACGGTTCACGTCGTCGCGTGAGACTGGCCGGGCGCGGATTTCCTGGCCAGAGAACCGAGGTGGCGCGCGAACCAGGCAGCCGCCAGTGATGCTACTTGTTCCAATGCGCCAGGCTCAGCGAACAGGTGCGTCGCGTCCGGCACGATCTCCAGTCGTGCCTCGCAGCTCAGTTGCGCGAGCGCAGACTCATTTAGCGCTAGCACCTGACGGTCATCGCCCCCCACGATGAGCAGCGTCGCGGCGCGGACCTTCTTGAGCGCCGGGCCTGCCAGATCGGGCCGACCACCCCGAGACACCACCGCAGCGACCTCGGGGACACGCGCGGCGGCGGCGAGCGCCGCCGCGGCGCCCGTACTTGACCCGAAGTATCCGATCGCAAGGTCCTTCAGATGTGGCTGTTCGAGCGTCCAGCGAGTGGCGGAGACCAGCCGCTCCGTTAGGAGCGGAATATCGAATCGCAACTCCGCCGTGACCGCATCGATCTCTTCCTCGTCGGCGGTCAGCAGATCGAAGAGCAGCGTCGCGACTCCGGCATCGCACAGCACATTCGCGACGTAGGTATTGCGCGGACTGAATCGGCTGCTGCCGCTGCCATGCGCGAACAAGACGATTCCACGCTCGTCGCGCGGAATGCGCAGCAGGCCCTGCAGCGTCACCGCCCCTGCGGCGATCGATAGTTCCCGGGCCGTCGTATTTGTGGTTGCACTCATAGTGTCATCCGCCTTCGTGGGTTAGCTCCATTTAAACTCCAGCGTGCCGTCGGACTGTTGCTCCACTCGCGCGCCCAGTTTTCTGCATTCGCGATCCATGATCTGCGACAACCACGAAGCGGCCTCAGGCAATGCCCGGTTGATGCGAAAGTGGTGCGTGTGCGTAGGCGTCATCGACAGGCGCTGCAGATCACCGCTTCCGGCATCGAGGGTCGGGAAGTACATCAGCGCGAGATTGCCGCGGTAGCCCTCGTAGCCGGTGATGCCCTCGTAGTCGTTCAGCATGTCTCCGCACCCATACAGAATGGCCTTGTTGCGATAGACCTCGATGCCTTTGGCATGGTGCGACGAATGGCCGTGCACCAGGTCGATGCGCGCCGCGTCGATCAGCCGATGCGCGAATTCACGTTGAGGCGCCGGGATCTCGTAGCCCCAGTTGCCGCCCCAGTGGATCGACGCCACGACGATATCGCCGTTTCGCGCGTACACCGCAACCTGCCCGGCGATCATATCGGCGCTGCGCGTGGACAGTTCCTCAAGCAGATTGACGCCCGAATGCTCGCGCGTTGCCCGCCAGTCGCGTGGCACTCCGCTGCCTTCCGTCGCGAATGCAAACACCAGCACGCGGACGTCCGCGGAAATGTCGATGACCGCTGGAGCCGCTGCCGCTCTCGCATCGCTGCCGGCACCAGCCGTGCGGATGCCCGCGTCATGAAGCGTGGCCAGCGTCTCCGTCAGGCCGGATCGTCCCCAGTCGAGTACGTGGTTGTTGGCCAGCGAACAGCAGTCGATCGCCGCGGCAGCAAGACACGGCACATTCTCGGGATGCATTCGATAGTGGACATCCTTGCCCGGCCAGGCCTCCTCGCTCGCCGTCACCGCTGTCTCAAGGTTCACGATCCGCGCGTCGGGCTGCACACGTCTCAGCTCGGCCAGCGCGTCGCCCCACACGTAGTCAAGGCCCACCGGCTTTGGAATCGGTCCGGTCGCACGCTCTGCCAACTCGACGTACGTGAGGGCCGATTCCACGTAAGTCTCCAAGAGCCGCGGCTTGCCGGGATGCGGCAGGATCTGGTCGATGCCGCGGCCAGTCATGACGTCGCCGCACAGGAACAAGGTCACCGTACGCGATGTGCCACGTGGCGCTGCAGCAGGTCCGTTGCCGTCTCCGAGTTTCGCGTCCGCTTCGGGGTCATCGGCAATCATGCGGCCTCTCGCCTCTTCAACGCGGACGATCCCACCCCAACTCGGCCGCCCGCGCAATCGTGATATCCCGCAATGTCGGTTGGCAGCCGCCTGGGGTCTGCTCTCCGCAAGGCGCGGATAATGAAACGCGGATGGGAGCGCGGCCCTTTGATGCCATGGCCGTGCGGCGCAGAATGCATCTGCGATCGGTTTGACTGCAGTGATCTGGCAACACGATGGACATCCTTGTCTCCTACGAATGCGGGCGCTTTGGCCGTTCCAAGCGTGAGATCCGCGAAGTGCTGCGCCGCTGCGGCGACGAGCAGAGCCAGATCGAACGCACCAGCGTGAACGGGATCGCCGTCGTGCGCACCACGCTCGACGGGCGCGAAGTGGTGCGCCGCTGCCGCGAGCTGTGCCACGAATCGTTCGCTTTCCGGTTCGCGATCAAGTGGGTACCTGTGGACTACTGGTGCGAGACCGATCTCGAAGCGATACGCAAGCTGCTCGAAGCAGAGGTGCGCGGGCGGATCGCGGAGGATGAAACGTGGGGCATGAAGGTCGAGAGACGTGGCTGGCAGCAACATCACACGCAGGACATCATCGTGTACCTGGCGCGGGCGATCGACCGCAAGGTTGACCTGAATCACCCCGACAAGCTCGTCCGCATCGACGTGCTTGGCAACCAGACCGCCATCTCCGTCCTGCGCCCAAGCGATATGTTCTCGGTCACCGCATCCGGAGAGCGACATGCGACCGATGGTGACACCTGAGCTCATCAACGGCGCGTTTGGCGATCCGGGACTGCTGATCGACTTCAAGTTCGAACGCCGCGCCCTGCTTTTCGATCTCGGGGATCTCGCGTGTCTGCCCACGCGCAAGCTGCTGCGCGTCAGCGACGTGTTCGTCTCGCACACACACATGGACCACTTCGTGGGCCTGGATCGGCTCTTGCGCGTGGATCTCGGGCGGGCGACGAGCATCCGCCTCTATGGCCCACCGCACTTTATCGACCAGCTGGAGCACAAGCTGGCGGCTTACACGTGGAATCTCGTCGAGAGCTATGCGTCGGATTTCACTCTGACGGCCCATGCGATCTTGCCGGACTGGCGCATGAGCGTCGCGCGCTTTCGGTCCCGGAAGCGCTTCGAGCGTGAGACGCTCGACGAGCAGACAGCTTCCGGGGGCTTACTACTCGCTGAACCGCAGTTTCGCGTGCGCGCGATTCTCCTCGATCACAAGACGCCCTGTCTCGCGTTCGCCTTCGAGGAGTGCGTACACGTCAACATCTGGAAGAACGGGCTCACAGAGCTGGGTATTCCGACCGGTCCGTGGCTCAAGGAGCTCAAGGCGGCGCTCCTCGCGGATGCACCCGACGACGTGCCGATACGTGCGAGCTGGCGCGATCGGCAGGGTCCTCACGAACGGGTGCTCGCGCTCGGCCAGCTCAGAGCAAAGGCCGTGAGGCTCACTCGCGGGCAGAAGGTCTGCTATGTCACCGATGCCGCGTACACGAAGGAGAACGCGCAACGCATCCTGAGACTCGCCGCCGGTGCCGATCTGCTGTTCATCGAGGCTGCCTTTCTCGATCAGGACGCCGAGCTTGCACGGAGCCGCTGCCATCTGACGGCCCGCCAGGCCGGCACACTTGGCCGCCAAGCCGGTGTGTCTGTCATCGTTCCATTCCATTTCTCACCCCGCTATGAGGGTCGCGGGGCTGAGCTTCAAGCCGAGCTCGAAGCGGCGTTCAACGAAGCCGGGTGACTGGGAGCGGTCGTGCTTGGATCGAGGAATCAGCCCTTTACGCCGCGCTCGCGCCGACGCTCATCCTCCCAGGCTTGTCGAGGCTTGCGAACAGTTCGTCCCGGAGCTTCACCAGCTCGATATCGGTGAGGGTTTCCTTTTCCAGCAGCAGCTTGGCCCCGCGCTCGAGAACGCGCCGGGCCGGCGTGAGCACGCTTGTGGCCTTGTCGAAGGCGCTGTGGATCGCATCGCGAACCGCGCAATCGATCTCGCGCGCCGTCTCCTCACTATAGCGGCGTTCGGTAGACGTTACGGGCACGCCTGGAAGAAAAACGTGCCGCTCCTCTTCATACGCCACGAGCCCGAGCTTGTCGTGCATGCCGTAGCGCATGACGATCGCGCGCGCGATGTCGGTCGCCTTGGCGAGATCGTCCGCGGCACCGGTGGAGGGCTTGCCAAACACCAGCATCTCGGCGGCGCGTCCGCCAAGCAGGACCGCCAGCTTGTTCTCCAGCTCGTCCTGCGCCATGAGAAACCGGTCTTCCGTCGGACGCTGGATCGTATAGCCGAGCGCCCCGACGCCGCGCGGAATGATGGAGACCTTGTGCACGGGCTCCGTGCCCTGCAGCGCCATCGCCAAGAGCGCATGCCCCATCTCGTGATAGGCGACCGTCTCGCGCTCGCGAGGGATGAGCACGCGATTCTTCTTCTCGAGGCCGGCGACGATGCGTTCGATCGCGGCCGTCAAGTCGGCGATTCCCACTGCCTCTGCGGCGCGCCGCGTGGCGAGGAGCGCGGCTTCGTTGATCAGGTTGGCGAGATCAGCCCCCGCGAATCCGGGCGTCATGCCGGCGACCTGGTCCAGGTCCGCATCAGGCGCGAGCTTCACTTTGCGCGCGTGCACGCGCAGCACCTCGAGCCGGCCCTTGCGGTCGGGGCGATCGACGAGCACCTGGCGGTCGAAGCGCCCGGCGCGCAGCAGCGCCGGATCCAGGATCTCGGGCCGGTTGGTCGCGGCCAGGATGATGACGCCGACGGACGGATCGAAGCCGTCCATTTCCGCGAGGAGCTGATTCAGCGTCTGTTCCTTCTCGTCCTGGCCGCCGAGACCATACGCGCCACGCGCCCGGCCCACGGCGTCGAGCTCATCGATAAAGATGATGGCTGGCGCGTGCTTGCGAGCCTGCTCGAAAAGGTCGCGCACGCGCGCGGCGCCGACACCGACGAACATCTCGACGAACTCCGCGCCGTTGGTGGACAGAAATGCGACGCCCGCTTCGCCCGCGAGCGCTCGTGCCAGCAATGTCTTGCCCGTGCCCGGCGGTCCGACCAGGAGCACGCCCTTCGGGATATGCGCGCCGAGTCGTCCATAGCTCTGCGGGTCCTTGAGGAAGTCGACGACTTCCTTGAGCTCTTCTTTCGCCTCGTCCACACCGGCGACGTCCGCAAAGGTCACTCCGGTGGTCATCTCCATCATCACCTTGGCGCGGCTCTTGCCGATCGACATCAGACCGCCCATGCCCTGCTTCTCGGCCACGCGGCGAAACAGGAAGAACCAGATGCCGAAGAAGATCAGCGCGGGTGCCACCCACGAAATGAGCTGCTGCAGAAATCCGCTCTCGTACTCGCGCGTGAACGGAACGTCAAAGCGCGACAGCCGCTCGGCGAAATCCGGTTCGACGAGATTGGCCGTCAGGATGCGCTTGCCCTGAGCGTCCGGCGACTTCAGGTATCCCATGATGTGACGGTCGCCGATGACGACGCGCTCCACTCGTCCGGCTGCGAGCGCGCTCTCGAGCTCGCTGTAGGGCACGACCTGCACGAGGCGCGCTTCGCTCCACCACGACTGGAACAGCATCAGCGCCAGCATCGCGGCGATGAGATAGGCGATGTTCCATTGGATTTGGCGCTTGTTCATACGTGAGGTCTCACGGCGCGCCCGGCCCATCTCTTCGCCTGCGCAATGGCGATGCGGATCGCCCTGCCCTCGTCATAGCTTTCGGCGAGCAACGCATTGGCGATTTCGATCGCCTTTGTGCGCACGGGCCGCGGCAGATGAGCCATGGCTGGCGGATAGCGCTTTGGATTCCAGGGCATGTACGGCCGCGGGCGGGGACCGGTGCCCGATCAGCCGTTGTTGTCGCTGGATTCCTTGCCGGCCTGCTGCCGTGGATACATGTACCAGTCGACGCAGCCGAAACACAGGTCCGCATCAACCGTTGGCTTGTGCCCCTCGACGCCCGGGCGTTGCACCTTAACCAGGAGCGCCTCATCTCGGCCCTCTTCGTCGGGCAGCCCGTGCTTGGCTAACGGCCGGAGCCGCTGGCGCGCAATCTCGGCACTTCGATCGGTCCTTACCGCGATCATTGTGGCTCCCCTCCTGTCGTGCCCTTCCGAGCGTGTATTTTGCGCCACCGGAGGCATCGGGTCTGCTAGTGAAAGTACCTAGCCGAGCCCGGTGACCGAAACCGAAGCAGGAAGGACCTTCCAGGAAATCAACGCAAATATGCCTCGGTCGCGTAGCGGCGCATCATGCGATGGCTGTTGAAGTAGGACGCGTTGGTGCTGATCGCACTCTTCATCACCTTGATCCAGCCACGCGGGTCGTCCGTATACCCGTAGAAGAGCGGCAGCACGGTTCGCTCGAGCTTGTCGTAGAGCGTCGCCGCATCCTGGATTCCCCAACCCGTCACACCCTCGATACATCCTTCGATCCACCAGCCGTCCAGCACGGAAAGACTGGGCACCCCGTTCAAGGCCGCCTTCATGCCGCTGGTTCCCGAAGCCTCCATGGGCGGCTGCGGCGTGTTCACCCACACGTCGACACCGGCCACCATTGCCTGCGCGAGCGCCATGTCGTAGTCGGGCAGAAAGACCACCGGAACCGCATCGGCCAGCGAACGCGCCCGCTCGTGCAAGCGCGCGATGAGCCGTTTGCCCTCTTCATCGTGCGGATGAGCCTTGCCCGCAAGCACGATCTGGAACGAGCGCTCGCGCGCGATCGCGCGCAGGCGCTCGGGGTCCGAGAACAACAGGTCCGGACGCTTGTACGCGGTCATGCGGCGCGCAAAGCCGAGTATCGGCTTCTTCGGGTGCAGCGTGACGCCCATGGAATTGCGCACGGTGTCTATAAGCGTCTGCTTGGCCTGAGCATGCGCATCGGTAATCACGGCATCCGGAATCGCATGCGCTCGCACCAGCAGTTCCGGCTCGTGACACCAGCCCGGGACGTAACGGTCGTAAAGCGCGCGAAAGCTCTCGGCCGTCCACGTGTAAGGATGAACGCCGTTGGTGATCGCACGCAGTTGATACCCGGGAAACATCCCGGCGGAAACTTCGGCATGGCGCTTGGCCACGCCGTTGACGAAGTCGCTCAGGTTGAGGGCGAGGCGCGTCATGTTCAGATACTCGGGGCCCGCCAGATTCCGCAACACCGCCTGATCGATGAAGGCGCTCCCGCCACCCGCCTCATCGTTATTCAGTACCCGCGTGACGAGTTCATACGGGAAGCGGTCGTGCCCGGCCTCAACCGGCGTGTGGGTGGTGAAGCGGCAGAGTTCGCGCACGCGCGGTATGTCGTACGCCGATTCGCCAGGCCGCACCTCCTCCGGCCGGTGAGCGTAGCGGCGCAGCAGCTCGACAGCGAGCAATGCCGAATGTCCTTCGTTCATGTGAAAGGCGCTGATGTCGAAGCCGAGCGCGTGCAACACGCGGACCCCGCCGACACCGAGAACGAATTCCTGTTTGAGCCGGTAGGCGTCGTCGCCACCGTAGAGATAGTGCGTGATCTGGCGATCTTCGGGGCGATTCTCCGGCAGGTCAGTATCGAGCAGGATCACCGGTGCACGCCCACCCAGGTGCGCCTCCAGCACGTAAAGCCAAGCTCCGATCCACACAGCGCGGCCTTCGATGCGGACCGCGATCTTGGCATCGAGCTGCTGCGCCCAGCGCGCGGGATCCCAGGGCGACGGATGCTCGATCTGCCGCCCCTGAGCGTCGATTTCCTGGCGGAAATAGCCCGCACGACTGACGAGGCTCACGGCGACCAGCGGCAATGCCAGATCGGCCGCCGAGCGCAGCGTATCCCCAGCCAGTATGCCTAGACCGCCCGCGTACGTCGGGATCTCGCTGCGGAGGGCCATCTCCATCGAGAAGTATCCGACGCGCGGTTCGTGGATGAATTCGTCGAGCGCTTGCATCGCCGTCATCTTCCGGCCAGAGCGCGCATCACTCGTTGCACGATCGAATCGCCCCCATCGCCGATGTCTTCGAACTCTCGTGCCGCGATGCACCGGCTTCCATACGTAACTCTACGTATGCGAGCCTGCCTCAGACCTCGCTGTTCTGCGCGCGCCCGCCCCGCCAGACCCACTCGCGGACCTCGGGCAGATCCTCGCCGTGACGCACGATGTACTCGTGATGCTCACCGAGTTTACGTAGCATCTCTTGCCGCACGTGGCCGGCGCGCACGCTCAGACCGGGCACGCGCGCAATCACATCCATGACGAGGTGGTAACGGTCGAGGTCGTTCAGCACCACCATGTCGAACGGCGTGGTGGTCGTGCCGCGCTCCTTGTAGCCGCGTACGTGGAGTTGCGGATGATTCGTACGGCGGTACGCGAGCCGGTGGATCAGCCACGGATAGCCGTGAAACGCGAAGATGATGGGCTTGTCGCGTGTGAACAGCGCGTCGAACCCTTCACCAGTCAACCCGTTCGGGTGTTCCTCTTTCGGCTGCAGCGTCATCAGGTCGACGACATTGATCACGCGCACTTTCAGCTCCGGCAGATGCAGGCGCAACAGCTCGGTTGCCGCCAGCACTTCGAGCGTGGGCACATCGCCCGCGCAACCGAGCACGACGTCAGGATCGCCGCCCGCGTCGCTGCTCGCCCAGTCGAACACGCCGATGCCCGCGGCGCAGTGCTCGCTCGCCGCTCGCATGTCGAGCCACTGCGGCTGGGGTTGCTTTCCCGCGATGATCACGTTCACGAGGTTGCGGCTGCGCAGGCACTGGTCCGCGACGCACAGCAGCGTGTTGGCATCGGGCGCGAAGTAGGTGCGGACCAGATCGCCCTTGTTGACAACGAGATCGATGAACCCCGGGTCCTGATGCGAGAAGCCGTTGTGGTCCTGTCGCCAGACGTGCGAGGTGAGCAGGATGTTGAGCGAGGCGATGGGCGCGCGCCAGGGAATGTCGCGGCTCGACTTCAGCCACTTTGCGTGCTGGTTGAACATCGAGTCCACGATGTGGATAAACGCTTCGTAGCAGGAGAACAGGCCGTGGCGGCCGGTGAGCAGGTAGCCCTCGAGCCAGCCCTGGCAGGTGTGTTCGGAAAGGATCTCCATCGTCCGCCCGTCCGGCGCCAGGTCGACGTCGTCCCGCTCGAGCGCCGCGAGCCAAGTGCGGCCGGTGGCCTCAAAGACCGCATTCAACCGATTCGAAGCCGTTTCGTCCGGTCCGAACAGCCGAAAGTTGCGCGTTTCGGCGTTGAGCCGGAAGACGTCGCGCAAGTACGTGCCGAGCACGCGGGTCGCCTCGTTCACGGCCGCGCCGGGATGCGGCACCTCGACCGCGTACTGCCGGAAATCCGGAAGTACGAGATCCTTGAGGAGCAGCCCGCCGTTGGCGTGCGGATTGCTCCCCATGCGTCGTTGTCCCTGTGGCGCGAGCAGCCTGAGCTCGGGCGATGGCGCGCCACTCTCCAGGAAAAGTTCCTCGGGCACGTAGCCGCGCATCCACTCCTCCAGCAGCCGGAGATGCCCGGGCTTCGAGCCAAGCTCCGCGAGCGGAACCTGATGCGAGCGCCAGTGACCCTCAATTTTCTGGCCATCGACGACCTTCGGTCCCGTCCACCCCTTCGGACTGCGCAGCACGATCATCGGCCATCTTGGCCGCGCCGCTTGGTGTCGTGCGCGTGCGGCATCCTGAATCGCGCTAATCTCATCGAGAACGGCATCGAGCGTCGCCGCCATCTGCCGATGCATGGACTCCGGCTCCTCGCCCTCCACGAAGTGGGGTCGATAGCCATAACCTGACAGCAGCTCCTCGAGCTCGCGGTGCGGGATGCGTGCCAGCACGGTCGGGCTGGCGATCTTGTAGCCATTGAGATGAAGGATCGGCAGCACGGCACCGTCGGTGACCGGGTTCAGGAACTTGTTGGAATGCCACGCCGTCGCGAGCGCGCCGGTTTCCGCCTCACCGTCACCGATCACGCAGGCCACGAGCAGCGCGGGGTTGTCGAATGCGGCACCGAAGGCGTGCGCGAGCGAATAGCCGAGCTCGCCGCCTTCGTGAATCGATCCTGGAATGTCCGGGGCGCAGTGGCTCGGGATACCGCCGGGAAAAGAGAATTGCCGGAAAAGCCGCGCCATCCCCTCCTCATTCCGCGGTACGGCCGGATAGCGCTCGCTGTAACTGCCTTCGAGCCAGGTATTCGCGGCCAGCGCGGGCCCCCCATGGCCCGGGCCGGTGATGAAGATCACGCTGAGGTCGCGCGCCTTGATCACCCGGTTGAGATGCGTGTAAATGAAGTTGAGGCCGGGCGTCGTGCCCCAGTGGCCGAGAAGGCGAGGTTTTACGTGATCGAGGCTCAGCGGCTCGCGCAGCAGCGGGTTATCGAGCAGGTAGATCTGTCCGACCGAGAGGTAGTTCGCCGCGCGCCAGTAGGCGTGCAGGCGACGCAGCTCTTCAGGTGAAAGCGTATCGCCGCGATGCTTCGATTCGGTCTGCTGGGTCACGTGAGGGAAAGTAAATGATCCTGATGACAGTGAACAGCGGCAGTGCATCGGTCAAGCTGGACGCCGGAAGAGATTCGCGGTCGAGCTGTACTGCTACCGCGTGCGCAAATACGTGGGCGCATACCTGTCCGGCCTCGGCGGCTGCGATGGCATCGTATTCGGTGGCGGTGTGGGAGAGCATATCCCGGGCGTGCGCGAGCGCATTCTGCTGGGCATGACTTGGGCAGGAATCGCCGTCGATCGTGCTGCCAACGACGCGGCCATCGGGCGCGAGGCGCGCATCAGTTCGGCGGCGACACCCGTAAGCGTGTACGTGATTCCGGTCGATGAGGAACAGGCCCTCGCCCGGGCCGTGCTCCACTGCCTCGGAGATTCGCGCGCTCACGAGTCGCGCTGATCGATCGCCGAAAACGCGGATCACGCGCCATCGCGCAACGCCGTCTGCTCGCGCCGGCGACTGTGGCGCATCCACAGGTACACCGGAACGCCGATGACGGCGAGCGCCAGCGCCCACATCAGCGAGGTCATGCCGACGCCGAAGAATACCCAGATGCAGAAAGCGGTCGACAGCACTGCCGCCAGGAAGAACAACGTCTCGCGTTTGCCGGGCGAAGCGATCTGACTGCGTCGCCACAGAACGAGCACGGCCAGCGAGCAACACAGGTACAACGGCATGTTGGCGGCGGTGACCACGATGCTCAGAAACACGAAGCTCTTGGCCATCGATTTGCTGTAGTTCATGAGCAGCATGACGCTTGCCGTTACGCCCGCCAGCACGAAGGCGAGCGCCGGCGCGCCGTAGGCGTTCTCCCTGCCGAGTACGCGTGGAAAGGTTCCATGTCGCGAGAAGGTCTGCGCCAGCTCACCGGCCATCAAGGTCCAGCCGTTCAGTGCGCCCAAGCCACTGATGATGACGAATACGGCGAGCAGCTCGCCGTAGCCACTACCGAGCGAGCGTGTGAACAGATCGGCAAATGGAGCGTTGGAGACCGTAAGCTCGGTCTGCGGGATCAGCAACATGGGGACGACGGAGACCGCAGTGTAGATGAGAGCGGTCAGGATCGTGCCGACGATCGTGGCTCGCGGGATCGTCCGCTCCGGATCCTGAACCTTGCCGGCCGGAATCGTCGCGCATTCGATGCCGAGCATGGCAAAGATGGCGATGACGGATGCGTTCATGACGGCGTCGAGCGAAGCCGGGGTCGTCGGCACGTTCTGCGCATATACAGAGGGCTCCGTGATGAGTTCCCATGCTCCCAGCACGATGACCGCCGCCATCGGCAGCAGCTTGAGTGCCGTAGTGACGACTTGAGTCGAACCGGCAGCGCGCACACCGCGCAGATTGAGTAGCACGAACAGCCATACGAGCGAGAGTGCGGTGATCGGGGCCAGCCACGGACTGCCGCTCAGTGCCGGTACAAGTTTGGAGAGGTAGCCCACCACGCCAATCGCAATTGTGGCGGTCGTCACCCATACCGACACCCAGTAGCACCAGAGCACCATGAACGCGGTGCTGGGGCCGAATGCGCGGAGCGTGTAAGCGTATGGACCGTCATCCTGCGGGAAAATCCGCGCCAGGCCGGCGAACACCCAGGCGAGAAACACGAACCCGGTGAGTGTCACGAGCCATCCGGTCACCGCATTCAGGCCATACGGCGCCAGCGCGGCGGGCATCATGTAGACGCCGATGCCAATCGTGTTGCCGACGACCAGCGCTGTGCACATCCAGAAACCCAGTGCGCGTGACTCAGTCGGTGCCGGACACGGCTTATTGGTCATTTGATTCTCCCATTGCCGCGTCCTAGCTACGCCACTCTCGAGTTCCGGACAAATGGCCAATAAGCCGTGTCCGGCACCGATACGGCACCGATATACTGCTGCGATGAAGAAGCTCGTCCTGTCGCTTGTTATCCTGCTCGCCATGAGCACGAATGCCACATCCGCCACGCCCCGCGCCCGCGACCTGGGGATTCCCTTCGATGGCCAACCCGGTCCGCTGAACGCGATCACGGATGTCGCCGGCGTCACCGTCGGCCACACGACTCTCATCAGCTCCCCGAGTCCCGGCCACGAAGTGCGCACCGGGGTGACCGCGATCCTCCCGCGCGGGCGGGACAGCGCCAACGTCACGGTGTTCGGCGGCTGGTTCTCGCTCAACGGCAACGGCGAAATGACCGGCACCGCGTGGCTCGATGAATCGGGCCTCCTCGACGGGCCGGTCATGATCACCAATACGCACAGTGTCGGCGTCGTGCGCGATGCCGTGATCGCATGGCGCGTTCGCTCGGGTCATGCCGATGAGGGCGGCTACTGGTGGTCGCTGCCGATCGTTGCCGAAACCTGGGATGGCTATCTCAACGACATCAATGGCTTCCACGTCCGTCCCGAGCACGCAGAGGCTGCACTCGAATCCGCACATGGTGGGCCTGTCGCCGAAGGCAACGTCGGCGGCGGCACCGGCATGATCTGTCACGAGTTTAAAGGCGGCATCGGCACGTCGTCGCGGCAGGTGACGATCGAGAACACACGGTACACGCTCGGCGTCCTGGTGCAGGCGAACTACGGCCTTCGCGACACGCTCAGAATCGCCGGCGTGCCGGTCGGCCAACACCTGCGGCAGCGTCGCGTCTACACCGATGAGGAGTTTGCCCTTGCACTCAAGCGCCCGACCGGGCAAGAGGTCGGGTCGATCATCATCGTGGTCGCGACCGACGCGCCGCTCCTGCCGCACCAGCTGCAACGCATTGCCCGTCGCGCCGCGATGGGTCTCGCCCGCAACGGCAGCTACGCCGGCAACGGCTCGGGAGACCTGTTCATCGCCTTCTCCACAGCCAACGCGGGCGCGGTGCAGATCAACACCGCCAACAACGCAGCTTACCTGGGCAATGAGTTGCTCAATCCTCTGTTCCTCGCGACCGTTGAGGCCACCGAGGAAGCCATCGTCAACGCGCTGATCGCGGCGCGCGACCTGAGCGGTCAGGACGGCCATCGCGTGCTCGCGATTCCGCACGAAGAGCTGCGCGCCGTGCTCAGGCAGTACAACCGCCTGCAGTAGGTGTCAGGATTGATCACTTCAGGTACCGGTCATACCAGGCGAGGCTGCGCAGCACGCGATCGCGCAGATAGCTCGGCACCGTCATGTCGTGATTCTCGCCCGGATACAGCACCAGCTCCGTCGGCACGTTGAGTGAACGCAGCGCCTGGTACATCTGCTCCGATCCCAGGCACGGCACATTGAAATCCTCCTGCGTGCAGTAGAACTGCGTCGGCGTTTTGATGCGATCGGCGTGCAGGAATGGATAGCTGTTGCGCACGTAGGTGTCGAAGTTGCCCCAGGGCGTGCCGAGCTCAAGCTCCACCTCGCGCGTGTATTGATCGTGCCCGTACATGCCGAGCGTGTTTGAAGAGCCCGCTCCGCTCACCGCGGCCTTGAATCGCGTGTCGCTGGCGATCACGAAGTTGGTGAGTATGCCGCCGTAGCTTCGGCCACCGATACCGATGCGCTCCGGATCGACAAAGCCCAGACGCACGACGTGATCGACGCCTGCCAGCACATCCTTGACGTCAACGTCACCCCAGTTGGCGTAGATCGCGCGCGAAAAGTCGAACCCGCGCCCGGATGAGCCGCGCGGATTGATGGCGATCACGACGTAGCCGTTAGCGGTGTAGAACTGCCAATCGAACAGGAACTCGTGCGAATACTGATACACGGGACCACCATGTAGCCGCACGATCGCGGGATAGCGCACGCCAGGGCGAAACCCCGCGGGCTTGAGCAGCATTCCGTCGATGCGCTCACCGCCGCTAGTAAAGCTGAAGTCCTCAAACGTACGCAATTCAACGTCATCGAGAAATGCGTTGTGACGCGTGAGCTGTCGACGCTCCGTCTTCCGCCCCCTCTCCCTCTGTGAGAGGGTGGGGGTGAGGGGTGAGCTGAGGGCCGACAACTCATATGGCGTAACATCATCTCCGTCGACTAACACGATCCGCCCATCGGTGGAGATTTCGAAATCAAATGCAAAGCGATTACCGCTCGTCAGATACGTGATCCCGTCCGTCACCGGGTCGATGCGCGCGAGCCAGGTCGTGCGGTTCTGCTCGATCAACGCGTAGAGGTGCCTGCCGTCCGCCGACCAACGTGGCTTGAGGAACGAGCGGTCAATTCGCGCCGGTGCGCTCAGCTTCCCCGTCGCCAGGTCGGCCACAACCATCTGCGACGGCACGTAGTAGATCCACTTGTCCTCGCCACTTTGCAGCCACACCAGCTTGCGGCTATCCGGCGACCATTCAGGCCGCGATTCCCAGTAAGGATCGACGTCGGTGCCCTCGAACGTACTCACGCGCCGCGCCTCCGCGCCCACCGTCGCTGCCATGACGAACACGTCGAAGTTCATGTTCCGATCGGGGTCGCCCTGCCGCTTGCTGACGAAGGCGAGCTGCTTGCCGTCGGGCGACCAGGACGGCAGCCATTCGTCGTAATCGCCCGGTGTCAGTAACGTGACGTTTCCGGACTCGATGTCGATGAGGTGCAGGTGCTGGCGGCGCGTGGCCAGGTAGTCACGGCCATCCTCCTTGAACTGATAGCGCGTCGTCACGATCGGCGGCTTCGGCTTGTCCTCGCCGCGCGAATCCTTGCCCGCCTCTGGCTCTTCATCTTCGGCAACGAACGCGATCTGCATACCCGTAGGCGCCCAGACAAAATCATTCACTCCGGCCTTCACCCGTGTGACCTGACGCGCCTCACCGCCATCGGCCGGCAGCAGCCAGATCTGCGTGATCTCATCCTCACCGCGATCGGAAAGGAATGCGATGGCCTTGCCGTCCGGGCGCCACTGCGGCAACCATTCGCTGGCGAACGGCGTCTGCGTCAACTGCACCGGAACTCCGCCGCGCCAATCGACACGCCAGATGTCGCTGACGGTCGCATCGCTGTCAAGATTGTGCGTGCTGAGGGTATAGACGACGGCGTCACCGTGCGGTGCGAATGCCGGCTCGCTCACATCCTGCAACCGGTGCAGGTCGTCGATCGTCATCGGCCGCTTTTCGCCCGCAACGACCGTCGCGCTGAGCGCCAGTCCCATCAACAGGCAGGCAGGTCGATCAATGGTCATTCGTTTTGCCCTCGAACAGTGCGCGAGCGTCCCGCAGATACTTCAGCGTCTCGTCGTGCTCGCGGTCGGAGTTGTAGTCGGTGCGCGCCGCCGCCGCCTCGATCACGCGATCGATCCAGCGCACGAAATAGCGGGCCTCCTCGATTGCGGGAGGCGCAGGCACGCCGGCGTCGATCCACACGGGATTGGTGGTTCCGTACGGATAAAGGTCCTGGACGAGTGTCTGCGGCGTGGTGTTGCTCGCTCGCAGGAGTAACCATCCGCTGCCGGGAACGGCGACCTCGCCCGCGAAATCGGCGACGCGGCCCGTACGATCGGCACGCAGGCGCTTGATGACCCTGCCGTTGAAGACCAGCTCCATGTCGGAGAGCGGAACGATCGAACGCACGGCGGCTTCGATATGCACCCGACGCTTGTCGCCCTCACCCCCACCCTCTCCCGCTCGCGGGAGAGGGAGTGGATCTCCACCCCCTCTCCCCTCCGGGGAGAGGGTTGGGGCGAGGGGCAAACGCAACGTGTTGCCCGGGCTCACACCGTTGACCTTCAATCCAAGCAATGGCGCGTTGGTGACGAACCCGTTCCCCTGCTTGAGTGCGTTGCTCAGCGCTGCGGCGCTGCGATCCGTCGTCGCCAGGTACACGCGGTTGAGACCGATGGGCCCGCGTAACGACGCGTAATTCGTCATCGCGTCGGTGCCGGCGCCCGCTGCCAGCCTGAAACCAAGATTTAGCAGCCGGTACCAGACCTCCGCCGTCGAGCGGTGATCCGCGAACGAGACGATTTCGAGGTAGTCCGTCTTGCCGAGCGCGACGTCGACTGGCAGCGTGTGCGAGAGGACCTTCTCCTTCTCAGGATCGATGACCCAGTCGAACGGATGCACGTAGCCCACGAGCGCGTGTTGCGCATGAGCGAGATCCGCGATTGCGCCGTTGTGGGGATACGGCGACGCGAGGCCGGTGTGCCGGTAGCTCGAGAAATCCGTCAGCAGCAGATGATCGTCGAGATGCAGCAGGCCAACGTGACCCCAGAAGCTGGTGTGGAATTCCTGTGATTGGTAAATGGTGGTCGAACCGATCTGGCGTGCCCGGGTCGTGAACTCGCTGATGTCTGGAATCCGCTGTTCCTTGTTGACGATCAGGTTGTAGACGACGTCGAGGTCTTCCGCCTGCGCCTGGGCCGCCAGACCGGCAAGCTGCTGGCGATACTGCCCGCCATAGTTCATGTGCACGTGAAGGTCGGCGGTCGTGAACTGGCCGAACTTCTCGGGGAGCGCCTGAGCCGCAAGCGTCACCACCCGCTCGGACCCGGATGGGGTCTCATCGAAGTTCTGCTGCACGGGTAGCCGCTCGAACCCGCTCATTGCCCAGAGTTTCACCACGCCGATCGGCAGAGTCACCCGGCACTCGTCGGTGCAATGGAAGTAGCGGTTCTCCTGTTGCTGCCGGGCGCGGTCGAAATTGTCGTCTCCGTGCAGCCACGACCCGTCGGGTGCGTAGTAACGACCGTCCGCCGCCAACATCATCAAGCGGCCCGCCAGCGGCTGCCCGCTCACATCCCGTAATTTCACCGAGAGCGTCCCCATCGCGCGTTGGTATTGACGGTTCCGCGCTTCGATCAACTGGCGCCGGCCGCCGACGACATCCTGTACCCAAAGCGACGTGTTTCCGGATTCGTTGCTGATATAGAGAATGCGCTGACCGTCGAGCGACCAGCGTGCATTGCGCCGATCGAAGTCGCCGAATGTCAGCGGCAGCGGCGATTTCCCGTCCGGCGTCGTAAGCCAAAGCTGATGCCATTGCCGGCCCTGGTAACTGCTGTAGAGCAGGCGCTTGCCGTCGGGAGACAACTCCGGCCGCGCCGCCCACGTCGTCTCCTCCACCAGCACGCGCCGGCGATCATCGGGATCGGCGGATGATACCGACCAGATATCGCCTGAACCCCAAGCCACGTCGGGATTGCCGACGTAATACACGCGTTGGCCGTCGGGGCTCCAGCTTGGATTGATCGCGTGGTCGAACGGGGAGTAGTAGTAACGATCGAGCGTCGTCTGCCGGGGCGCAACGAGTGGCCGGACGTTGGCAAGTCCCCGATCGCCGAGGTCGGCGACGAACAGATTGAAGTGACCGGTGCTCTGCGTGGATACGAACGCCAGGCGACGACCATCAGGCGAGATTCGCGGTTCGAGATTGACCGCACCCGATTGCGTCAGCGCCTGGTGTTTGCCCGTCGCGACCTCGAGCCGCCACAATTCCATCGCGTCCTTGTCGTAGCGCACGAACACGATCCAACGCCCGTCACTCGACCAGTCGGGTTGCAGGTCATAGCCCGGTCCGTAAGTCATCTCCCGCGCATCGTTGCTGCCGACCGCCTGTCGCCACAGCGATCCGGCCATGCTGTACACGAGGCTCTCGCCGTCTGGCGCAAACGCAGCGGCCGATGGGCCGGTGAGCGGCTGCGGGATGTACATCTCGCGCCAGTAATAGCTGTGCGGCAGGTCGATCTGCTTGAGTACCGCCTCGCGGGCCCCATCGGCCGCGAGTGGCAGCAGGATCGCGGCCAATGCCCACAGTTTCACGGATCCCTGGGTCAAGTCGTTGTTTCTTTGCTTGATGGCGCCCAACGCCGAGTGCGAGGCTATACGGTACGCCGCATGTCTGTCACGGGTCGGCCAGAAAAGGGAGCAAGTCGGAATGGGTAGCAAGCGTCGCGCACTCTGGCTGGTGGTTGGGGTCGTGCTGCTGGTCGGCGCGGGAGTGGCAGTCCTCGCCAGGCCGCCGAGAACAGCCGACGGGATCACGCAGGACAATTCAGTGACCGCGCCGGCGCTGGCGGGATCGAGCGCAGCGACACCCCTTCGCATAGTCGTCATCGGTGGCACCAAGGGCATCGGGCGGGCAGTGGTCGATCTTGCGGCTGAACGCGGCCACACCGTGACAGCGGTGGCGCGTCGAGCGCCAGAAACCCCTTTCGCCAGCTCATCGGTTGTGTTTGTGCAAGGCGATGTAACCGATGCTGCGGCCGTGAAACGCGTCGTTGCCCGTCAAGACGCCATCGTAACCACCATATCTGCTGCGCCGTCGCGCAAGCCGATCACCGTCTTTTCTACGGGAATGACCAATGTCCTAGCCGGCCTGGATGCCACACAGCCACAGCGCCTCATCGCTGTGACCGGTATCGGCGCCGGCGACTCGCGCGGCCACGGTGGTTGGCTATACGACGACGTGCTGTGGCCGCTGCTGCTTAGAACCGCCTACCAGGACAAGGATCGCGAGGAAACGCTGATCCGTACCAGCAGTACCCCATGGACCATCGTCCGCCCAGGCTTTCTCACCAACGACGCGGTAACGGGAGACTACGCTGTCGTCACGAGCATCGACGGCGTTCGGACGGCGAGCATTTCGCGGCGCGACGTCGCGCACTTCATCGTGGGTGCGATCGAGTCGGGCGCGTTCGTACACGACACGGTGCTGCTGACACGTTCTCGCTGACGTACTGGCACGGCGAAAACGGCGCGCGAGTCGCCGAAATCCTCGCGCGCCGCAAGTGATGCGCCGCTAGCCCGGCCACAGCGATCCAAACGTGCCGCCCGTGAGCAGCCCGTAGATGAGCCCGTCCACGGTTGCTGTGATCGTGAGGCTCCAGGATCGCTTGTACCAGATCGACATCTGCCAGAGAGCGATCGCATAGCCGACGAATGCCACCGCGCCGCTGATCTGAAACACGCGCAGATAGTCGGCGCCCGGGGCCAGCGAGTGGCTCGCGACGTAGGCCGTGAATACTCCGACCACGACCGTATAGATGAACCATTGCAGCAGATTGCTTCCCATCGAAATGGGTCCGTTCGGCATGACGGTCAGCATCACAACGGGACCCTGCTTCATCTTTTCCTGGAACTCGGGCGTACTCATCTCCTTCGAGCCGGATGCGCGCGGGACCATGTAGTCGCCCGGTGGGATCGCGAGCGAGCGAAGCGCATCCCTCACCCGGTCTTCATTGGGAACTTTCGGATATTCGTTCTTGTGCCAGAGCGGCGCCATGTGAATCACGGAGCTGGCCACGAAGACGATCACCGCCGACACCAGGATCGGCAGCCATAACGCCAACAGTTCTGTCATTGCGATCTCCTCTGCGTTGATCTTTCAGCCGCGCCACTGGCGACTGCGAACATTCTGCAGTTGCCAGGGCTGATCCACATCCAGATCTTCCTCGAACAGCTCGCCTCTACCCTGCAACGGCGTCCAGGCCGTGTACTCGCCAACCACCCGCCCAAGATACGGCGCGGCGGTTTCAAGGCAATCCTCGAAATCGAGATCGTCCGCCTCGACGATGCCGCGTCGGGGGTTCTTGATCGTCCACACGACCGCTGCAAGCGCACCGGCAGCCACCTGCACGCTGGTCGCGTTGGCGTACGGAACGTGGTGACGGGCTTCTTCGATCGTCAGTTGCGAACCGTACCAGTAAGCATTACGCGCATGGCCAGCGAGCAGCACACCGAGTTCCTCCATGCCGGCCACGATGTCCGCGCCCAGCCTGCGTTGCTGTTGCTGCGGCTGCCAGCCGCGCCCTTCCAGCTCCAGCACCGACAGCATCGCGTCATCGCAGGGATGATAGACGAACATCACGGTGGGCCGGTACGCCAGCTTGTTGCCGTTGCGCAGCGACAGTTGATCACCAATCGAGAATACTTCGTCGTGGGACATCAACAGTCCCTGAAAGCCCCCTGCCGAGGGTGTCCAGCTGCGGGCGAACGACGCGGCCCCTGGGCGGTTCATGAAGATCGTGCCCGAGTCGCGCCGGTGATACTGCGCACCGCGGGGCTTGCGTCTCTCGAAGGTGCCCAGCGACAGCTCCGAGGGCTGCATCGATTCATCCATGAAACCGTCGATCGACCAGGTGTTGACGAACTCCCCCGGTCGCTTGGGCTTGTCGCTTGCTTGTGAATCGCGCTCCGAAATCTGGATCAGCTTGATGTCTAGATCGCGTGCAAGCGTTGCCCATTCCTCGCGACTGGCCGGACGGACGGTTTCACCGCGCAACGTGCGATTGAGATCGAGCAGCGCGCGTTTCACGAAATGCGATACGAGGCCGGGATTCGCGCCGTGATCGACGACCGCGGTGGGCGAGTCTCGGCCCAGCTCCTCTGCAAGCTGCAGCGCGCGATGACGCATCACGTAGTTGGTCCGCTGCCGCAAGTCGAGCATTGGGTTGTCGAATACGCCGGGCCAGGGCTCAATCGAGGTATCGACGTAGAGCGCACCCCGCTCGGCGGCGAAGCGGATAAGATCCAGACTTGAAACGTCCACCGACAGATTGAGCAGCAGATCGCCGGACCGCACGTGCCGGGTCAGGATGCGGCGGTAGGTGCGCGGTTTCAGGTGCGAATGCTCAAAGACCGCACCGTGCTCCAGCGCGACACCCCGCCCCGTTTCGTCGGCAGAGAGCACGACGAGCCCGCCGGGTCCTAGCGCGATATGTCGCCGCAGCAACGGCAGGATTGCCTGTCCGATGCTGCCGCAGCCGACCATGACGATGCGCCCGGGGATCTCCACCGCAGGCGGAAGCGCTCGGCCGGCACCGCGCGTACTGGCAGTCTGGGTCATGGGTGAATAGTAACGCGTGCTCGATCGGACGCGGCCAGCCGTTATGGGACGGCCAACGCTCTGTGAAGCCGTGGCACTGACGCTGCCCTTCAGTTCAATGCAAGCGGTGAGACCCCGAAGAGCGCCGCATGCAGGCCGTAGATGAACCATGCGTAAAGCGCGAGCCCAGCTGCGATCACGATGAAATCGTTCATCGGAGTGGCCGGCAGAGCAGGCGTCGAGCGAGGCATTCGCCGCAAGAGGGACACCCGATAGGCCCCCGCCCAGAGCAGGAAGGAACCGAAGAGTACGACGTCAACCAGACGACCATTCGCGAGCAGATGTGCAAGCGCCCAGGCTTTCGTAGCAATCAGCAGCGGATTGCGCGCAAACGTGCGAATTCGTCCCGGGAGATAGGCCGCGAGCAGCAGCGGAAACACGGGAATCAGGAGGACCAGAGCCACGTGCCGCAGCCCCAGTGGCGGCACGTAGAGCCAGACGGGTTCTAGTCGCGCCTCACGAAATCCCACGACGATCAATACGAACCCGGCAAGCGAGATGACCGCAAACAGCCCTTTCCAGGGCCACTCCCCCAGGCGCGCCGCGAAGCGATCGCGCGTCGCCGGAGAGACGATCGCGAGTGAATGAATGCCCAGGAAGAGAACCAGACCACAAACGAGAATGATCACTAGCGCTGCCTCCTTTGACCGTCTCCCGGAGTTTACGGGGAATCGCTCACCGCGCAGCTAATGCGCCGCGAGGGCGTCGCTGAGGCTCGCTTCGATCAGCATCATTGCCTCGTCGACGTGCGCGCGCGTGATCATGAGTGGTGGAATGAATCGCACTGTGCTCACGCCGCACGACAAGAGAAGCAGGCCGTTGCGGAAGGCGGTGGTCAGCATCTTGTCGCACAGGGCGCGTGCGGGCTTCATGCTGGCGGGGTCCTCGATCAGCTCCATGCCGATCATGAGCCCTTTGCCGCGCACGTCGCCGATGCAGTCGAAGCGCTTCGCAAGTTCCCGCAGTTTGCCAATGAAGTACTCGCCGATGCTGGCCGCGTTGGCGGCATATTCGCGCTCAACGAGATCGAGTGTCGCCAGCGCCGCTGCGCAGCACAGCGGATTGCCGCCGAAGGTGTTGCCGTGCGCACCTCGCTTCCACTTCTCCATGTGCTTCTTGCGCGCAACCACGAGTCCGATCGGCAGCCCGGAACCCAGCCCCTTGGCGAGCGTCATGATGTCGGGCGACACGCCCCAATGCTGGCTCGCGAACATCTTGCCAGTGCGCCCGATGCCCGCCTGCACCTCGTCGAAGATCAGGAGAATGCCGTGCCGGTCACACAAATCGCGCAGGCCCTTGAGGAACCCATCCGGGGGAACGAGATAGCCGCCCTCCCCCTGCAAAGGCTCGACCATAATCGCGGCGACTTCGCTTGCCGGCACGTTGTTCTGAAAGAGTAACTCGATGTAGTCGAGCACAGCCTTGCCCTGATCCGCGCCGGCGAACAGCGGCCGATAGGTGTTGGGATAGGGAACATGCGTGACGCCCGGCATCGTCGGGAAGAATCCTGCCTGCTGCGTGTATTTGCTGGCCGTGAAAGCGAGAGATCCCATGGTGCGGCCGTGAAATCCGCCGAGAAATCCGATGAATCGGGGCCGACCAGTGACGTAACGCGCCAGCTTGAGCGCGCCTTCCACCGATTCCGTGCCGCTCTGGCAGACGAGGATTTGCACCGGTTCGCGCATCGGGTCGAGCGCGTTGATCTTCTCGGCGAGCTGCGTCATGCGCTCGTGCCAGTAGTCGCTCGAGATGTGCAGAAAATCGTCCGCCGCGCCCTTGATCGCCGCCACCACCGCGGGATGCGCATGGCCCGTGCTGCACACCGCGATACCGGCTGCGAAATCGAGGAACCGGTTGCCATCGACGTCCCAGACTTCGGCACCACGGCCTTTCGCCATGACGAACGGGTAGTCGCGTGGATAGGACGGAGTCGTGACCGTGCGGTCGCGCTCGATCAGCGCCCGGGCCTTCGGTCCGGGAAGCTGGGTACGGATATGAGGTGATCGCATGTCTATTCCTTAACTTCTTCCCCCTCTCCCGCTTGCGGCAGAGGACCGGGGTGAGGGCCTCTACTCCCTCTCCCGCTTGCGGGAGAGGGTCGGGGTGAGGGCAATCCTCACCGGATGCGCGTGTGCCGCATTGCTCCGCGCGTGCAAGTCTCTCAGGCAGACCAGGTCCGCCGGATCCGGCGCCGCCAATTGTTCGACTCTGCCTGTCACTTTAAGCGGCCAACTGGTCGCTGCTTGCGCCGCCTCGACGGTGACGCCGGGATACACGCCCGTCAACTGCAGCTCGTCCGTCTGCGGATGCGGCTGAAGTACGCCGAAATCCGTGACGACCACACGCGGCCCGCGTCCCGGCGCGCCACTCGCGCGGCGTTGCCCCGCTCCATCGAGAAAGCCGCAAGACGTGCGAAAGTCGAGACTTGATACGAAGCTGCGCGGCGACTGCTTCATCACGATCAGCACTTCGCGCGCATGCGTTGCGATCTCCGGCGCACCACCCGCACCGGGCAGCCGCACTTTCGGCTTTGCATAATCGCCGACGACGGTGGTATTGAGATTGCCGTATCGATCGATCTGGGCCGCTCCAAGAAAACCCACATCGACGCGGCCGCGCTGCAGGTAGTGAGTGAAGATCTCGGGCAGGGGCACCACGCAGTCGGCAGTCTCCGCAAGCTCGCCATCGCCGATCGAAAGCGGCAACACGCTGGGCTTCGTACCGACGGTCCCCGACTCGTAGATCAGCACCAGGTCAGGCGCGTGGCGCATGCGAGCCAGATTGCAGGCCGCGCTCGGCAACCCGATGCCAACGAAGCACACGGCCCCGTTCCGCAGCTGTCGTGCTGCAGTGACGGTCATGATCTCATCCGCCGTGTATCCGGGCGCCTTCATGACGACACCTTCAATGCTCGCAGGAACTCGGTGTGGTCACGCAAGCCCAGAACATGCCGTTCCATCCAATCCAGGAATGATTTCCGGTCGCGCGCAATGTCATCCCAGGCGATGTAGAAGGAATTGTCGCGCGAGTAGTAACCCTGCGCATACGACGGATATGCGCCGCCGGGCGCGACTGCGACCGCCGTCACCAGGAATCCGGGCAGCACGATGGCGTTCATGTCGGCATTGAGCTGCTCGACTTCCTCTTCGACGGTAACGATGAGGCAGTGCGCGGCCATCGCCGCTTCCTTCACTGCACCGACGATGCCGCGAAGCAGCACATTGCCGTGCGCATCGACCTTCTGCGCGTGCAGAATCGTCACGTCCGGATTGAGCGCGCGAACCGCGGTCAATGAGTCAGCGGTGAAAGGGCATTCAATCACCTGGACCCGGTCTCCGGATAACTTCGCGAGATCGGAATCCGCGTGACGTCGCATCAGTCCGCAAGGCAGGCCAGCAGCACCTGCCGCGTAGGCGACGGCCATCTCGGCGTGGCTGTGCTCGTGAATCGCGAGTGGCTGCGGCCAGCTCTTTTCTACCGCATCGCGTAAGCGGTGCAGCGAGCCGACACCCGGATTGCCGCCCCAGGAAAATGTCAGCTCGCTCGCGCAGCCCATGCCGATCATCTGGTCGTAGATCAGGTCCGGTGTCATTCGGATGAGGTGCAGGTCCCGACGCCGCTGGCGAACGATCTCGTGACCGGCAGCGAACGGGATCAGGTGCGTGAAGCCCTCGAGAGCCACGCTCTGGCCGTCGCGCACGTGCTGCGAGATGGCATCGGCAAGCGGCATCAACGCCATGCGACGGCCGATCGTCAGATCGATGCTTCGCGCGTCCAGCTGCTGTCGGGATTGAACTCGGTGATTGCCCCGGCGACTTTGGCGGTCTCCGCCCCCAGATCCTTGGAGAACACGATGCCGTCGTGGTTGATGATGAAGGCCATCACGCCACTGTTGCCGTAGTCCGCGGGATAGGCGATGAGCGCAAAGCCACCGATCATCTTGCCGCCGGCGAGGTAATCGAAAGCGCCACCGACCGCGTCCGCGCCCTGCGCCGTGAGCACGCGATAGACATATCCATGAAAGGGCTCGGGCCGCGGCGCACCCTCCGCGAAATAGCCTTCGTCGCGCGCGTTCGCAAACCCGATTCCCAGCGGACTCTCGGGCTCACCGGGGTTCACCTCGAAATACAGCCCGTCGCGCTTGCCTTCGCTGCTCAGCAGTTTGCGCGCGTAATGCAGCAGCGGATCATTCTCGGGGTTACGAGCGTAGTACTCGCGCTCTGCGTCCACGAATGCAAGGCAGGCCTGGATGGTGCGGAGCTCGTTGTCGCCGACGCGGCGATTGACGACCTCCTCGACACCTTCGCTGCTGTCGAAGCGCCATCTTCCTTCTTCCGCGACGATCGGGAACGGAAACGGCCAGCTATCCGCTCCCACCTGCAGCACGACGCGCCCCTCCGCTTCCTGCAGCAGTGAGTTTTCAGCATCGTATGCCTGCAGAAACGCTGCGCGCCCGTTCGCGTCCTGCACCGAATCACCCGAATCGACGACCGGCTTCGCTTCCACGCCGAGAACTTCGAGCATGCCACGCATCTTGCCATCCCGGACCGCGCTGATCAGCGCCTGTGCCGCTTCCTCGGCCGACGAATAGCTCTTCTGCCGGATGGATGATTCGCCACATGCCGCCACGAGAACCAGCGCAGTTCCGAGCATGAGAAATGAATGGATACGCATTGCAGAGTCTCCGGGTCTCATCTCAGCGCCCGCGCCTGCCGCCCGAGCGGGACATGCCACCCGACTGGCGACTCGACATGCCGCGACTGCTGCTGGCACGCGTACTGGCGCCGCTGCCGACACCGCCGAACGCGCTCGATGAGCGCGATGACGTCGAGCGGTTCGACGCTCCGCCCCTATCGCGACTGTCCATGCTGCTGGCTCGATCGCGGGATTGCGAACCTATCGGCTGGCCGGAGAGATCGCGCTGATTGCCGGCGCCTTCACGCGCCATCTGCTGCCGGCCTTCGTCAGCGCGACCGCGATATTGCTCCCGTGACTGCTGCGCTTGCCGGTCGCTCGCCTTGCCGTATTTCTGCTGTGTTGCCGAGTCGCGATATTGCGCGCCCTTGCGGTGCTCCGAGTTGTGGTCCCATTTCTGGTTGCCGCGGTTGCCGTCCCCGCGATCGCCGGCGTTGATGTTGTTGAAGTTGTTCTGCCGGTCGATATCGATATCGATGTCGCTGTGACCCCAGTTGCAGTTGCCCCACAGGGCCGAGCCCACGGCAACCCCGAAAGTGAAGGAGAAAAACGAGGTCGCCGCCACGTAGCCCGGCGGATAGTAGTAATAGGGCGGATACGCGGGATAAGGCCAGGCGCCGTACACGACCGTGGGGTTATATGTCGGCACGTAAACGACCTGCGGATCGGCCGGTTCGACGTAAATGATCGTGGAAGTACTGGAACCGGCCGGTGCAGCCTCGGTCCTGACGTTTTGCTCCTTCGAGCCCTGCAGATTTCCCTCCGCCTTCGCCTTGGCACGCAGTCGCTGCACGGCGTCCATGACATCCTTCTGTTGAGCCAGGAACGCGTCACCGAGCTTCTGCGTCCAGTCGAGCTTTTCGTTCATCATCGTCAGGACGTCGGGAAACGTCGTCAGCGATTTCACGCTCGGGTCCCAGCTTTGCTTCTCCATTTCCTTCTCCAGCGCGTCGCCCTTGACGTCGGGGTGTTCCTTCGACCAGCGAGCGGCCTGGACGATTTCCAGTGGATAAGTCGAGGCCATGAACACCTGGGCCAACACCGCATCGGGATACAGGGCGACCGGCGCGACGATCTGCTCCAGTTCCTCCGGTTTGAAGGTGGGCGCCTTGGTGGGTTCTTCGGCGACTGCCTGGGGTACGGCAGTCAATGACAGCAGCACCGCCAGCAGGTTGATGGACACAGATCGACGTACAGGCGTCATGCCTGCTCTCCTTTTCGCCTGGTCAAACATTGAGGGCGCTGCCAAGGCAGCGCCTTCGGCTGGACCGCTCGCGTCAAGCATGCACCCTGCGCCACACCTCCGGCAAGCCAGCGATCAATCGGCTCACCGACCGCAAGTATCGAACACGCATAACGTTACTCGACAACCGTTCGCGACTGCTCGCGCAGGTATTGTGGCAGGTAGTAGAAAGAAGCGATTGCCTTCCCTGTGTTCCCCGAGCCCTTCCAGCCGCCGAAGGGCTGATAGCCGGGCCACGCGCCGGTGGTCGCGCCCTGGGGCCGGTTTGCGTACGTGACGCCGGCCTCGATGTGCTCCTGAAACCAACTCACTTCGTTGGGGCTTCCATAGAAACCGGCAGTCAGCCCGAGCGGCGAATTGTTGGCGAGCTGCATCGCCTCGTCATTCGAAGCGACGCGATGGAGCATGAGTATCGGCAGGAACATTTCGTGTTGCCACAGTGGATGATCGATCGGTGCCTCGGCCAACGTCGGCCGCACGAAAAAGCCGCGCCCGAGATCGCCCTCACGCAGATGTTCGCCGCCAGCGAGAACCCGCGCTCCACCGATGCGTAACTGTTCGGCGTACCTGGCGTAGTCGTCGTAGCCCTCTGGTGTCGTTACCGGTCCGAGCCAGTTCTCGCGGCGCGCCGGGTCGCCGATCTTGAGCGCCGCGATCTGCTCCTGAAGTCTCTTGACCAGGGCCTCGGCCACACCGTCGTGGACGTAGAGCCGCGACAGCGCCGAGCATTTCTGCCCGCCCATGCCGAACGCCGAACGGATGATACCGATGGCGGCGCGATCGAGTTCCGCGGCGGCCGTCACGATACAGGCATTCTTGCCGCCCATTTCCGCGATGCATGGACGCGGATAGCGGCCACTCTGCATCGTGCGCGCGATTCGCATGCCGACTTCGTGTGATCCGGTAAACGTCACGCCCGCGGTGAGCGGATGATTGATCAGCGGATCGCCGACCTCGCGGCTCGAACCACTGAGGTAGTTGAAGACGCCCGGTGGCAGCCCCGCATCGCGGATGCAGTCCGCCAGAAGCCGACCGGCCCACGGCGTGACCGTCGCGCCCTTTAACACCACCGTGTTGCCGGTGACGAGCGCGGCGGCGACCGGACCACCCGCCAGCGCCAGAGGAAAGTTGAATGGCGTGATGACCACCCACACGCCGTACGGCTTCATCACACTGCGGTTGCGCGATACGTGTGTCGTCAGCGGATCATTGGGCAGCACCTGATCGAAGCCCTTGCGTCGCTCGAAGTCATCGCAGTACACGTAGAAGAAATCCGCGGTTTCCTGCGACTCGCCGAGCGCTTCCATGCGGTTCTTGCCGACTTCGAGCGTCAGCGCCGCCGCGATGTCGTACACGCGCTCCTCGATCAGCTGTCCAACCCGGCGCAGCAGCTGCAGGCGCTCTGACATCTGGACTCGCTTCCAGCTCTCGAACGCGCGTTGGGCGGCCTTGATCGCGTCATCGACATCGGCGGCACTCGCCGCCGCGAACTCGCCAAGCACCTGCTCCTGATCAGCCGGATTGCGCTTGGGCGTGACTTGCCTGGCGGGGCGATCCTTGCCATCGATGTGGAGCGGATGAGTTGCACCCAACCTGGATCTCACGCGCTCCATCGCTGCATCGAATTGCGTGTGCAACTCCGGCGGTGGATTGAACATCGTCGAATAGGTGAGCTTGAAGATCATCTCTTGCTCTTCCCCCTCTCCCGCTTCACGGGAGAGGGTTGGCCTGAGGGCTGGGGTGAGGCTCCACTCCCTCTCCCGCTTGCGGGAGAGGGCTGGGGTGAGGGCCTCTGCATTGGCCGCGTAAACCCCGCTTCCAGCTCCCCGATCAGCCGATCCAGCAGATTCAGCGCGTCGGCCAACTCGTTCTCTTCGATCACCAGCGGTGGGGCGACCAGGATCAGATTCCCGCGCGCTGCGAACGATACGCCCGCCTCCAGGCCCTTCTTCAGCAACTGCTTGAGATCCGGGTGCATTTCCGACCAGGGTGACAGCGGCTCGCGGCTCTTGCGGTCTCGCACCAGCTCGATCACAGCAAACAGACCGTGACCGCCGCGAACGTCTCCGATGAAGGTCCGCCGCGACTGAATCTCCTTCAGGCGATCGAACAACTCCGCGCCGAGCCGTCGCGAGCGCGCAATCAGGTTCTCTCGTTCGTAGCTCTCGATTGCCGCTACACCCGCTGCGCACGACAACGGATGGCCACAATACGTGAGGCCGGTGTACAGCATCTGGGGCTCGAGAATCCGCGCCACGCGTGCGGATACGACGACTGCGCCGAGCGGAAGGTGCGCACCCGTCAGACCCTTGGCCAGGGTCATCAGATCCGGTCGCGCATCTTCGCCATAATGTTGCCAGGCGAACCATTCCCCGCAGCGGCCAAAGCCACTCATCACCTCATCCGCGACGAGGTACACACCGTGCTCCTGCGTGGCGTCCCGGAGCGCAGGCCAGAAACTTTCAGGCGCGACGATGCCGTTGGTCCCGGCGTTCGGTTCCATCACCACCGCCGCGACGTTGCCGGCACCCAGTTCATCGATCAGCGCGCCGATGTAGCCAGCAGCGGCCACTCCGCATGCCTCCGGACTGTCCGCCCCAAACGGGCAGCGATATGCATACGGCGGCGGCGCATGCACGACCCCATACGCGGCCGCGTCCACTTGTTCCTGCGTCCTCGAGTCGCCGGACAACGCCATCGCCGCATAGCTCGCGCCGTGGTACGAACGGTCGCGCGCGATGACCCAACCCTGCGGCTTGCCGCTCGCCTGGCGCGCGAACTTCACCGCGTGTTCGTTGGCATCCGCGCCACCCAGCGTAAAAAACACGCGCCCGGCCTCAAACCCGGACTTTTCGAGCAACAGATCGGCCAGCTTCGCCCGTGGCTCTGCGCCCCATGCGTTGGTGACAAAGCAAAGCTTTTCGGCCTGATCGCGGATGGCCGCAACGACGTGCGGATGCTGATGCCCGAGGTTGCTGCACTCGCTCAGGCTGCTGAGATCCAGGATCGTCCGGCCATCCTCGGTGATTAGCCGCGCGCCCTTGCCCCCGACGATCGTCGGCGCATCCCAGTCGATCTGCCTGCACCAGCTGTGCAGGACGGTCTGCTTCTCGGGGCGCATGCGCATAGTATTCGCACACCGCCCGAAACAAGAAGCCCCGCGAGGGCGGGGCTTTCAGGTGTCTAGCCCTGCTGTTCAATCAGGGCGTGTACCAGATCGGCGACGCGTAAGCGCGCTCCTGGGTCGTCATCGGGATCTCGGGACTCATCGTGACCTTGAACCGCTTGGCGTCGTAGGCCGTCCAACGCGGCGTCGGAATCTCGATCACCCGTGCGTGGTAGAACGCCTTCTTCAGGGTCTCCGGCGATGGCGGTGGTTCTTGCGCAAAGAGCGGAAACGCGAAGCCGATGCTCGCCAGAATCGACAGACAAATGAGTCGGACACGGATCGCATCCATGGGTCGATCTCCCTCTGCTTGGTGATTCTTCTGAGCGGCAGCATACGCCGCGATTGAATCCAACTACGACGGCCCGGGCATACCCGCGACCCCACAGGTCAGACCCTCTCCCCGGGGAAACCGGGGAGAGGGTCTGTTCGAACGCTACTGCTTGAGCGTGATCTTGCGAACCTGATATTCGCCCGTAATCTCGCGCATGCCCGGATAGTTCTTCTGCGAGTACTGAGTCGTCTCATCCGACTTTTCCTTGCCGAATTCCTTCATAAACGCATCGTAGCGGGCCTTGTTCGGTGCCAAGTCGGCGGTGCTCGCAAACTCGACTACCAGCAGCAGGTTGAAATCGCCACTCTGCGGCAGGTCGCTGCGATAGATCGCGTAGTCCTTGATCTGTCCGAGTTTCTTCGCGATCTCGTTGGTCGCAGCCCAGGTCTTTGCCAGACCCTCGAGATAGGCGTCATCCATGTTCGGTGCGACGCGGACGGTCGTGACCGACCACACCGTGTCGCTCGCCTCGTAGTCTTTCCAGGGTTCGAGATCGGCCATTGCAACCGTCGAACCCAGCAGCAGGCCCAAAACAAGGAACTTCGCATGGAATCGCATCGTGAATCTCCTTCGAGTTGTTGTGAGATCGTGACCCCGATTTCTCATCGGCAGGTACGATGGCCGCGCATCTTGCGCCATTGTCACGATCTGCGCCATGCCCGTTTGAATTCAGCGCCATTGGATCCAGTAGTGCACTCCTTCCGCTTCGAGGAATCGTTCGGCGTCCGCGCCCTGTAGAATCGCGAGGGTCGTGAGCATGCCCGCCTGGGTGCAGGTCGGTGCCGCCACTGTCACTGAACGGGGTGCATTTTCAATCGGCCAGCCGGTTCGCGGGTCGAGGATATGCGTATATCGCCCGCCGTCCTTGAGCACGAATCGATGCGTATCGCCGCTGGTTGCAAGTGCGCCATGGCGCAGATCGATGAGTCGTGAGGCGACGCGTGGCGAAGCTTGCGTGTCTTCGATCCCAACCCGCCAAGTCCGACCGTCACGCCTTGGGCGTGTGATCGAAAGGTCGCCGCCGAAGTTGATCAGGGCACTTGCGCCCGAATCACCGCTCGCGATCTGCACGGCTTGATCGACCGCGTACTCCTTGCCGATGCCGCCAAAATCGATCTGCATGCCTGGCAACAGCGTGAGCGCGGGTCGCTGCCAGAACGCCTTGTCCCAGCCGACGAACGGCAGGATCGCATCGATCACCGCCTGAGACGGCACGCGCAGCCCACCGTCAAACGTCCATGCGCGGCGCAGAACGCCGGAGGTGATATCGAATCGGCCATGGGACAGGCGATGCAGCGTGGCGGAAAAGTCGAGCAGATTGGCGGTTTCCTCATCGACCGTAATCGGCGCGCCACCGGACACGTTGATCGCGTTGACGATGTTATCCGTGCGATAGCGGCTGAATTTGTCGTCGATTCGCCAGGCACAGGCTGCGATACGCTCGGTAACTCCCCGTGCCTCTGCCTCACTCGCAGTCTCGATCAGCACCTCGCAGGGGCTCGCCATCGCGCGAAAGCGCCCGACCCAATACCCGTCCTCCGACGCCAGGTCGATCCCGCGCGACGGTGCGGCCATTGAGCGTGACCGAGGGCTCAGAGTTTGAAGCGGTAGCTGAATTGCGCGATCACCGCGTTGAGATCGGGGAACTGATCGCGACCGGCCTGGTTGCCGATGATCTGATCGGACGGGACGCTGCCGGTCTGCTGGTAGAGCTCGACCCGGGCGCTCCATTCATTGCCGCTGGCCGTCTTGTGACCGTACTTGAGTCCCAGCGTGATGCCATCGAGATCGGCGAGCCGCGCGTCCGCCGAAGCAGACTCCGGCAGCGTTTGGCCGTCGACGAGGCTGTAGCGATAGAATTCTGCCGCTGTCTGCGTGTAATAGCGGAAGTGCGGCTCAATGTAACTCGACTCGCCCAGCGGCCAGCGCAAGTGGGCGTCGAGCGTGTGCGAGTCGATGCTCCAGTCATCGGTCCCGAACCGGTACGACACGCCGAGCACTTTGCCCGAGAAGTCGTGCCTGACCTCGGCGAACAAGCTCTGCTTGCGACGCGAATCCGGGCGGCTCTCGTAGCGATATATCCCCGTCGGTCCGAGCGCGCCAGGTGCCGGCACGCGCGCCAATGTATCGCCCGTCACCGGGTCGACGACGCTCAGGATCTTGTACGGATCGCTGAGATAACCGCTGGAATCGCTGTAGGAATAGTTCACGCGCAGCACGGTCGAGCGGCCGAGGACCTGCGTGACGCCGAGCAGCAGATCGAGCACGTCCTTGCTCTCGCTGCCGGCCTTGCTCGAGTCATCGCCAACGTCCAGCATCGGCGCGAGCGCCAGCGGCGCGCCGCCGACCGGATCGATGTCATCCTGCGAATAGGCGACCGCCGCGCTCAGCGTCGTGTTGCGAAGATTGAAATCACGCGTCATGCCGAAATTGATTCCGGCGTGCGTATAGTCGTATTCCGTGGAGAAGCTGAGGCCCGCCGTCAATGTATAGACACGGGCGAAGGGTTGCGTCCAGCCCACGTTCAGCGCCACGCGTGTGTCGAGAAATGTGTCATCGAACGGAATCTCTCCGCCCGACGTCGTGTAGACATCGTTGCCCGACGGACTGGTGAAAGTCTGCACAGCATCGGTCGCGATAGCGCCGCTCGGCGAGGCGCCCGTGAGCGTATCGACGCTCAGATCGAGATCAAGGAAACGGTCGTCATCGAAATCGCGCTTGGCAAAGATGCTTGCGCTCACGTCCTGCACCCGGCTGTCGTCCTCGCCGTAATAGAGGAGCGCGCTGTCCAATTCCCAGCGGCCGGCTTCTTCGGCTGCAGCCGGCGCCGCAGTCGTGGTGCCGAGCAGCGAGCACGTGGCGGCAGCGATCGCTGAACCAAGACGAGCGTCTTTGACCGTCATGTCGATTTGTCTCCGCGATCGGGCATCAATTGCAGCCGCAGCCGCCACCGCCGAATCCGCGGCCGCCGCTCGAGGCTTCCTTGCTGAAGTAGATGTGATCATCGAGCGCGGCTTCGACCGGGTTGGCGTCGAGCTGCATGTCATCGCGCGCGAGGACTTCCCTTTCCCAGGGCTGTACGCCGAGGCTCGAACAGCCCGCCAGGCTGATTGCGGTCACGATCACCCACAATGATTTCGTCATTTCAATAATCTCCCCAAGAGCGCCTCGTACTCGGGCCGCTTGGCGTTCTGGAATCCGAGGTGACGCGCGGCGAGCTCACCGTTACGACCGAAGACATAGGAACTCGGCATGCCCTCGACCTGATAGCTCGTCGCGAGCTTGCCGTCGGAGTCGTAGACGACGTCGAACTTGATCGGCACGTCATGCAGAAACTGCTCGGCGTCGCGTCGATCCTTGTCGACATTCACGCCGATGATCACGAGCCCGCGCTCGCCGTATTTGGCGCGCATCTCGTTGAGCCAGGGAATCGACCGGCGGCAGGGCGTGCACCACGACGCCCAGAAATCGACAACAACGACACGCCCGCGGTACTGCTCAAGATCGAGTGAAGGCGCGGCAGCCACGTCGGCTAGCGAAGGCGTGCTCGACACAACAAAGAGAAGGATTGCGAAGGCGAACCATCGGCGAAGCGCACTGGAACCGAGCGGCCGGTCACAGTACGCAACGCGATGGTTGGGGGGATCGGGATTTTGCACTTCCAATAGAATCCTGCACTTGCGATTGAATGCGCACATGGCACGCGTAGACGTCCTGGGTTGGACGGGCGCAACGCAAGAAATCAGTCGATAGGACGGAAAAAAGGGTTTGCCGGGCGCGATGCCGACTGCCGGCCAGGATGATTCCCAAAAAAGAAGGCCCCGCATGGCAGGGCCCTCAGGTGCGCATCTGCGCTCAACCAGGAGCAATCGTCAGGCAGCGGCTGCCAGCAGTTGCAGGTGCTTGGGCACCAGAACCGTCTCGATCGCATGAATCACGCCGTTCCTCGCGACGATATCCGCCTGGGTGACGCGAGTTCCGTTGACCCGCACGTCCGGCGATACCGATGCAGTGAGCGTGCTTCCCTGCAACGTCATCACCTCACCTGCCTTGATGTCTTCGGCCATGAATCTGCCCGAGACCACGTGATACTGCAGAATCGACTTGAGTTTCTTGGTGTCCTTGAGCAGGGCATCGTACGCGCCAGCAGACAGACTCCTGAACGCCTCATCGGTCGGCGCAAAGACTGTGAACGGGCCCTTCCCGCTCAGAGCCTCGATCAAACCCGCCGCCTTGACGCCGGCGACGAAGTTGGTGAACTTGCCCGCAGCGATCGCCGTTTCGACGATGCTCTTCGCGGGTTCCGTACCTGGAACGCTCTTTGATTGATCCATAAAACGTGTTCCTCGACGTATAGCCTGCGAGAATTCGCGGGCCAACTCAGCTCGCATGCGGCTGAGGTGCGGAGTATGGGCGCTAAACCGCGCGCGTGCGGCCGAGCCTGCAAATATAGATGTCTCTGCACACGCGCCGAAGTCGCTTGACTCTCGCCGCAAAGTAGCGACGCGCGGAACTGGAGTACTCTGCGTCTCATGCGAATCTGGGTCGATGCGGATGCCTGTCCGAACGTGATCAAGGAGATCCTGTTTCGCGCCGCCGAGCGCACCCGGATACCGCTCACGCTGGTCGCCAACCAGCCGACGAGAATTCCGTTTTCGCCACTGGTCCGGCAGCTGCAGGTATCCGCCGGCTTCGATGCGGCCGATCGTCGAATTCTCGAGCTCGTTGAGCCGGGCGATCTGGTCATTACCGCCGATATACCGCTCGCCGCAAAGATCATCGAAAAAAGCGCCCGGGCGCTCAATCCGCGTGGCGAGCTCTACACCGACGAAAACGTCCGCGAGCGTCTCACGATGCGCAACCTCATGGACGAGCTGCGTGGCAGCGGCGTGATCACTGGCGGGCCGGCGGTGCTCAGTCAAAGCGATCGTCAGGCATTCGCCAACTCGCTCGACCGCGTGCTGACCAAAGCAACGACTTAGATCAAAGCCAGCGCCGCACTTTGCTCTTGTACGCGAGGTACTGCGTCCCGAAAATCTCCCCGAGAAACCTCTCTTCCGCTTCGATGAACTGTTTCTGGATGATCCACACGAAGATCGGAATCGGCAGAAAAGGGCTCAACGTTCCGAACAGCACGCCGGTGCCAAAAAGCGCCACGACCATGCCAAGGTACATCGGGTTGCGCGTGATGCGGTACAACCCACCCGCCACCAACGCCGTCGAAGGTTCGAATGGGATGATGGGTGTTCCTGCTTTGGCGAAGGCGCGGGCGGCAGTGGCTGTGATTGCGATTCCCAGGATGATCAGCACCGCGCCGGCATACGAGTATGGTGGGTCGATGATTCGCGCGAACGGCAGACCGAAGTGCAGCGCGGCCATGGCCAGCAGCCTGAACAGCAGATAGATCGGCGGGACAATTTTTCGCTTTTGTTCCATGTTCAGTTCTCGCGCGGCAGTGACGTTTCCTACAAGATAGGCGGTAATCGCACCGGCAGCCGGCCGACCATGGCTAACTCCGCCCGCATTAAAGTCTACGTGCAACCGCGCGCGTCGAAAACTGCCGTCGTCGGCCTGCACGGCGACGCGGTGCACATCCGCTTGGCGGCACCCCCCGTCGACAACGCGGCGAATGAGGCTCTGGTTGAACTGGTGGCCGAACTTCTCGGCATCGCGAAGCGCAATGTGCGCGTGGTCGCTGGCGCGACCAGCCGGCGGAAAGTCGTCGAAATCGATGGCGTTTCCGCGGAAACGGCCACCTCAGCACTGCTGACCTGATCCGGTCAGCCTGCGGACGACATCCGCCTCCCGGGCGGCCTCACCCTGCGCGAAGGATTCCCGCCGCTGCATCGTCCAATGAGCACAAGCCCTATAGCGATCCGATGATCGCGAGCAGCGTCTGCGTAGAGCAGATTGCTTTGGAGGACGTGTCATGTCGAACGAATGCGGCCGAGCAAGTGTCTTACGCTCGACGAAAAGCCTGCCTGCGCTGCCGGTTCTGTACGGAGCCGTCGCCGCACTGATCCTGGGCACGATTGCCCCGGAGGGATGGGCAGCTACGCGAATACCCTTCAAGGAAGTCCGGCTGATCATCGAATTCAATGCGTCGGCTGAGGATGTCGGCGTGCAGTTCTTTCTCGATTCCGACGGCTGGGAAGAAGTACAGATCTACAGCCCAAGCGGGCGGGTCATCTTCGAGGCCGAGGCCACGGCGAATCTGTTGCGTCAGGGCGGGGGCACCGAGTTGTTCGTCGAGAGCGTGGAGCCGACGCTCGAGGACCTGCCGTTGGAAGACTTCTACCGGCAGTTCCCCGAGGGACGCTACCGATTCGCTGGCAGCACCCCCGAGGGTGACAGGCTGTTCGGAGCAGCCAGGTTCAGCCACGACATTCCTGCCGGCCCCGACATCATCACGCCAGCCGCTGCTCCGGACGAATGCGCCCAGAACGTGCCGCTGCCGGTCGTCATCGCCTGGAACGACGTAACCACGACGATCGACGATGAGCCAATCGATGTCGTCGAGTATCAGGTACTCGCCGGTGACGTTCTCGACGCCCGAACGACGGGAACAATGCTGACGATTCCGGATGGATTGCTCGAAGAAGGCACCTCGTACAACTTTGAGGTCTTGGCGATCGCTGACAACGGCAATCAGACCATCACCGAAGGGTGTTTCGTGACAGCGGACTAGCCTAGCTCCGCTCGTCGGGGTCCGGCGCCCCCCGCCGGACCCCGAACCCGGGAGTCGCGTGCGGATTCGGTCTTTGCGCTTCAATCAGTCGTCATCGACGATGATCACGGTTGCCTGGGTGACGGGCCCCAAGGACGCGCCGCCTTGCGGGTCGCTGATTGTTACCATGAAGTATTCCGCAAATTCTTTGACGGCATCGGACATGATCGGCACGTACAACACCGCGGTTTGCTCGCCTACCGCAATCGATTCGGTCGCGTCATCGAAGGCTACAAAGTCGTCGTCCGACCGCGCAGATGCGCCCGCCGTGCGCCATCGGAAAGAAATTTCGCCATCGGTGCCGCGCTGCCGCCGGACGGTAAGGCGCGCAACCGTATCGCTTTCCCCAATCGTGAAACTCGCCTCAGTGAAGGCCAGGACCCCGGAGCCGCGGACGACGGGGACTGTCGCCGTGACCGCGGTCGGTGCCGTTGCTGGTGCTTCGGCAACGGGCTTCGCTACGATCCTCATTGCCGGAGACAGCACAATCTCCTCGATTTCGCCGCCATGCCCGGCTGTCACGGCAGCCGCTACTTCATGAGGCGCAGACGGTTGCAGCTTCCCAGCGACCCATCGGTACGCTGCTGCGTACGAGCCTTCAATGCGCGAGGCCGCGTCGTGCGTGAAACCGCGGGTCATCACGGCCCACGGCTGCTCGCGAAGCGGGGTCGTCTCGGCGAATGCGAGAAACCACCACACGCCAACACCGAGCGCCACGGTCAGAAGCAGCGTAGGCCAAGATCGTCGACGCCGCCCGCCCGCGGTCGTCCGCTGAAAGTGCGCATTGTCGATGGCTGTATGCAGTTCGAGGCCCTCGAGGAATTCCCGCACCGTCCTCGGTCGGCGTCCGCGAGTCGGCGCCAGCCCTCGCTGTAGCGTCCGCCACTGGCGACGGTTCAACGCGCGAATACGACGCGGCCGGATCCTTCCCGGATGCGCGGGATCCGCACCCTGCTCGCCGAAAGGCCGCTGACCCGAGAGAAGCTCGTAAATAATGCACGCCAGGCTGAAGAGATCGTCGCGCGGATCGGGTTTCAGGCCCATCTGCCGCCCCGGGCTCGCATAGGCGGGTGTCGGGGCCTGCGCTGGAAGTGGTTGCGCCACGCTCGCGCCCACCGGACCGGATGGGCCGCGGCTCGCGACACCGAAGTCGAGCAACCGCACGCCACCCAGAGTCGGGATCATGATGTTAGAAGGCGTGAGATCGCCGTGCACCACACCGCGCTCGTGCGCGTGACTCAGTGCAGCGCCGACTTCTCGAATGATCGTCAACGCCTGGCGGCGCGGCAGCGCGCCGGAGCCGGCGAGATCCATCAGTTGCCTGAGCGATTCGCCTTCCACCAGTTCCATCGTCATGAAGTGCAGGTCGCCGTCGTGATCGAGATCGAACACGTTGACGATGTTCGGATGCGACAGCGACTGCGCCACTCCGAATTCGTCCTGAAGGGCGACGATCGCCTCCGGACGCTCACTAAACTCATCGCGCAGGACTTTGATGGCGATATGGCGATTGGCGGACGGCAGCTCGAGCCGATGCCGGTCGAGCGCCTTGAAGGTCGTGCTCATCCCGCCTCGGCCGAGCGGTGCCTCGAGCTCGTACCGGCCACGCAACACGCTTCCGGGCTTCAGGAGCGGGGGCGCTATGCCACCAGTTGGCTGCGGCTCGCGACTCAGCTTGCGCTCTTCCGAGGAATTCTTGAGCTCGGGAGTGTGATCGGCAGTCTCGGAACCAAAAATGAGCGTCTCGGCCTGGCCCTTGACGATCCGGAAAATCGAAGGCGGGAGCTGGCCGCGCCGATGATACTGATCGAGCTGCGCCAGCACTTCCCAGGGCGCATCGGGGAAATCCGCGCAGATATCCGCGAGTTCTGCTGCAAGCGCGTCGCCGTTGTGCCCGGCGCTGACAAAGGCGTCGAGCCGCGCCCGAATCAATTCAGAAGCTTGAGGCGCAATCTTCTGGGCTTCATTGTGAGTGAATGAACGCAAGGAGACCTCTTCCGCGCGGTGGCATACTGTCGGCCAGAGGACGCGAAAGTTCAAGCTCGCGTTGTGATCTTCGGCCGTGCGCGCCGTTTCCGCAGTCCCGTCGATCGATTCGCACCTACACGACAGTCCGTTCGGGTATCAATTCGACTGCGGGCCGTCGGGCCCAGAGCAGAGCGCTGCCCAAACCGCCCGCGACCAACGAGGACACGAACACGGCGAATTTCGCAGCGGCGAATTCGGACGGACCGGGGAATGCCTGCGATGCGATGAAGAGTGACATCGTGAAGCCGATGCCGGCCAGCGCGCCGGCACCGGAGAGCTGCCGCCAAGAGTAGGCCTCGGGCTTGATTGCGAGCTTGAGGCGCACGGCAATCGCCGACGCCACAACGATGCCAACCGGTTTGCCGACGACGAGCCCGAAAATGATCGCGGAGATCAGGGGCTCGTGCCCGTCGATAATTGCGAGCGACCACACGAGACCCGCATTGGCCAGGGCAAACACGGGCAGCACGAAGTAGCTCGACCACGGCTCGACATTGCGCAAAAGCTTGTCGGCGGGTGACTCGATTCGATCGTGAATGGCGTCGAGCGCGCGCAGGCTCGGTTCGGACGGGCCGTGCCGCAGTACGCGCTCGTGGACATTCTGCATCTCGTTTTCGAGCACGGCTTCCGCCTGCGCCATCAATGCCCGCAGATTGGCCGGCGGACGCGTCGGAGTCACCACCGCCAGAATCACCCCCGCCAACGTCGCATGCAGCCCCGCTCCATGCATGCACGTCCACAACACGATTCCGAGCAACGCATACGGCAGCGCTCGATAGATTCCCCACTGGTTGAGCAATACGAGGAGGACGGTGGTGAGGAGCCCGGCGATCAGATAGCCCACGTCGAGACCGCCCGAATAGAAGATCGCGACGATCGCGATTGCCGCGAGGTCATCGACGATCACCGCCGCTGTCAGAAACACTCGTAGTTCCACCGGCACGCGATTGCCGAGCAAGGCCATCAATGCAACGGCGAACGCGGTGTCGGTCGTCGTGGGAATGGCCCATCCAGCCTGTAGCGGTCCCGCAGGCACAAACAAGAGATAGATGAGTGCGGGCATGAGCATGCCGCCCAGCGCCCCCGCAACGGGAAGCGCCGCCGCTTGGCGCGTGGCGAGCCGCCCCACGGTGAATTCGCGCTTGATCTCGAGGCCGACGACCAGGAAGAAGATCGTGAGCAACCCATCGTTGATCCATTCGCGCAACGGCAATTCGAACGCGCCCTCGCCCGCTATCAAACCAAACGGCGCCTGCCAAAAGGTCTCGAAATCCGCGCCGAACCGCGAGTTCGCCAGCACGACGGCGAGCATGGTCATCAGCAGCAGCATTACGCCCGTCGACGGCGCCCAGCGCGCGAAACCGAGCGCCGCCGCCTGCACGCGGTGACCCAGTGATCCCACCATCGCCTCCGCCAGTGAGTTCTGGTCCCAGGGTCCTTCGTAGCGGCGACCGTTGATGAAGAAAGTCGGCGTGAACAAAGCGCCGCTGCGCCGTGCGCTCTCGGTGTCGTCCCCCACCTTCTGCTGCGCAAGGGCCCAGGCTTCCTCGTGCGCCCCATCGTCCGGGTCGAGACCAAACTGCTTGGCGATTTCCGCGAAGTCCGCCGGCTTGAAGGCGGGGCCACGCTGCATCAGCGCGTCATGAACTTCCCAGAACCCGTCCGTCGTGTGGTGTGCGAATTCGGCGAGCTCCGAGGCGCAGAGTGCATCGGGGTCGTTGGTGATCGGGCGCTGGCGGAAAACGTAGCGCAGCCGCTCGCCGAAGCGATCCCGGAGATCCGCGATCACCTCGTGCGCGGCGTGGCAGTAAGGGCAGGTGTAGCTGCCGTACTCGACCAGCGTGATCTCCGCGTTCGCGTCGCCCAGCACGTGATCACGTTGGAGGTCGACCGGGGGATCGAGCCGGCTGGAGCGCGCTTCGGTCATGCCGAAGCGTATACGGACGTCACGGCCCGTCCGTCAAGGCGGAGAATCGAGTGCGGCTGCTGTTCAACCTCGGTAGAGATACTGCAGGATCTGGGACTTGTGCTTGTTCCCTTTGAGCCACGCTGCGAAGGCTTCGACCTTGGCGACACTGTCCTCGCCGATCAATCGTGTCAGGCTCAAGCGCCGCGTTCCTTCGACCATCTCATGCCGGATCCGCCGCTGCCATGCATCGGTAAAGATCGCAGGCATCACGTGGTTCAATTGAAGCGCCTCGAGCAATTCCCATTCGCCGCGATCGAGCCACGCCTCGTCGCAGAGCGAGCAGACATCCAGGCGATTGGAGACGGTGCCCGTCAGCTTGTACTTCATCATCACCCGGCTGCACTTCGGACACATCAAGGCGGTCGTAGTATCCGACGATTCCAGGGTGATCGTTGTGTCCTCCGCGGTCGACTCCGGGAGAGGCATTTGAGTCTCGGCCCAATGCCGGTAGTACAGCAGGGACACGAGGCTTCCCTGGCAGCTGGCACAGCCCAGCGCCGGCAAATCCTCTTCGATCATCGTGGGCTTCAGTTCCGGTGATTTGCAGCGCGGGCACTTCATGGGAGTTCGCTCCATCCTGAGCAGGCATCGGGTTGCAGCGCAGTGTACCGCTGACGTATACGCATGCATCAGCCATCGCCTGAAGGTGAGAACCGCTTCGAGGTTTTGTCATGGAAAAGAAGCATGAACGTGCCATCGAAGTGCGCATACGGGAAATGGACCAGCTGTTCGATTCCATGGATCCCTGCCCGTTCTACGAGAAGGACCTGGATCGGAACGCCGAGCAGTACATCGTCGAAAGTGCGCGCGAGATTGCGAAGCAGACTCCCGCGGCGGTGGTCGTGCATCTGGACAAGTCCGCGGGCCTGGTGGACGAGGAACACGTGGTCAGAGACGCCATCCGATCGCATTTCGTACGCAAGTCGCAAGTGTCGCGGCAGGAACTCCATCTGCTTTTCCGGCGCGGCTGGATAAGCCTCGGCATCGGGTTAAGCTTTCTGGCCGCCATGCTCACGGCGGCAGAGTACGTCGAGAGTTGGATTGGAGGAGGACCCCTCGTGACGGTCCTGCGCGAGAGCCTGATCATCGGCGGATGGGTCGCGATGTGGCGCCCGCTCGAGATCTTTCTGTACGACTGGTGGCCGATCCTGGGCCAGCGCCGCGTCTACGACCGCCTGAGCCGGATTCCGGTGCGACTCCTTACAGGTCGCTGATCTCGCGAATTGGCGTGGTGGGTAGGCCGCTCGCCCATGGAGTTCAGCTCTCCTTGAGCGCCTCGACCTGGATTCGCAGGCGGACTTTGCCGGCCTCACCTTCGGCGTACTTCGTCATTCCGAAGTCAGCTCGATTCAGCTCGCCCTCTACGTCGGCGCCACAAACTTCCTTCTTGAAGATCGGATGCTCTATGCACTTGAAGCTGTTGATCTTCAGCTTCAGCGGCCTGCTCACGCCGCGCAGCGTCAGCTGCCCGTCAACGGAGGCGGGTGTATCGCCCTCGAACTTGATGACGCCGCGGTATGTCATCGTTGGAAACTTCTCGACATCGAGCCAATCCGCGGTGACCGCGTGTTCGTTAATCGCGTCGAGACCAAAGTCGATGCTGGCGGTGTCGACTGCAATTTCGGCACTTCCGGTCCTGGCGGCGCGATCAAGCACGACCTTTCCGGCGGTCTCGTTGAACTTCCCGCGCCAGATGGAGAGCCCCATGTGGGAGAACTCGAGGCTCGGGTAGGTGTGCGCGGGGTCAATAGTGTAGTTGTCGGCTGCTGCGGCGGCGGAGACCGAAGCACAGGCGATGAGCAGCGAGAGCATCCGCTTATTAAATGACACGTTGCCATTCTCCTCGGGCCTCAAAGAGGACCTTGCAGCCGCAGTATGCCATGCGCTCGATGTCGAAAGGCATCGCCGTCGGGCCCATCATTTGCGCTCGTGGTAACCCGCGAGATCTCCGCCGTCGAAGTAAGGCCGCTGCGATGCCGGTAGCGGCAGCATCGTCGTGTTCCACGCCTCCCACTGCGCCTTGAGCTCGGCGAAGCGCCGGGGTTCGTCCTTGCGGCGGTTGGCGCGCTCGCGAGCGTCCGTCGCCAGATCGAACAGGTATTCATTTGTGCCCATGCGCAGGTACTTCCAGTCCCCCGCGCGGATTGCGGCCTGATTGCGATAGAACATGCGCCAGAAAAGCGTCCGGGGGGTGACAGGGCGCCCTCCCCGCAGCACGGCGGAAAGGTCAACGCCATCGGGCGGATAGTCGGCATCGCCCGCGGCCAGACCGAGGGTCAGCAGCGTCGGCAGCCAGTCCATCGTGATAGCAACTTGTTCCGTAACCACTCCGGCTGGAATCTCGCGCGTCCAGCGTACGATCTGCGGCACGCGGACTCCGCCCTCGAGCAAGTCCATTTTCTGCCCGACGAACGGCCAGTTGTCGGAAAAGCGCTCACCGCCGTTGTCACTGGTGAAGACCACAAGCGTCGAACTGTCGAGACCGGCCTTGGCCAGCGCTTGGAGGACGCGTCCCACACCTGAATCGAGCGCTTGCACCATGCGCGTGTACACGGCGAGAGAGCCGCCCTCGAAGTGAAACAGCGCGCGTTCCTTCGCGACCGGAGCGTCCCCCGGAGCCTGCCAGGGCCAGTGCGGAGCCGTGTAATGCAACGACAGCAAGAACGGTGCGTCGTGGCGTTTCGCGTCGGTCACGTACTCGACGGCTTTGTCGGTCAACAACTCGGTCAGGTAGCCGTCGATGTTGACGCGCTGCTCACCGTCGTAGAGATCGGGCAATCCTGCACCAACTGCGGCGTGCGAAACGTAGTCGGCGCCACCGCTCACGATGCCAAAGAACTGCTCATAGCCGCTCTTCAGCGGGCCGTAATCGGGCAGTGCACCCAGATGCCACTTCCCGATCAGCGCCGTACGGTATCCGGCCCGTCGCAACAACGACGCAATGGTTGGGTGCTCGGGCGGCAGGCCGCGCGGCATTTCGCCCGCCGGGGTCGGGCCGATCGGTTCCTCGAGCCCGGCGGCCAGTCGATACTGGTATCGACCCGTGGCGAGCGCCACGCGGGTCGGCGAACACACGGGTGAATTCGAGTAAGCCTGCGTAAAGCGCATACCCTCGGCGGCGAGCCGATCGAGCGCCGGCGTCTCGTAATCACGCCGCCCGTAGCAGCTCAGGTCCGCGTATCCAAGGTCATCGGCGAGGATGAAGAGGATATTGGGCCTTTGCCACCGGGTGCCGGCGACCGCAGCACCCGCGCTACGATCAACGGCTGCAGCGGCGGCCGCGAATCCGATGGACTTCAGGAAGCGGCGTCGATCCTGGTAGGTCATTCCTCTCACGCCCCTGACGCGGACGATGCACAACGCCTCTATAATGCATCGAAAGGGGAGAATACAGATGGCAGCCAAAAAAATCATTGCTGTGGTCGGGGCTACTGGAGCTCAGGGTGGCGGGTTGGTTCGCGCCATCCTCGCCGATCCAAGCGGCGGATTCGCGGCGCGCGCAGTTACGCGAGATCCGGGCTCGGACAAGGCCAAGGAGCTCGCCCGACTGGGGGCGCAGGTTGTTGCGGCCGATATCGATGATGAGGCGGCTATCACCAAGGCACTGCGTGGGGCGCACAGTGCTTTCTTCGTCACTTTCTTCTGGGCGCACTTTTCGCCCGAAAAAGAGCAATCCGAGGCGCTCATCCTGGCAAAGGCCGCCAAGGCCGCCGGTGTGAAGCACGTCATCTGGTCCACGCTTGAGGACTCGCGTAAGTGGGTGCCGCTCACGGATAACCGCATGCCGACGCTGCAGGGCAAATACAAGGTGCCGCACTTCGATGCGAAGGGTGAATCGAACCACTTGTTCACCGATCTTGGCGTACCCACGACTTTCCTTGTGACCTCGTTCTACTGGGAGAACCTGATCTACTTCGGCATGGGACCGAAGCGCGGCCCCGACGGCAAGCTCGTCTTCACGCTGCCGATGGGCGACAAGAAGCTGCCGGGCATTGCGGCGGAGGACATCGGCCGCTGTGCCTACGGTATCTTCAAGGAGGGCTCTGAGCTGATCGGCAAGACCATCGGCATCGCGGGCGAGCACCTGACCGGAGAGCAGATGGCAAACTCGCTAACCAGGGCATTCGGCGAGCCGGTGCGCTACAACGCCATTACTCCCGAAGCCTATCGTGGCCTCGGTTTTCCGGGCGCCGACGATCTCGGCAACATGTTCCAGTTCAATCGCGACTTCGCCGACGACTTCTGCAGCGCGCGCAATCTCGGCGTCTCGCGCTCGCTCAATCCCGCGCTACAGACCTTTACCGCGTGGCTCGATCAGAACAAGGGCCGCATTCCTCTCGAGTAAGCGTCGCCAAGTCTTCGGCAGCAGCAATTGAAAAGAAGCGCGGCGGGATCGACCGATCCCGCCGCACTACTCGTCGCGTTGCTCGTCTAGCGTTGCGTCGACGCACCGGCCTCAACCGAGCTCGATGTCTGCGCATCCGCCTGCACATCCATGCGCTTGGTCTTGACGCCGCCGCTGGCGTTCGAGTCGTGCTTCGCCGAAGCATTCGTCGATGAGCCATCCGTGCTGACGTCTGTCTGCGACGCAGTGTCGAGCGTACCGTTCGCGAGCACACCTGCGCTCGGCGTCAGGCCGGGCTGAGGCTTCTTTTCAGCCGCATCACCGGCATGCTCGACGACGTTGGCGCTCGAGGACGCAGAGCCCGCCGCGGAGCCGGCAACATCAAAGCTCGTGTCGGCCGCGCCCGCTGCATTCGAGGCAGCGCCGTTCACCGCGCCGTTCGCCGTTGCGCTGGCACTCGTCGCGACCGATGCAGAGGTGTCCTGCGCTTGCTCGACCTTCGATTCCACGCGGTCGCGCGTGGCGCCGACGGCCTGGCGGCCACGGCGAGTGATGCCGTCCGCGTTGCCGCTGATGGACCCGTTCACCGAACCGCGAGTCATGGCGTCGACGCCATGCGCGCCGCCCGTGAGGGTTCCACCGAGCCCGCCGCCGATATTGCCGCCGAGCACCTGCGCATACACCGGTGCGGCGCACATCAACACCGTCGCGGCGGCGATCTTCACAATCAAACGATGAGTGTTCATGGTCATCTCCTGTTCGTGGGTCGCGGCCAATCCGCAGCCCTCACAAACAAAGACGACCGGCCCCGCCGGTTTCTTCCAATCATCCCTAACTCGTTGTTTCAGATTGTCTTTTACTTATTCTCGAGAAGCGCCGTAGCCGCAAGCTCGATCCGCAGCGCATCTCCAACCAATCCGTACCCGTAGGTCGAATCGCGGCCGCGCGAACCGAGATCGAGCGCCTGCCGCGCCAGCGTGGTAACGGCCCGATCCGCCGCGGCCTTGTCCGGCTCCTGCAGCTCGGCCACCAGCAATCCGGCGACGATGGGAGCGGCGAACGAAGTGCCGCGCACGGCGGCATACGTTGGCGCGCTCGCGGCGGCCGCGATGTCAGCTCCGGGTGCGGCGAAATCCACTTGAGATCCGCGACCCGCCTCCACCAGGGCATGCTGCCGCGAATCGACGGCCGTGACGCCAATGACCCCGGGGTATGCGGCCGGATACAGCGAGCGCGCCGAGGGCCCGTCGTTGCCGACGGCGGCCACCACGACATGACCGCGCGCCGTGACGATCCGGATGACGTTTTCGAGCATGGCGTTCGGCGGGCCCACGAGGCTCACATTGATGATCGGCACCCGCTCGCGCGCCAGCCAGGCGAAGGCGCCTGCCACCGCATCGACCGCGCCGCCAGTCGGCTCGCCGCAATACACGTCGGCCGCAAAGAGCTCCGCCCCCGGCGCGGCGCCGTGAAACTTCTCGGAGCGACCGACGATGAGCGAGGCGACCGCCGTGCCGTGGCTGCTCACGACGCGCTTGCCCGCGCAGCCGTGCAATTTGATTGAGGCAGCACTGAATACCGGATGCCGATCGTCGACGCCGCCGTCGATCAGGCCAATCCGCGTGCCGACCTTGACGCGCATCGGTGCATTGATCGCCGCGGTTTCATCGACCGGGCCTGCGGGGTCGACCGTCCCGCTGTCGGTGTACACGTGATTGAAGTCGTAGCTGCCGCCGGGATCGAGCGCTCGCAGCCGCTTGAGCGCACGCCGCGTCGACATGCCCTCCGGTGCACGCAGCACCACGATATTCGCATCGAGACCCTCGAGCGATCGCTCGCGCAGGACTGTAAATCCCTCATTCCGCGCCTGATCGAGAACGGCAGCCGACGGTGAGAATACCAGCAGCTCGCTGCGAAGCATCGGCGCACCCTTTGGGTCCGCTTCGATGACGTCGCGGTGCTTTCGAAGCAGCTCGCGGATGCGCAGCGAACGCGCATCGGCGAGTCGTTGGGGATCGAGGCGCTCGGTCACGCCCGACACGGCCTGGTCGAGGCCCGCCGGGAGATTGACGGGTGGTACGCCCGGGACCTGCACCGGCAGCGACACCTGTGCGAGCGCCTGCGTCGAGGCAACGCACAGCACCAACATCGCCACAATGAGGTGGCTGTAATTCATGGCAACACGATAGCCCGTGCCGATTCGGATGCAATGGATTTATTTTCGAGCCGGACCGGAAGAGAATGCCGGGCACCGTCGTCTATCCGGAAGCGACATGGCTCAATTGGCCGAACGGGTTCGCGAGCAGATCGTCGAGTTGTTGCCCCGCCTGCGGCGCTTCGCCCGGACGATCGCGCGCCACCGTGAGGACGCCGACGACCTGGTGCAGATCACGGTCGAGCGCGCGCTGCTCCGATTCGACCAATGGCGCCCGGATTCACCGCTGGAGAGCTGGCTGTTCGGCATCATGAAAAACGCCTGGATCGATGAGGTTCGCGCACGGGTGCGGCGCGATCGCGTGCTGGCGCCCGAAGAGGCGGGCGCGCACGTCGGCGAGGATTCGCATGAGCAACAGGTGCATTCCCTCTCGATTGAGGCTGCGATGGCGGAATTGCCGGACGAACAGCGCATGGCCGTCGGCCTCGTGCTGGTCGAGGGCCTCTCCTACAAGGAAGCCGCCGGCGTCCTCGCGATCCCGATCGGCACGTTGACCAGCCGGCTGGCGCGCGGACGGGAGACGTTGGCCGCGATGCTGTCTGAATCGGAAGGAGACGTGCGATGACGGTCTCCAATGAAACCCTTTTGGCTTATGTCGATGGCGAGCTCGACGATGAGACGCGCGCGGCGGTGGAAGCCGCGATTGCAGCGGATCCTGAAGTCGCGCAACGAGTGGCACGCCAGCAGACGTTGCGCCGGCAATTGCACGCCGCCTTCGACGGTGTGCTCGAGGAGCCGGTGCCCGAACGATTGCTCAGCGCGGCGCGCACGGCGCCGGCTGCCTCGCCGCTTGCATCGGTGACGGACCTGACGCGTGTCAGGGATGAGAAGCGCGATCGCGCGGCGCGCCGCTGGTCGTTGTCGCAATGGGCCGCGATGGCGGCGAGTCTAGTGCTCGGCGTATTCGTCGGACAAACGATGCTGCGCTCACCCGCGAGCTCGCCGATTGTCGCCCGCGACGGGCGCCTCATCGCGCAGGAGTCGCTCGCCGACGCCTTGTCCCGGCAGCTCGCGAGCAGTCAATCTGCTGCGGCGCCGGTGCAGCTTGGACTCAGCTTCCGCTCGAAGTCCGGAGAGCTGTGCCGCACCTTCGTGTTGCGAGAAGGCGAAGCGCTTGCCGGTCTCGCCTGTCGCGAGGGCGGGAATTGGCAGATCGAACTGGTGGGGCCGAGCGCAGCGCCCGCGACGTCGAGCGTTTATCAGATGGCGGGAACTCAGCTGCCGCTTGCCATCCTGCAGGCCGTTGAAGCACGAATCGAGGGCGAACCTTTGGACGCCAACGGCGAGGCGGCGGCGAAAGAGAACGGCTGGAAATAGCGTTTCCGCAGAATCGGGGCACGTCCTGACTGATGATGAGTAGAAAGCGTCTTTCACGTGCTACGTGCGTCGGTCTCCTGCTGGTGGTCACCGACGTGTCAGCGCAATCGCCGGTGGTTGAATCGCCCGTCGATCCGCTGATTGGAATCTGGTCGAGCGAGACGACGTTCGGTCCCAAGCTGCAGGGCGAGCTCACTGTGACGCGTGAGGGTTCGACCTGGCGTGCAAGGCTCGCAAGCGCCGAAGCGAGATTTGACGTGGCCGGCGACAGCGTCCGCTTCGCCTTTCCGGGCAATCTCGGTCGGTTCCGGGGAGCGTTGACCGACAACGGACGCGCGATCGAGGGTTTCTGGCTGCAGCCGTCGGGTGTGACCGAGGAGCGCCCCGACCCGGTCGGTTTGCGTCAGGCGTTCGCGGCGCCTGTCATCTTGCAACGTGCGGGACGCAACGTGTGGCGCGGCGCAGTGCAGCCCCTGGAGGAGCGCTTCACGCTTTACCTGCGGATCTTTCGCGATGCGGAGGGGGCGCTCATCGGCGCGTTCCGCAATCCTGAGATCAACTCGAATGGCGGCGCGTCGCATTTCCGAGTGAGTCGGGAAGGCGACTCGGTGCTATTCAGCGCCGGCCCCTTCGACACGCTGCCCGAGATCCGCCACAGCGCGACACTCTTCCGCTCTCCGGATCGGCTCCAGATTCTCTGGCCCGACGTGGGACGCGTTCTCGACCTCATGCGCCGTACGCCCGAGCAGGCGGCAAATTTCTTTCCGCGTCCACCGGGTGAACCGGCGTACGTGTACCGCAGACCGCCGAATGCGAGCGACGGCTGGGAGACGGCTCACGCGCGCGACGTGGGGATGGATGAGGCAGCGCTGACGCGCCTGGTGCGGCGATTGATCGACGCCGATCCGGCTGCACGTCGTCCCGCCCTCATCCACTCGCTTCTCGTGTCCTGGCGCGGGAAGCTGGTGCTCGAGGAGTATTTCTTCGGCTACGACCGCGACAAGGTGCACGACACGCGTTCGGCCGGAAAGACCTTCGCCTCAGTCATGCTGGGGGCAGCGATGATGCGCGACGTGGAGGTCGCGCCTGAAACCCCGGTTTACGAATTACTGGCCGGCATGGGTCCGTTCGCGAGTCCCGATCCGAGGAAATCGCAGATCACTCTCGCCCATCTCATGACCCACACATCGGGTCTTGCCTGCGACGATAACGATGACGCTTCGCCGGGGAACGAGAACACACTTCAGACGCAACGGCAGCAGCCCGACTGGTGGAAATACACGCTTGATCTGCCGATGGCGCACGATCCGGGTCAGCGCTACGCCTATTGCTCGGCGAACATGAACCTCATGGGCGCAGCGCTCACGACTGCGACCAGGACTTGGCTGCCCGAGTTGTTCGATCGCACGGTCGCGCGCCCGCTCCAGTTCGGCCCCTATCACTGGAACCTGATGCCAACCGATGAAGGCTATCTCGGCGGCGGCGCCTGGCTGCGGCCGAGGGATCTCCTCAAAATCGGCCAGGCCTATCTCGATGGCGGCGTGTGGCGGGGACAGCGCATAGTCGATGCGTCCTGGGTGACGCGATCGACCGCACCGTATGTGAAGATCTCACCCGCGACGACCGGACTGGATCTAAGCCAATTCCCCGATTTCTACTTCGAGGGCGAGGATGCATATGCATGGCACGTCAATGGGGTGCGTTCCGGGGAGCGTACCTATCGCGTGTACGCGGCGAGTGGCAACGGCGGCCAGCTCCTGATCGTTGTTCCAGAACTCGATCTGGCAGTCGTCTTCACCGGAGGCAACTATCGGCAGGGCGGGATTTGGAACCGGTGGCGCGACGAGATTGTGGGCGCGGAGATCATTCCGGCGATCCGTCGTTGAGCGGCTTCGCAAGTGTGACGCCATGAAGACGTGGATCGGGCTTTTTCGCGGCATCAATGTCGGCGGCAAGAACATGCTCCCGATGAAACTATTGACCGCGCTCTTGGAAGAGGCCGGGTGCCGCGATGTCAGGACCTACATACAGAGCGGCAACGTCGTTTTCCGGAGTCCCCTGTCAGACGCGTCACGCGTCGCCACACGCATCCGAATGGCCGTATCGGACAGTCGGGGCTTCGAGCCGCGCGTGCTGGTGCTGAATCGCGCTGAGCTGCAAAAAGCGATGGCCGCCAACCCATATCGAGAGGCGACCGCGCATCCGAAGTCGGTCCACCTCTTCTTTCTTGCCGAGCGGCCGACGCACCCGGACATCGAGTCGTTGAACGGCATCAAGGCGAAAAGCGAGTCATTTACCCTCGACGGAAGGATCTTCTATCTCCACACACCGGAAGGCTTCGGTACGTCGAAGCTGGCCGAACGTGCCGAGCGATGCCTGGATGTCGCGGCCACCGCCCGGAACTGGCGCACCTGTTCCGCGCTCCTCGAGCTGGCGGCATCGTATGAATGACGCAAGACAGCTTCACGCGTTGATCGGTATCCAAATCTCGACGCCGCCCTTTCCGGACCTGGGGTCGAAATCCTCCGCGTAACGCTCGAACATGGGCGCGTCGACCACCTCATGGTCGGATTCCGGCAGCCACTTCGTCCAGATGGTGCTCCAGGTTCTCCGGATGTCGGAGATGTGACCGCGATGGGAGAACACTGCGTATCGCTGCTCGGGAATTCGCACGCGGCTGAAATCAGGCGGCAGCGCCGAAAAGTTGGCGACCTCGGCGCCACACAGGTAGTCAAAGTTGCCCTCGTCGTCGCCGTTGAAGTTAACACCGTACGCGACGCGGCAAACCTGTCCGGGAATGTTGCCGAAATGAGGGAGAAAGGCTGCCATTGCGCCGGAATTCCCGCACTGGATTCGCAGCCGTAGCGTTCGCCCACTCCCGCAATGAGCAGCAGCTTGCCACTCTCGATGCGTGGTGGTTCCAGGTTGGTGATGAGTGTCTCGTCCATCTTGATCGGCTCCACGAGTTCAACGTTGTTGAAATGCCCTTGCGTACGAAGGGACTCGGGAGTGACGCCAAACTGATCGCGAAACGCACGCGTGAAAGCCTCGTGCGAGCCGTAACCGACCTCGAGCGCGACCGTCAGGATGTCGGGAGCGCCGTTCGCGAGAGATCGGGCGGCTACCGTCAGCCGGCGGCCGCGCACATAGCGTGAGATCGTGCGGCCCGTCACGGCGCCAAACGCTCGCGACATGGGTAGCGGGACACACCGCCGATCGCTGCGATCTCTTCCAGCGTGACGTCTCTCGTGAAGTGGGCTTCGATATACCGGAGTGCCTTGTTGACGGGGTTCATCACAACTCTCTCACGGGCACAGCAACGAATATACGCGCCTCCAATTCGGCTGATTTGATCGGTGTTGCGCCTCCGCCAGCGTGCAACTGTCGCCCTTCGCAGACATGCCGCAGATATTTCCGCCGGTAGTTGAACCTGCCGCGCATGCGCTTGGTCACACTGCCAGGCGGGACCGTCATGCGTCGCACACAAAACGCTGGCTAGTCCCGCTGTGGTGACCCCTGACAGTCGCGATGATCGCTGGTAAGAATCTTGCTCGGCAAGGACTCGATGTGCGCCCCAGCAAGAGGGTCGGGCTTCGAGCGCAGGAGGCAAGACAATGGAACCCATGACCAGCCGGCATTACCTTAGCCAGCCGGTTTTTTTCAGGCAGCAAGTGTCGGTCGCGCCCGCACTCCTCTGGCTGCAGGGCAGCATCCCACCGATCATCGCGGGTGCGAGCTTGTACCCTATCACGCAGGTCTTCGACGTTAGGTTCAGCAACTCTTTTCTGGCTCTCAGCATCCTGGTGACGGCACTTGCGCTGTTGCTCCTGCCCACGCGCAACGTCAACATGCAGCTCGTCGCGGATCGCGTGTCACTCGTCGCGGGCGTGATCACACGTTGGGCGATCCTGCTCAGCGTGCTGCTCGCGTTCGCCTATATCACCAAGTTTTCGGGCGATTTCTCGCGGCGCGTCATCCTCATCTGGGCCTTGCTCACGCCCATGTTGCTCGTCGCCGTTACGCTTGCGCTGCAGGAGTTCACGCGACGTTTGCTAGCCGAGCCCGTCAATCGACGCCGCGCCGCGTTCGTAGGTTGCAATGAGACCAGCTTGTGTCTCGCGTCACGCCTCGCGCACCACTCCGCGCTCGGGATTTCTGTGGCGGGATTCTTCGACGATCGGAATTACGAACGGTCTGGCGCCGATCTGCAGCTGCTTGGCACGTTCTCCGACGTTGTCGATTACGTGAAGGTGGGCGGCATCGACGTGATCTTCGTCGCCATGCCTCTCCGCCACGACAGGCGGGTGCGCGACCTCCTCGAGAAGCTGGGCGATACGACGGTTTCGATCTATTACGTTCCCGACGTGCTGGTCTTCGACCTGATCCAGGCGCAAACCAGCGAGATCCTCGGCATTCCCGTGGTGGCGATGTGTGAGACCCCGTTCCACGGCTACCTCGGTTTCATCAAGCGGCTCATGGACGTCGTACTCGCCAGCAGCGCACTTGCGATCGCCGCACCGGGCATGATCGCCATCGCGATCACCATCAGATGGACTTCCCGCGGTTCCGTAATCTTCAGGCAACGCCGCTACGGGCTCGACGGCCGCGAGTTTAACCTCTACAAGTTTCGCACGATGACCGTCTGCGAAGACGGCGCGCACGTTCGGCAGGTATCGCGTAACGACAGTCGCGTCACACCGGTGGGTCGGTTTCTAAGGCGCTACTCGCTCGATGAGTTGCCGCAGCTCATCAATGTGCTCCAAGGCCGCATGAGCCTGGTCGGGCCGCGACCGCATGCAGTCGCGCACAACGAGGAATACCGCAGGCTGATCAAACGCTACATGGTGCGGCACAAAGTCTTGCCCGGCATTACCGGCCTCGCACAGGTAAGTGGTTGCCGTGGTGAGACCGCACGGCTGGAGGACATGGAGGCACGCGTCAGCCTCGATCTAGAGTACGTGCGCAACTGGTCGCCGATGCTCGACGTGCACATCCTGCTACTCACGCTGTTCGTGGTGATTCGCGGCGACAGGGCGTATTAGGAGTCCACCAATCAGGCTAGCGCGAGATGCGGACGGATAGCGCGCGGAGCTTCCCCCGTCTTCGTGCGTCCGCCCCACCGATTCCTGTGATCACCAGGAATGCCAGCGCGATCGCGGTCACAATGCACTTGTTGTCCCGAAGGATCATTTGAACGTTACGGGAATCAGTAGGTGGGCATCGTATCCCTGGCCAGTACGCAGTGCGTGCACACCTTTGTTAGCCGACGCGTCATGGCGTAGCACACGATCGTCGATCAGGTCGGTGCCCTGGATGACAAGACGCAGCGTTGAGCCGCTCTCGAAGAGCGTGCCCGAGGGAAGAATCTCGACTTCCACCGGAACGACTTCCTCCGGTTTGATCTTCAGCACGTTCTGATGCTTCAGATAAGGCTGCCACGGGGTCGAGCGCTGCTCATCTTGCTCCCGCGCCGAGACACGCAGCCAGCCGCGGGAAACGATGTCGTTCGGGTTGCCGCCAAAACCGACGAAGTGGACCTCCTGTCCTTCCTTGTCCAGCTTCCGAATCCCGACGTACAGGTCCATGTCGTCCGTCTCATCGGCAGAGACCCAGAGCTTGACACTCATGTTGCCGATGAGACGTGTGTCGCGTGGAAACTTGTAGTCAAACGTGGCCTTGCCGCCTTTGTCCGACTCGTAGCTCACCGTCGACGCTCGCTTCACCGGCTTTGTGCGCAGCTTCCCGACTGATGCATCGAGATAAAGCGGCACGTATTTCGTGTCCGGCAGTGGCCAGGCGTCGGCGTACCGCACGTCGTACTCATCGCGCGTCTTACGGATCTCGACGCGGACACGCGGTACGCCCTGCATGCCGTTGTCCTTGGCCTTCAAGAAATGATCGAAGAACTTGCGCTGCAGCGCGGTCGATTCGGCGTCGTAGTAGGTCGGCCATTCGACGCGGCCGTGGTTGTAGAGCCACTTGTCCTGCGAGGCGATGTGCTTGAAGCCCTCGAACGAGCCGCGCGAATGGTTGCCCTGCGCTGACCACGTCGCACACACGAGCGCGGGCACGGTGATCTGACCGAGCCGCGCCGCCTTACTTTGCCAGTACTCGTCGAAGAGTGGGTGGAGTTCCAGCATCTCGGGGTAGTTCTCCGCGATACCGTAATTCTTGTTGCGCGCGTTCTCGAGCCCGATCGTGTAGGCGTTGATGCGAAAGCGCGTTTCCGGAATGCCGCCATGAAACGCGTTGTCGCGGTAGTGGTCGGTGACGCCTTCCCACGGGATGATGGCCTTGAGATGCGGCGGTTTCAGCGCGGCGACCGGCCATTGGTTGAAGGCGAGGTACGAGACACCGTTCAAGCCCACATTGCCGTCACTCCAGGGTTGGCGCGCGGCCCATTCGATCAGATCGTAGTAATCGAGCGTATCGGTTTCCGTGTTGGGCCCGATGTTGCCCTCGGACTTGAACGCGCCGCGCACGTCGGCGTGCACGACTCCATAGCCGTGTGGCACCCAGAACGCCGGGTCGGGCGCTTCGAAGGGCGTGTATTCGCTCATCGTCATGCGCCCGATGTCGTAGCCTGACGCCTTCGCCCATGCCCGATACGCACCCGGACCGAACCGATCCTTGCCGTAGCGCGTCGCCGAGAGCACGACCGGATGTCGGCCCTCCCCTTCGGGCCGATAGACATTCACGTACAGCTTGATGCCATCGCGCATCGCGACGGGCACGTCCACCTCGCGCACGATGCCGGGCGGCGCGGGCACAACAGTGATGTCTACGAGTCCAGGCTCGCGCCAGTACTTGCTGTGGGGCGATGAGGCGAGATCGGCGGCGAGGGCAATCGAGGCGGCCGAGAGCGTCAGCAGAAAGACCCCCGGCGCGAACCACGCGGCACGAATCATCGTGGGGCACCCGTCATGCCCCTGATACTAGGGCGACGCGCCGGATCTGCCAACGCGCGGATGGATTAAGACTGGGGCGTAGGCTGCTCGTGCGCCAAAGCGCGATCGGCTTTGTACGCGCGGACATCGATCGGGCGGATGTCTTCGATCGGGCAGCGCTGCCACGAGTGCGATGCCATCCACGATAGTCTCCTCTGCAACGCTGTTACAACGACCAGCAAGCAGAGCGAAACTTCAACAATGCCAATAAGCCTATCCTGACACCGATGCTCCCGCTGGTGATTTATGATGCGACATCTCGTTGCGGACTGTTGAAGCCTTAAGGACGTAATCGCTTGAATTCAAGGCGGCGACTCGGCCATGGCATCCTGATCGCAGTCGTGCTCGCGCTCAATGCTCTCGTACCGCTGATCATTGCGTACGACGCGATGCGTCCTACCTGGCTCCGCGAGCGATGGCAGGGCGTGCCGTTTAGCGTCTGGACCGGGATCGCACTGCTCGCGCTGCTCGTCGTTGCAACGTGGATCTACTCGCGCTCAAGAACCGCGCGCGGCCCTTCGACCGGCGAGCCGGGCTAGACGCGTGCAAGCGACAGCTATCTGGTATTTCCTGGCAACCGTTGCCATCACGCTGGTCGTGACGGCGTGGGCTGGCCGCCGGACTACGACTCGCGCCGACTACTACGCAGCGGGCGAACGCATCACGGGCCTGCAGAATGGCTTTGCCATCGCGGGCGATTTCCTGGGTGCGGCCGCGGTCCTCGGAATCATGGGACTCTACTTTGTCGGCGGCGTGGACATTTTGATCTACTTCCTCTGTCCACTCATCGGCTTGATGCTGATGCTCCTGCTGACTGCCGAGCGGCTGCGCCGCCTCGGCCGATTCACGTTCGGCGACGTTCTGATCGCGCGGATTGGCACGCGCAGCGTGCGCGCGTACGCGGGCATCAGCACGATCGTGGTCGCGGTCATCTATCTCGTCGTGCAACTCATCGGCGCCGGTATTCTCGTGGCTGCAATGTTTGGATTGTCGTTCGAGGTTGCGGTCGTAATGGTGGGAATCCTGATGGCGCTCTACGTGGCAGTCGGCGGCATGCTGGCCACGACCTGGGTGCAGATCATCAAGGCCGGATTGCTCATCGCCGCAATCCTGGTGCTGTCGATCCTCTGTCTGGTCGAGTCAGGCGGGTTTGCCGCGCTCTACGAGCGTGCCGCCAGCCTGCACAAGCTGGGCTCGGGCTTGTTTCAGCCCGGCGGATTGCACCTGAGCGCGTTCGGGGCGGCCTCATTAAGCGCTGGACTGATCTTCGGAATGGTCGGTCTGCCTCATCTCCTGATCCGCTTTTTCACGGTCCCGGACGAGACCGCGGCACGCCGTTCGGTTGTGATTGCCTGCATGATCATCGGGCTGGTCTTCGCGTTGTTGTTTGCGATCATTGGTCCCGGCACAGTGGCGTTTGTCGCTCACGCTTCCGAATACAGGGCGCCCGACGGAGCTATCCTCGGCGGCAACAACATGGTGGCCATGCACCTCGCGTCAGCACTCGGCGGGCCGGTCTTATATGGCATGACGTCGGCCGTGGCTTTCGCCACCATTCTCGCAGTGGTCACAGGCCTGACGATTGCCGCGGCCTCGGCCGCGTCTCACGACCTCTACACCTTGCTGTCGCCCGGATACGTAAAGTCGGAACGGCGCGAGCTCGCAGTCTTCAGGACAGCGGCTCTGCTGGTTGCCGCGACCGCGGTGACCCTTGCAATCGTCTTTCAGCACGAAAATATCGCGGTCCTGACCGTGTTGGTGTTCTCCGTTGCGGCCAGCACAAACTTCCCGGTACTCATCCTCGCCCTCTACTGGCAGAGGACGACCGCATTCGGGGTTTGGGTGGGTGGAGCGATCGGATTCCTGGCATCCGTCTCTCTCATAGTCCTCGGCCCCGCGGTGTGGGTGAACCAGCTTGGCCACGCGAAGCCCCTGTTTGCGGCGGAGTACCCGGCGCTCGTCAGTGTCCCGCTGGCATTCGCTGCCATCATCGTAGCTTCACTGTTGAGCAAACGACACGCGCACGGCGCTTGAGTCCACTTCGTCCGCCGGCCGACGGTGCGGCAGCGTCAGCGTGGCCAATGCAGCGAGGCACGTCGGTATACATCGCCGCCGAATCGAAATTGATCGTGATTGACCAGCCGTAGACACTGATATCGATAGTCTAGAATTGCGCCAATGCCGCCGATCCTTTCCATTTCAGAACTGACCAAGACCTACGCGTCCGGACTGCAGGCGCTGAAGAGCGTCGACCTTGAAATTCGCAAGGGCGAGATCTTCGCCCTCCTCGGCCCGAACGGCGCCGGCAAGACCACGCTGATCAACATCGTGTGCGGCATCGTCACGCCGACCTCCGGCGTGGTTATCGCCGACGGCCACGACATTCAGCGCCACTACCGCGCGGCACGGTCGAAAATCGGCCTCGTGCCACAGGAGCTCGCGACCGATATGTATGAATCGGTGTGGAGCACGACGAGTTTCAGCCGCGGGCTGTTTGGCCGCGCGCCATACCCGGCGTTCATCGAGAAAGTGTTGCGCGATCTGTCTTTGTGGGACAAGCGCAAGGACAGGATCATGACGCTGTCGGGCGGCATGAAGCGGCGCGTGATGATTGCCAAGGCGCTGGCGCACGAGCCGGAAATCCTCTTCCTGGACGAACCGACGGCGGGCGTCGACGTGGAGCTGCGCCGCGACATGTGGGAACTGGTGAGGGGCTTACGCGCGAACGGCGTGACGATCATCCTGACCACACATTACATCGACGAAGCCGAGGAGATGGCCGACCGCGTCGGCGTGATCAACAAGGGCGAACTCATCGTGGTCGAAGACAAGATCAAATTGATGAAAAAACTCGGCAAGCGACAGCTGACGCTCCATCTCCAGGAGCCGATGGTTTCGATCCCCGCGGACCTCGGCGACTGGCATCTGACGCTCAAGGCCGACGGCAACGCGCTTGAATACACGTTTGACGCCCATGAGGAGCGCCAAGGCATCGCCTCGCTTCTCAGGCGCATGAGCGACCTCGGCATCGGGTTCAAGGACCTGAATACGCATGAAAGTTCGCTCGAGGAGATCTTCGTCAGCCTGGTGAGCGACCGCGCGCGCGGCCGGCAATGAATACGCTGTCATTCAACCGGCACGGCGTCTGGGCCATCTACAGGTTCGAGATGGCGCGCGCCTTACGCACGCTGTTGCAGAGTCTGGCGACACCAGTGATCACAACCTCGCTCTATTTCGTGGTGTTCGGCGCGGCGATCGGGTCGCGTATGACAGAAGTGGGCGGCGTACCGTACGGCGCCTTCATTGTGCCGGGGCTGATCATGCTGGCGCTCTTCACCGAGAGCATCTTCAACGCCTCGTTCGGCATCTATTTCCCGAAGTTCACGGGCACGATCTACGAGATCCTGTCCGCGCCGGTGTCGTATCTCGAAATCGTCCTCGCGTATGTGGGAGCCGCGACGACCAAGTCGGTCGCCCTGGGTCTGATTATCCTGGGCACGGCCTCGTTTTTCGTGGACCTCAGCATCGTGCATCCATTCTGGATGGTCGGCTTCCTCGTGCTGACAGCGGCAACCTTCAGCCTGTTCGGCTTCATCATCGGTGTCTGGTCGAATGGATTCGAGCAGATGCAGTTCATCCCGATGCTGGTCGTCACGCCGCTGACATTCCTGGGTGGCGCGTTCTATTCGATCGACATGCTGCCGCCAACCTGGCGCACGGTGACCCTCTTCAACCCTGTCGTGTACCTGATCAGCGGCTTCCGCTGGAGCTTCTTCGGCGCCTCCGACGTGAGCGTGGGAATCAGCCTGGCGGCGACGCTCGGCTTCTTCGTGCTCTGCCTGCTCGTGGTCGGGTGGATCTTCAGGACGGGGTACCGGCTCAAGAACTGAGCCCGTTCGCCTCCAAACCGCCCCTGACGCCGCGCGATGTAGGTATTTGCCGCAAGTCCTGGTCCACTCCCGATCCCTCCCATTGCGGCTTTCCCGCATTGATTGGCGCGCCGACCGCAGGGAATCATCAGCGCCTTGATCAGCGGGGTGGCCATGAGCGAACTGACCGACCAGGAAAAGCAACTCATCGAATGGCTGGCCGACATGCGCGAGGAGGATGCACTCCCCCTCGCGAATCGCATGCTGCTCGAGGAAAACGCCGACCCGTTGCGGGTGCTGGAACTTTGTCGCACCGCCATGGACATCGTCGGTAAGCGTTTCGCGTCAGGCGAATACTTCCTGCCGGAGCTGGTGCTCGCCGGCGAGATGCTCGAGAAGATCGGGGCGGTCGCCAAGCCGATGATCCAGCAGCTGCCCGGTGCCGCGCCGCGCAAGCTCGGCAAGGTGCTGATCGGCACCGTGCATGGCGATCTGCACGACATCGGCAAGAACATCGTCACCTTCATGCTCGACATCAACGGCTTCGAAGTGCGCGACATCGGTATCGACGTGCCGGTGCAGACGTTCATCGACGAGATCAACAGTTTCAAGCCGTCCGTGCTCGGCCTCTCAGGCTTCCTGACACTCGCGTTCGACTCGATGAAGGAGACGATCGAGGCGATCCAGGCCGCGGGGCTGCGCAACAACCTCAGGATCATGATCGGCGGCGGCCAGATCGACGATGCTGTGCGTAGCTACACGGGCGCGGACGCCTTCGGCACCAATGCCATCGAAGCAGTATCGCTCTGCAAGAACTGGCTGGGAGCCACGGCATGAGTGTCTCCGCACCAACCCTGACCAGTGAGGCGGCCGCGCGGCTCGCGCACGACACACGCTGGAAACGCATCCTCGACTGCGTGGCGCTTCGCCAGCCCGATCGCATGCCGGTCGCGCTCTACGCAACTTTCTGGCTGGCCAAGTACGGCGGCATCACCTGCAAGCAGTTGATGTACGACTACGAGAAGACCAGCGCGATCGCCGAGCGTGCGGTGCTGGAATTCGATCCCGATGCCTACAGCCCAATGGTGCTCGGGACAGCCTCCGGGCGTGCGCTCGAGGCCATCGGGTTCAAGCAGCTGCAATGGCCGGGGCATGGCGTCGGCGACAACCAGCCGTACCAGTATCTCGATCGTGAATACATGAAGCCGGAGGAGTACGACGAGTTCATCTTCGATCCGACCGGCTACTACCTGCACACGTACCTGCCACGCGTCGCCGCAGCATTCGAAGGTTTCGAGGAGCTGCCTCACTTCCCCGGCATGCATTACTTCCGACTGATTGCGGGGATCCGGCCGTTCACCAATCCACGCGTCCGCCGGGCGATCGAACACGTGATCCGGGCCGCGGAGGAAGTCGAGCGGTTCTCGCAGCACCACGTCGCGTTTACCGAGCGCATGGCAACCCTCGGGTACCCCTGCACCAATGTCGTGACCTCCGTGTCACCCTACGACTTCATCGCCGACTACTTCCGTGGTGCACGCGGCATCATGACGGATCTCTTCCGGCACAAGGACAAGCTTCTGGCGGCCCTCGACAAGGCGCAGGTCTTCCTGCTGCGGCATACGGTGGCTGCGGCGAAAGCTTCCGGCAATCCCGTGATCTTCATACCGATTCACTGGGCGCCGGATGCCTTCATGTCGGAAGCGCAGTTCCGCACGTTCTGGTGGCCGCCATTCCGCAAGATGCTTGTGGGCCTGGTCGAGGCCGGGCTGATCCCGATGCCGCTGTGGGAGGCGGACTGCACCAAGCGTCTCGAGATCATCCGCGACATCCCGCCCGCCAGCTGCATCTACTGGTTCGAGCGCACCGACATGGTCAAGGCGCACAAGGTTCTGGGTGACGTCGTGGCACTGCGCGGCAATCTCGGTGCCTCGCTCATGACCACCGGCAAGCCCGAAGAGGTCGACGCGGCCGTGAAGCGACTCGCGCAGGACGTGTTCCAGAAAGGCGGCAAGCTCATCCTCGATTGCGCATTCGGCATTCCCGACGAAACGCCTGTCGACAACGTGCGCGCCATGTTCGCAGCGGCCCGCAAGTACGCGGGCTGAGCGGGGTAACCGATGCCGTCCGCCCACGGCTTCAACGTCATCCGGGCGGTTCGCGCTGCTCGTCCGCGAGCGTCTCTGTCGGCTGTCAGGAAGCGCCTGCGCGACGAAGCGTTGGCGCTCGTGCAGAGCGAATCGCTGCTGACCGCCGCGTACAGCTTTCGCATCGTGCCCCTCGGGCGCCCGGCGGCACATTCGCTCTGCCTCGACGGGGAAATCCTCGAGGCGCCGTGGCTCGTACCCTCCTCCGGTGAATTGACCGCCGTCGCCTGCGGCGTCGCGACGATCGGCCCCGCGCTCGAGGCGCGTGTGCGCGAGCTGTTTGCAGCCCGTCGTGCTGCGCTTGCGGTGGCCCTCGATGAGCTGGGCAACGAGTTGCTGTTCGCGGTCGCGCGTCGCATCCAGGACCGCATGCTGGCGGATACGAAGAAGCGCGGGCTCATGATGGCGGGTGAGCTCCGGTCCGGCGACCCGGGCCTCGCGCTCGAGACGCAGGCCGCCGTCTTGCGGCTCGCCGACGCCAATACCATCGGAGTCACATTGTCCAGCGGCTTCCTGATGCGCCCGCTCAAGTCGACGTCGATGGTGCTGGGCGTCGGTCTCGCGCTGCCGCACGTGAACTGGTCGCGCTGCGATTACTGTCCATCGCTGGAGCGCTGCCGCGTCGCCCAGCCGAGTCTCGCGGCGACATCATGAGCACCCCCGAGTTCACGCTGAGCTTTCCCCAGCTCGGTCGTGCCATCCCCGCACGCATCGCCGAGACCATCTATCAGAGCGCACGGCGCGGCGGAGTTCGCATCGTCGGCGCTTGCGGCGGTCGCGGCACTTGTGGATCGTGCGTCGTTCACGTGATCGATGGCCAGGTCGATTACTTGCCCAAGCGCGCACATGCGGCCGACATCCAGCTCCGGGACAACAAATGGGTCCGGGCGTGCCAGGCGAGCGTGCGCTCGGATTGCACGATCGAGGTAGCGCCCCGCTCGCTCGCGCCGATCGTCCGCGCCGATGTGGAAGCGCGCGGACGAACTGAACTGCACTGCGCACCGGCCGTGACGACTTACGACGTCGTCGTGCCCGACGCCTCGATCGCGCGACCGCGAGCGGATGCGGATCGGCTCATCGATACCCTGCCGGCCGGTACCGTGCGCGCAATCGATCTGGTTTCAGCCCGGCATCTGCCCACGGTGCTGCGCCAGACGAATGGCCGTGTACGAGTCCGGGTGCGCGACGGAGAAGTGATCGATGTCGCACGCGCCGGTCGCGGGAGCCTCGGGCTCGCGATCGACCTCGGGACGACCAACGCTGCGGCGTTCCTGGTCGATCTCGAGCACGGCATGCGCATCGCGAGCCTGGCGATCGAGAACCCGCAGGTCGCGTGGGGCGGCGACGTGGTCAGCCGTCTCAACTCGGCAATCCGCGCATCCGGTGCCGCGGAACTCCAGGCGAGCGGCATCGGAGCGATCAACGCCCTCGCGCACGACCTCTGTCACGCGACGGAAGCGGTGGCAACCGACATCGTGGACGTGGCCGTGTGCGGCAACACGGCGATGCATCACCTACTGCTGGGTCTGCCGGTCGCGCAACTGGGGCGCGCACCGTTCGTGGCGGTTGTGCGCGGCGGGATGAACGCAAAGGCGCGCGACCTCGGTATCGCGGCTTGCCCGGGCGCATACATCCACTTCATGCCGAACGTCATGGGCTACGTCGGCGGCGACCATGTCAGCGCGCTCCTGGCCACCGAGGATGTCTGGACCGCCGCGGATACGAGTCTGCTGATGGATATCGGCACCAACACCGAAATATCGCTCATTCACCGGGGCCAGATCTGGACGGCCTCCTGCCCTTCGGGTCCGGCGCTCGAGGGCGGACACATTTCCTGCGGCATGCGCGCGGCGGATGGGGCGATCGAAGGTGTTGCGCTCACCGATGGGAAGCTCGCGATCGAAGTCATCGGCGACGAGGAGCCCGTGGGACTGTGCGGCTCCGGCGTGGTCGATGCGCTCGCCGCGTTGCTGCGAGCCGACGCCATCGATGCGCGCGGCCGCATCGGTGTTGGCCATCCGCTCATTGACGTCGTCCACGGAAAGCGCACCGCGATGCTCACGGCGGGCGTCGGCTTCACCCAGGATGACGTGCGCTCGGTCCAGCTCGCCAAGGCCGCAACCCGCGCCGGCATCGACACCCTGCTGCGGCTCGCCGGAATCGCGGAAAAGGCGATCGAGCGCGTCATCATCGCCGGCGCCTTCGGTTCCTTCATCAAGGTTCCGAGCGGCATCACGATCGGCCTCTTCCCCGATCTCCCGGCCGAGCGATTCCTGCAGGTGGGGAATGCGGCGGGCCTCGGCGTGCAACGCGTGCTGGCCTCGACACGGGACCGGGCACACGCGTCCGATCTCGCCGATCGCTGCCGATACGTCGAGCTGAGCTCGACGCCGCAGTTCCAGAAAACATTCGTGTCCCGCATCGGTTTTGACGCCAGCGGCTCGAGCAGGAGACCTCCATGACAGTACCCGACAAGTTCAATCTGACGATCATCGGCGAGCGCATCAGTCCCGGATACAAGAGTGCCCGGGCGCTGATCGACGCCAGCGATGTCAGGGGTCTCCAGGATCTCGCGGTCAGGCAGGCAGAAGCCGGCGCGGCGTACATCGACGTGCATCTCGGCGCGCGCGCCGTGACGGATCCGGCGTTTGTCCCGGTCGTCATCCGCGGCCTCCAGGAAAGGGTGAGCACATCCTTGAGCTTCGATTTCGCCGAAGTGCAGGCGCAGGAAGCATGTCTGCGGACCTACGACACGGGGCGCGCACGTGGAAAGCTGCCGATCGTCAACTCGATCACCGAGCAGCGCTGGGAATTCATGGACCTCTACAAGCTTGCGCCCTTCAAGGTGATCGTCATGGCTTCAGAGCGCGTCGAGAACGGCATCGCCAAGAGCAACAAGAGCGCCGCGGAGATTGCCGGCACCGCGAGACGGGCCGCGCTGCGGCTCGCCGGGGAGCACGGCATGGAGATGGACGACATCTTCATCGACGTCTCGGTACGCGCCATCATCGCGGATACCGAAGGAATGAATCGCAGCGTGCTCGAAGCTATCCGCCTGATCCGTGCGGACGCCGAGCTGCGCGGCATTCATGTCATGGGTGCGCTCACCAACATCGGCCAGCAGATGCCGGCAAAAGCCGTGGATGGCTCCGATCTCAAGCACGCACTCGAGAACGCATTCCTGACGATCGCGGTGCCGTACGGGCTCGACACCGTGATGGGTACTCCGTGGCGCGGCTATTACCCGCTGCCGGAGGACAACCACGTGATGAAGACCTACCGGGCCTTTCTCGAGCAGTCCGGCACCAACGCGCTGCGCGTCGTCCGCAAGTTCTACCGCGCGTAATCAGAGACCTTCGCGCCACGCGGCCCTGTCGTGCTCCATGTAACGCGCGGTTGCCGTCGCGGCATCGGCACCGAAGTAGCGGCCGACGATGTGCAGCGCCATGTCGATGCCTGGCGTGAGTCCACCCGCCGTGGCGACGCGGCCGTTGTCGACGAAGCGCAAGCCGCGCTTGAGGTCCACTTTGGGAAACTCCTTGGCAAACTCGTCCCAGAAGTCGTGGTGAGTGGTCGCTGGCAGGCCGTCGAGCAGCCCGACATGCGCCAGCTGGAAGGCGCCGGTGCACACCGACATCGTGACGTCCGTCTGCCCGCTCGTGCGCTTGAGCCAGGCGCGTGAAGCAGCTCGACACGCTCGCGGGGGCGAAGCAGTTCGATTTCGTCGGTGATTTCTCCGCGAGCATCACCGCCAGGATTCTGTTCCAGCTGCTCGGCCTGCTCCCCGGGGACGATCGCCTGGTGCGCGACAAGGCAGTCCTCATGGTTCAAAGCGATTCGAAGACCCAGCGGAAGGGTCCGGAACATATCGCTGCATAAGCATGGATGACCGATTACGCAGCGGGCGTAATTGCCGAGCGACGCGCCCATCCGACGGACGATCTCCTGTCGCAGTTCGTGCTGGCCGAAATCAACGGCGAGCGTCTGGCCGAGCGCGAGGTGCTGCTCACAACGACGACGCTCATCATGGCGGGCATCGAGTCGCTCTGCGGCTTCATGACGATGGTCGCGCTCAACCTCGCCGATTACGGCGATGCGCGGCGGCGGCGTGCACGGCTGTCTCGGGGTAACGATCGCGCGCGTACACGAACGGCTCAACTGGGTTCCGGCGACGACATTTCGCAGCCCGTTGCGCCTCGATCTTGCAATCCAATAGGGAAAACACGCATGACAAGCCGAATCCTTTGCGTCGTGAGGTAAGCTTGCCGCCTCGCGGTTCTCCGTCCACCTGCAACAACGAGGCCCGTCCATGATTTCAGTTCACCGCACCCGTTGGCGTGCGTCATTGGTTGTCGCGCTCGTCAGTCTCTTGGTCCTGTCCGCCTGCGGCAAGCAGGCAGAGCAGGCGCCCGCCGCCGGTGCAGCTTCGCAGGCGCAGCAGGAATGGGCGGCGTTCCGCGACGGATTCATCGAGGATTTCTTCAAGGCTCATCCGAGCTTTGCAGTCCGGGCCGGCCGCCACGAGTTCGACGGTCAGCTGCCAGACTGGAGCGCGACGGGCATCGCGGCTGAGGTCAAGCGATTGCATGAAGCGCGCACTCGCGCCGGCACATTGGACGCCGGTCTGACGGACGCCCAACGATTCGAGCGCGACTACCTGATTGCACGCATCGATCGCGACCTCTTCTGGCTTGAGACCGCAGGAGAGCCCTTCCGTAGTCCCCTCTTCTACTTCGACTGGAATCTCGACGACCTCGATCCGAGCACGTATCTCACTCGCGAGTACGCGCCGTTCGAGCAACGCATGCGCGCCTTCCTGGGCTATTCGCGCTCGATCCCGCGCGTAGCCGCTGAGATCAAGGCCAACCTGCATTTGCCACTTCCACAAAGCTATGTCGAGCGGGGAATCTCCGGATTCGGCGGCTTCGCCGACTTCTATGAGAACGATTTGCCACAGTTAATTGCGTCGGTGCAGGACGAAGCGCTGCGCAAGGATCTGGCGCAGGCCAACAAGGAAGCCGCTCTGGCCATGCGCGCACTGGCGAAATGGCTCGATGGCCAGCGCAAGTCGTCGACGCAGGGCTACGCGCTCGGCGCCGAGAAGTTTGCCCAGATGCTGAAGGCCACAGAGGGCGTGACGACCCCGATTGCCGAACTCGGGGCGGTGGGACGCGCGGATCTCAAGCGCAACCAGGATGCGCTCAAGGAAGCGTGCGCGAAGTTCGCGCCCGGCTCGACTGTCGTCGATTGCGTCACGAAGGCGAGCGCGAACAAGCCCGAGGGCGGACCGGTGCAGGGCGCACGTGAGCAGCTCGCCGGCCTGAAGCAATTCCTCATCGACAAACAGGTGGTGACGATACCGGGCACCGACGTGGCGCTGGTGAACGAAGCGCCACCCTTCAATCGCGCCAACTTTGCATACATCGATATTCCCGGCCCGTACGAGCTGGGTCTGCCGGCGGTGTACTACATTGCCCCGCCCGATCCGTCGTGGAGCAAGGAAGTACAACGCGACTACCTGCCCGGACGGACGGATCTGCTGTTCACGTCCGTGCACGAAGTCTGGCCGGGCCACTTTCTTCAGTTCCTGCACGCCAACCGCTCGCAGTCGATCGTCGGCCGCTTGTTCGTCGGCTACGCGTATGCCGAAGGGTGGGCGCACTACGCCGAAGAGATGATGTGGGAGATGGGACTCAACAACGGCGACCCCGAAACGCGCATCGGGCAGCTTTCAAACGCGCTGCTGCGGAATGCGCGCTACCTGTCCGCAATCGGACTGCACACCGGCGGCATGAGCGTGGCGGAATCCGAGCGCTTGTTCCGCGAAGAGGCGTACCAGGACATCGGCAACGCGCGGCAACAGGCAGCCCGTGGCACGTACGATCCGGGCTACCTCAACTACACGATGGGCAAGTTGATGATTCGGAAACTGCGCGCGGACTGGACCGCGACGCGTGGCGGTCAGGCGGCGTGGCGCGAATTTCACGACAAGTTTCTTTCCTACGGCGGACCGCCGATCCCGATGGTGCGCGACGCGATGCTGGAGAATGCCAGCGGACCATTGTTCTAGGGAGCCCTCACCCCCGCCCTCTGCCGTGAGACGGGAGAGGGGGCAGGATTCGAGAGTTACCTGGATGGATGCTCCGGTTTAGGGATACGCCATCCATGCAGTCACCGCAAACAACTCCGACTGCCGGTTCACGCTGTGACTCAAGGTCGCACTCACTTATCCGGGCCCCCAGTAGCCGATTCGCTGACGGATCTTGAGCTTGCGCCACCAGTTGCGCGGTTTTGGTTTCGCGTTGCGCGCCCCCGCGGCGAGGAACGCTTCCACAGCCTCAAGGACCCGCTCGCTCGAGCGCCCGTCACGGTAGGGATGGATGCTGTCGGCGTATGCGCGGATTTCCCGCATGAGTTCGGGCGGCCGAGACAGCGCGCGTTCAATGGCAGGCACAAGCTGCTCGGGCGCACTGATGTCGATCAACTGCGCGCCCGGGCGGCGGTTCTTGAAAGTGACGACCGGTTTGTACGTCAGCAGAAATTCGTTGAGCGCGGACGACGTGTCCGAGATCATCAGGTCCGCCTGCGGGAACAGGTCGAGAATGTTGTCTTCATCGGAGTACCGCAGGTGCTTGCCGGCCAGCGCGCGATAGCGCGCCACCGTGCCGGCATCCATCTTTGGATGCAGGGCGACGATCCAGTGCCAGCGGCCACTGCGTGACAGTTCACGGATCGTCTCGTACAGGATGTTCGCTGCACTCCACGACGACGAGAACGTCGAGTGATACAGAATCACCGGAGATTTCCGCACCGCGGCCGGCGCGCCTGCCGCGTGAACACGCATGAACGGATCGAGCTTGGGCCAGCCGGTCTCACAGACCGAAAAATGCCCGAGCTTACGGGCCTTGGATTCAAACGCTTCCGTGTCGCGCGGACCGGTCGTGCAGTACAGGTCGAAGAAGCCGCGGATATAGATGTGTCGCGGCTTGCCCGCATCGAAGCCGTGAAATACTTCCGTCTTGACGCCCGGAAAGAAATGCGGAACTGCGTTGCTCGAGGTCAGCACGGCGATCGGTAGGTATGCCTTCACGTCCGCCGTGGTAAGCAGCCGGCGCTCATCCGATCGCAGGTCCTCACCGCCGGGTCCGTCGAAGAACCAGGCGGCTTCATCCCCGCGGGCGCGGATCGCCGTCTGCAGCGGACGAAGGATGGCAAGCGCGTAGCGCTCCGAGCCGTACAACAGATAGTGGCGGCCCGTGGCCATGATCACGGGTCGAGGCCGTGCCGTTTAAGCAGCGCGGCGCCTTGTTCCCGGGATTCGGGATTGCGCCGCATCTCGTAGTAGCGCATGCGCTTGTAGACGGCATATGACGCGGCCACTTGCGCCACGACGTAGCCCCGCCAGCCGTCGAGGAAAGCGAGCCGCAGCACATAGTCCTTGAAGAAGGAGGCCACGTACACCAGCGGCGACATCCACATGCGTGGTGCACGATCGCGCTCGCACCAGTCGCGCGCCTTGAGCTCGGCGTATATGAGCGTCTTGAGCTGCTTGTGCACCAGTGTCGGATTGTGGTGATGCAGGAACGGCTGCTCGAACTGGATCGTCCGGCCCCTGAACTTGAGCGACTCGTGCACGCGCGCATCGGTCCAGCGTGCGCGCGCGCGGTGATAGAGACGGCCCAGGCGTTCCCCGACCATCGGCCGATACCAATGCATCGGCGCGCCCATGTACCAGGCTTCACGCCTCAAGATCGCGCCAGCCGCGTCCGACTTCAGCAGGTCCGGCAGACGGTTCACGAGCTCGCTCACCAACGGTGCGGTCAACGCTTCGTCGGCATCGAGAGTCAGGATCCAGTCGTGGCTTGCCTGCGTGGTGGCGAAATTACGTTGCGGGCCGAAGCCGAGCCAGTCCTGGTGCACGACGCGCGCGCCATGCTTTGCAGCAAGCTGCTGCGTGCCGTCGACACTGCCCGAATCGACGACGACCTTTTCCACCACGATCGGCACGCTGTCGAGGCAGCGGCCGATATTGGCGGCCTCGTTGCGGGTGATGACCAGCAACGTGATTGGAAATTGCGGTACGAATGCCATCGTCAGCAGATCGCGGCAGTGGCGTCGAGTTGCGGCACGTCAAGTTTCATCAGGTGAGCGTCCAGACCCATGGCGCAGCGTGTGGCGCGCGTGCGCAGCGTTTCCTCGAGCAGGCGATCGAACGGATTGTTGCCCAGCGGCGCACGCGACTTGTGATACAGGTGAAACGCGATCGCGCGATGCCGCACGTAATTGCGCTGAATGCCGATGTGCAGCAGGCGGGCGGCGAACTCCCGGTCTTCCGGTCCCCACCCGGTGAAGCGCTCGTCGTAGCCGTTCACCTGCACGACGTGCCGGCGCCAGAACGACTGGTTGCAACCCTGGATTCCGGCCAGAGACGGCTTGGTCTTCGAGGCCCAGCGGCTGAGCAACGGGCTGCGGATGGCATAGCTGCGCCGCTCAATGCCTGAACTGAACGCCGTCACGTCAGGTTTGCCCGTGCGCAGCAACCGCTCGGTGATCGCCTGAGAGAGCTGCGGGCGAGCACCCTGAATGAAGCAATCCGCACGTGCACAGGCGGCGTGATCCTCGATGAACTTCGGGTGCAGGATCATGTCGCCGTCCACCAGCACGACATAGTCGCCCTCGCTCGCGGCGATCGCCCGATTGCGCGAACGGGCCAGACGAAAACCCGCATCCTCCTGCCATACATGCTTGACCGGGCAGCCAAGTCGCGCCCGCCAGCGCTGCACGGTTTGAGCGGTTTCCGCGCCGGAACCGTCGTCGGCAACGATGACTTCATGCGGAAGCGCGGACTGGCGCGCCACGCTCGCCAGCGTCAAGCCGAGAGCTTGCGGCCAGTTGTACGTGGTCACGATGAGACTGACGCGCATTGCGATCGGAACATCCTTCTCCTGCCCCTTGTGGGCATACTGCCGCCTAAGTCCCGCGAGAGGAAGCCCCGCGTTCCGATACACTGTCGCTTAAGTCGAACGGCGATGGAGTGGGTGTGACTGAATCGATTTCCGCGCCCGCAGCATTGACAGGCATGCATCGCTGGCTCAACAGCTGGTGGCCGAGCGTGCGGTTGCGGCGTGACCCGCTGAGCGATTGGCGCGTGGAGGGGCGCTATGCCGCGGTCAGCATCGCCAACTGGAAACTGACGCCGCGCATGGCCCGCTTGCTGCTCAGGCGGCGTGTTGCGCGACCGTTGTCATTCTCGGCGAATGAGCGCCTAACGGTCGTCATTCCGTTTCGCGATCGGGACGAGCATCTTCGCCAGTTGATGCCGGTGTTGACTGCTACGCTGGATGAGCAGCGAATCCGTCATCGTGTTCTCGTCGTCGAGCAGGAAGCCGGCGGCCTGTTCAATCGGGGCAAGCTGATCAATGCAGGCATTCGTTACGCGGCCGGTGACAGCGACTACTACTGCCTGCATGATGTCGATGCCGTACCCATCGTAGCGAACTACCAATGTCCTTCGCAGCCGCTGAGGCTCGTGAACACGATTCGTGGGCCGGAAGGTGAATCGCGACGCAGCGACTATTACTTCTCCGGCGCGGTATCCATACGCAAGGATCAAGTGTTCGCCGCCAACGGGTTCTCGAACGAGTATTGGGGATGGGGTAAGGAGGACGACGATTTTTTCTTCCGCCTGCTGTTGGCCGGCTACCTGTGTTTCTACGACACGCAGGGATCGTTTGCAGACTTGCCTAATCCGCAGCAGCAACAGGTGGTGCGCAAGGGCCCCGAGACGCCGCCCCACGTCAAACGCAATCGGCAGCGGCGCAGCCGGCTGCTACGGGGCCTAATCAGCCCATTCGAGGACGGTCTGAACACGCTGCGGTACGAAGTGCTCGAGCGCTTCGATGGCGGGGCGTACGAGAAGATTCGCGTTCGCTGGTAACGCTCACGACCGGCCGCGGGATTGCCAGGCCGTCGTATCCGGGCCTTCGGTCACGATTCGATAGCCACACTCTTGCAGTCGGGCAACAGCCATCGCCCGCTCGTCGGCGCGCATGTTCTTGTGCTCGTACTTGATGAGCCTCGGCCGAAAGCGCGAGTAATCGATCATCTGCAGGATCGCCGCGTCGTAACCCTCGGCGTCGATCTGCAGCAGATCGGCATCGAGCATCGCGGTCTCCGCGAGTAACGTCATCAGCGGCGTACACCGTACGGTAATCGCAGTCACGTCCTCGGGCGCGATGCCGTGTCTGAAAAGATGATCGCGGTCGAAGGAAGCAATGCCGCTCGCCCAGCCCGCGTAGCGCCCCAACGCGGCCGGGGCGACCCTGTACAGCGACAGGACGTCGGCGACGTCGTGAATGGCCTTGTTGATGGGCAAGATGCGCGGGTAATCGGCATAATTCGCCCGCAGGCGCTCGAACGCGTCCGGCAGAGGCTCGACGACGATTCCCGAGCACGGATGATTTGTCACGAACCGGTAGAGGTCGTCGAAACGCACACCATCATGGGCGCCGATCTGAACGAACTTGAACCCGCGCGGCTGCTTCGGGAGCGCCTCGAGTTCCCGTTGGAATCGGGATACGCGCTCGATCCTGTAGCCGGCAGGGCCGAGCAGCTTGTTGAGCAGCCTTCTCACGCCATCGGTTCACTCATTTGGATGGAGTATTGAACCAGACCCTGCGCCCCGTCGTCATCGTCTGCCTGCTCGCCGCCACAGTGCCCGCGACGGGCTGGGCGAGAGGCGTGAGCCCGTATCTCCCCCTGAACCTCGATCCGGAGATCGAGCGTCAGATCGAACGCGTGTTGATCCTGGCGGACAAGGCCGTCATCACCCGGCCGATTGCTGCGGCGACCGTGCTCGATGCCCTGCCCGCCGCCTGCCGGATCGACGCCGTCCTGTGCCGCAGCGTGCGCCGCTACCTGGAGCGATACATGGAGAGGCTCGGGCTCGATCACGCCAGTGCTGAGGGCGCGGTAGTCGACGGCGCAATCGTTGCGCTGTCCAACCAGCATGGAATGTGGACCGACAGCCCGTGGCAGGTTTCGGCGCAAGCCCACTGGCAGCTGAGCGACTACGCGTTGATCAGTCTTGGGGGAGTGGCCTATGACGGCGGCGCCGTCGCCAGCGGCTCGATGCTGAGCCTGGGTTTCGAGTATGCGCAACTTGACATCGGCTACCGCGATCACTGGCTGTCACCGTTCACCACGAGCGCCATGATCATCAGCACGCAGGCGCAGACCCTGCCGTCGATCACACTTTCGAATTACACGCCGATCACGCGCCTCGGATTGCAGTACGAGGTGTTTCTCGCGGAAATGGAGGAATCCGACCAGATCCGCTTCGAAGACGGCTTCACGACCGGTAAGCCGCGTCTCGCGGGACTGCGTTTCGGAGTCGAGCCAGCTCCCGGTTGGTCGCTGAGCGCGAATCGCCTGATGCAATACGGCGGCGGCGAACGCGGCGGGGACTCGTTCAGCGATTTCGTCGATGCGCTGTTCCGTCCTCACGAGAACGACAATCGCAGCGACACCTTGAGTCAGGAGGAGGAATTCGGTAACCAGGTGGCCGCCTGGACGAGCCGCTTCATCTTTCCGGGCAAGACCCCTTTTTCGATCTACCTGGAATACGCCGGCGAGGACAATTCGTACGACGGCAACTTTCGCCTCGGCAATGCCTCACTGTCCGTCGGTATCACGTTCCCGCGTCTGTGGCGCAGCTTCGACCTGACCTACGAGGCCTCGGAGTGGCAGAACGGCTGGTACACCCACGGCATTTATCTCGATGGCCTGACGAACGACGGTCACGTGCTTGGGGCTTGGGGCGCCGATCACCGGCAGCTCGACGACGCGGTCGGTGCACAGACGCACATGCTGCGGGTCGGCTGGCAGCCGCGATTCGGAGGATTGCTGCAGCTTCGGGCGCGCACCGTCGACAATGAGGATTACTCGGCGATCGACTACGAGCGCGGATACGACGTCGCGCTCAGCTACTCGCGCGCCTTCAAGGGTTTCACCGTGGGCGCGGACGCGCTGTCAGGCCGCGACGTGTTCGGCGAGAGCTACAGCCGGCTCGCCGGCTTCGTGCGTTTCGGCGATGAGTGGGCGGGCGGCGTGAGCGCGGTGGCGGACTCCGTATCGGAGCGGCCGCCAGGCGCGGAGCTCTTCCTGGACGCCGGCGCCAGTTTGAGCGAAGTGCAGATCCGCCTCGGCGACGGGAGCCCCAAGACGACGACCGGCGCGGAGATCGCGCCGCACCTGGGGCTCGGTGCGCGCCGTGCCGTATCCGACCACAGCGACCTGGGCGTACGCGTGGAGGTTGATCGCGTCAACGACGATTTGTTACTCGCCGTCAGGGCACTCGACTATCGCTACCGATTCAGGAACCCGCTGGCGTTGACGGCGTTCGTCGGCGCCGCCCGTTACGACCTGGCGACGCCCGCGTATGGCTACTACATCGGTCTCGGCGCACAGTGGCGGAACATCGTGCAGCGGCTCGACGTCAATCTCGACCTGAAGTACGCGGACAAGGTCGCCCGCGACAAACTGCTGCCCACGGACCCGGGCACCGATCCGCGGCCCGACAGCTTCTACGATGTTTCGGCGGCGGCTCTCTATCTCAGTTATCGCTTTTGAGATAGCGCGCGCACAACTTCTCGAACAGCGAGTCGGGCGAGAATCGGCCGTTCTTGTCGAATCCCTTCGCACGGCGCGTCATTTCGTTCCACAAATGCAGCGCGCAGCTGGCTTCCGTGAGATGCGGGTTGTCCCGCAGGCTGTCATCGAAGATCGTGTGCCAGTTGCTGAAACTGATCGGGTAGAAATGCCAGAACGGCACGGCCAGACGGTCATATCCCAGGTGTCTCGCAGCCTGCGTGAATCCATGTGGGCCAAATTCTCCCCAGTCGATGTACGGCCGGCTGTCACCCGGACGGAATCGCCGCAACATCTTGTGGCGACGACTTCTGCGGGAATCATAGGGCAGCACGCGATCGGGATTCTGCCAGCACTCGAGCATCCAGTGAGCGAGTTCGTGCCTTGCCGGAAGCCCGAGCAGGGCAACGTTAATCGTGTCCTGGTCCTGCCAGCCGAATATCTCCTGCCGCGGATAGTTCAACGGCTTCAGACACACTACGTCGGTATCTGCCCAGATGCCGCCCTGGTCATAAAGCACCTGGAAGCGAAACCAGTCTGCAAACGCGGCGATGGAGTTGTTCTGCCTCTCGCGGAACAGATGCTTACGCGGCATCGTGTCCGCCGCATCGGCAACCTGCACGCCTTCCGGCACTCCAAAGGGCGGCTCATAGGCGTGCAGAAGAACTGTGTGCCCATTTGCAACGAACGACGTCATGCAGAGTCGCTCCAGCCGCGAGAGGTGGGGGCCATGCCAGAACATGTGAATGATGGTCTGCGTTGTCATCAGAATTGACCGCTGCGCTCAACGCGTGACGAGGTATGCTGCAGACATCAGTGCTCCACTTGATACACGGCGACAACCGAATGGCCCACGGGCCGTAGTGCCGTCCGATTCATGGCACGGCGCAAGATCGAAGCAGCGATCTTGCTGCCGCGGCGGATGAGCCACCGACGCAGAAACGGGTCAAGGAGCGTTGGTTCGTGACCCTGCCGCAACGCCATTCCGTACTCGGCCACGAGCCGCACGTACCAGTGCACGTCACGGTCGGGAAGCGGTTCGTGATCGATTGCCACGACGTTCAGGCCAAGCAGGCCAGCTGCGTTGCGCAGGCTGCGATCTGACCAGCGTGTGACGTGATGCGGTGGCATGTTCAGGACGTCCCAGAAATCGATGCTCGCAAACGAATCCTCGCTCGGCACTGCGACGATGAGTCTGCCCCGGCCGCGCAGCGCGCGACATGCGCTTTGCAGGAACGATAGAGGATTCGACACATGTTCCAGGACCTGAAACGCACACACCACATCGTAACGGCCGGGATGCCGCGAGCTGTGTGTTTCAAGATCCTCTTGCGACAGGTGGATGCCCTCGCGGCGCGCGATTTGAATGGCGTCCGGGCTGGTCTCCAGTCCCGCATAGGAGCCGCAGCGGATGTGGCGCGAAAACACGCCCTTGCCAGCTCCCACCTCGAGCACGGCATCGGCGGCGCCAATGTGCTGCGCAGCGATGTCGTATTCCGCCTTCTCGTCGCGATAGTACCAGGGGATAGTCTGCAATTGCCGGTAAAACCCGGCGCCTCCGGCCACTGGCGGCAGAAAGAAACGCAGATCGCAGCGTTCGCACAGCAGGAGCTCGATTCGTTCGATCGCCGGCAATTCGATGTCAATCTGCAAAGTATCGCGATACGCGGCACGCAGCGCGTCGGGGTTAAGCGCCGCGAGGCTGCGATGCTCGGGTGAGACACACAGTGGGCACGTAACACTCATGAGTTGCACCAACGGCGCCAGGATGAAGTCTTATCGCCGGTCATCGCAATTGCACTCCAGAACGCACCGTCGACACGCAGTCGGCGTCAGAACGACGGTGCGCTGTTGACCTCGAGTGCGGCGCGTTCGCCGGATTCGAGCGCGCCTTCCATCCACGCCTGCCACGGCGAGGTGTGCTCGCCGGCGAAATGAATGCGGCCCTCGGGAACGATCGCGTGTGGCATCAGCGCAGTGACTTGTCCTGGAGCAAGTCCGGCATGAGCACCCCCCGCCCAGCGGTCTTCGAGCCACACTTTGCTGACACCACCCTCGACCGCAGCGGCTACTCCGGGAAAGATCGTGTCGACATGCATCGCGGCGTAGCGCACGCGCTCGGCCTCATCCATTCCAAGTAGCGCCGTGGCTGCGGAGCCCTTCAGGTACACGCCGTAGAGAGCGCGCGGGCCCGGGCGGTCATGCGAGAGATGCCAGATTTCGGAGGGCAAGTCAGTCTTTGCCCAACCCGCGAGACCGTCCTTCTCCCACGGCCGGGCGCTGAGTTGCAGCAGGACGCGGGCGAGATTCTCATACTGCATCTCGCGGATCGCGCGCTGCTTGCCGGGAGAAAGTGCGGGCTGGAATTCGACCGCCCGCAGCGGCGGAAAGGGTGCGGTCACGATCGCCCGCTGGGCATGCAAGCTCTCGCGCAGGCCACGGTGCTCGATGACAGCGGTGACTCCATTCGCCTCCTGGCTCATGGCCACGACCGGCGCGCCATAGCGGATGTCGGCGGTCAGGCTCCTGGCGAAAGCTTGCGGCAGTCGATCCATGCCACCGCGAATGCGAGCCAACGGCCGCCCGAATGGTGACAGCGCCGTGATGCGAAGAATCCACAGTGCCGAGAAGTTCGCGCCACCCGGATCCTCGAAGCCGAGCCCGAAGTACCTGTCGACCGCTTCGCTCAGTCCGCGGCGCCGCGTGTACTCGCGTGAGGTGATTGCGTCGTAAGGCATGAGTTCCGCTGGTGGCCAGTCGCGGCTGGTGACGGTGCCTGCGTACTTTTCGAAGGGCGCGGCCCAGCGCTCGGCGACCTTGGCGATTCCGAGCTTGAGTTCTTCCCTGGTGAACGGCAGCGGATATGCGGCGAGATCGGGCGGCGCATCGGGTCTGTAGCGGATTTTCTGGCCATTCACTACGTCCAGGCGATCACCGCTCTTCGGATCGAAGGGCTCGAGCTCGAGGCCAAGATGGGCGATCCATGCGCGAATACGCTCGTGGGTCTCGGGAATTCGGGCCGGCCCAAGCTCGCCGTGGAGCCCCTCCGCGAAGGGCTCGCGCGCGGTCATCACGCGACCGCCGGGTCGCATGCGCGCTTCCAGGATCGTCACGCGGTGGCCGGCCTGCTTGAGCAGGTACGCGCTGACCAGGCCGGCCAGGCCGGCTCCGACGATCAGCACATCCTCTGGCGTGCGGCTCCGAGCGAGGGTGGGAATGCCGCTCCAGGCGCCACGGGGTACCAGCGTGCTCAGGCCGGCCAGGGAAAGTAATTCGACGAATTCGCGCCGCGTCTGCATTCTTGTTCTCCTCGTCGTCGCAGACGAGCGTTCAGAGGCGGTCAAGATAGCCGAACGTGCCCTGCTCTTTCACCTCCCGGGCGGCCGCGAGCAATCCGGCCACCGCCGCGCGATAGAGCGACGTCGCAAGACTGATCCGGCGCACGCCGACCGCTGCAAGCTCCGCCACGCTGAACGACTTGCCCTTGATGCCCACCATGAAGTTGACCGGTTTCGATACCGCGCCACAAACCGCACGCACGGCGTTGAGATCGGGGAGACCGGGTGCGAACAGTACGTCCGCACCCGCGCGCTCGAACGCCTGCAGGCGTTTGATGGTGTCGTCAAGATCCGGATTGCCGCGCAGGAAATTCTCCGTTCGCGCCGTCAACGTGAATGGGTAAGGGAGAGCTCGCGCCGCCTGCACCGCCGCCGCCACGCGCTCGGCAGCCTGGCCGACATCGAAGAGCGGCCTGTCCTTGTAGCCGGTTGCATCCTCGATCGAGCCGCCGACCAGGCCAATGCCTGCGGAGAGACGAATCGCTTCCGCCGCGGCCTCTGGCGCATCGCCAAATCCCTTCTCGAGGTCGGCCGACACCGGCAGGTCGGTGGCCATGACGATGGCACGCGCGTGCGCCAGCGCTTCGTCACGCGTCACTTCGCCATCGCGCTTACCGAGCACGGCAGCGGACGCGCCGCTTGACGTAGCAAGCGCCTGAAAGCCGAGGTCGGCCAGGACCTGCGCCGAGCCGGCATCCCAGGGGTTCGGAATCACGAACACGCCCGGCCCCTCGTGGAGCGCGCGGAAATGCCTCGCTTTCTCGCTCTGTGTCCTTGTCATGAGAATTCGACTCTTCCTCGGAGCACAAGGGTCCGCTGCTCATGATTCTATCCCGACGAAGCGGTCAGCTGATCGACTTCAATCGAGCAGCGGCAGACTCAGGTTCGCCGCAAACTCGCGATGCGTTTCAGTTCATCGGCTGGTCTCTCTCGATTCGCTCAGCTGCTCAAGCGCACTGACGAGCCGGTCGATTTCCAGGTGGCTGGTGTAGAAGTAACAAGAGGCGCGCGCCGCCGCCGTCAGCCCGAATCGCCGCAACAACGGCAAGGCCGACAGATCCCCGGCGCGAATTGCGATTCCCTGCGCATCGAGTCGATGCAGGACCTCATGCGGTTCCCAACCGGACATCAAAAACGAAAACACCGGGATTCGCTGCTGCGGCGTCTTCGGGCCGATGAGCCGCAACCCGCGCACGTCGCTCAGCCGTTGCAGCGCGTAAGCAGTGAGCGCACTTTCGTGCTGCTCCAGCGCCTCGCGCCCGATTGCATCGAGGAATGTGACGGCCGCCGCGAGTCCGATCGGCCCCGACACGTTGGGCGTTCCGGCCCCGAACTTCCGCGCGGCGTGCTCGAATTCCTCGGTTTCGAGGTCGATCCCATGCGCCATATTGGAACCTGCCTGATAGGGCGGCATGTCCTCCAGCAGCTCGCGGCGCACCCACAGCACACCGACACCCATCGGGCCCAGCATCTTGTGGCTCGAGAATGCCAGGAAGTCGCAATTCATCGCCTGAACATCGAGTGGCGCATGCGGCGCCGACTGGGCGGCGTCCACCAACACGCGCGCACCTGCACTCCGCGCGCGAGTACAGATCTCCGCCGCCGGATTGATGTAACCGGCCACATTCGACACATGGCTGAACGCCACCAGGCGCGTGCGCTCGGAAAGCTTGCGGTCGAGATCCTCGAGGGAGATCCGCCCGGAGTCATCGACGTCGACGTAACGGACGATTGCACCCGTCTGCGCCGCGGCTAATTTCCACGGCAGTAGATTCGAGGCATGTTCGGCGAGCGTGAGCAGGATCTCGTCACCGTGCCGGAGCCTCGAGCGCGTCCAGGCGAAAGCGACGAGATTGATGCCCTCGGTTGTGCCGCGAACCCACACGATCTCTTCGGCACTGTTCGCATTGAGAAATCTCGCCAGCGTTCCTCGCGCCGCCTCGTATCGCTCGTGCGCGCGTCGAGCCAGTGCGTGCAGTGTGTGTCCGGGATTGGCGTTGTCATGGCGATAGAAATCCATGACGGCGTCGAGCACGGCGTTGGGACGCTGCGTGGTCGCCGCGCTGTCGAGGTAGATCAGTGGTTGGCCGCCAATCTGTTGATGAAGCGCGGGAAATGCACCGCGCCACCTCTCGGCCGGCGATTCGTGGATGCTGTGCGGTGCGGCCTGCACCGGTCTCGGGCCGAGCATACCCGCGAGAACCGCGCCGATGGCCGCACGTCCCAGCTCCCGCCGTTGCATGTCAGCTGGCCCCGCAGCTCGGCGGAACGCGTCAGTCACGTCAGGCCGCGAGCGTATGTGTACGTCCAGTTGTGCACTTCCTTCCAGTCCTCGTTCTGCGCCCAGGCATAAAGTGCCTCATACACGGGTATACCCAGCTCGAGCATCTGGACATCGCTGACGGCGATGCGCCGCAAGCCCTGCGAGATGGCGAGCAAACCGGCGCACTGCGGCGCCAGGTCGAGCCGGGCCGTATCGGCGCCGCGCACTATGAGCGCGACGCGAGCCAGCGCATCGCTGGCGAGACCATATTTCTTCAGAAAGGCATCGAAGCTGCAGTAGGGGCCGAAATGCGTCAGTTCAACCGTCGCATCCTTGACGTCGTAGAGAGTCGCGCCGTGTTTGATGGCCAGCGCTGCCAGCTCAGGCTCGGGTGCAAACAGAAATTCCGCATCCCGGTCGATGAATCGGCGGATGAGCCAGGGGCAGGCAACGCGATCGATGAGAATTCGTTCCCGGGTCAGCCAGCGCATGGCGGCTTTCACTCCCTTCGGATATTTGATATTAGTGTATCATGCATATAGGTTGGCGATATAGTAGTATCATGAGTCGTGACGGAGCCTCATCGCACCACTTGGCTGCTGCTCGCGTTTCAGCTACCAGCGCAGCCGGGATATCTGCGCGTCAAGATCTGGCGGCGCCTTCAGGACGTCGGCGCGGTCTCGTTTCGCAATGCCCTCTATCTCCTGCCGGCCACCGATTTGGCGATGGAGGACTTCGAGTGGATCCTGAGGGAAGTGCGGGCCGGTGGTGGGGATGGCGCCGTGTTTGAATCGCAGCTGGTCGAGGGCGCCAGCGACGAGGCGTTGCGCGCCCTCTTCGACTCCGCACGCGAGGAGGACTATCGGGGACTGGCCGAGGAGCTGCGAAGCCTGACGGAAGGACTCGAGCGCAGACGGGCACGAGCGGCAGGTACCGAGCTCGCCACGGATCTGGCGCGCATTCACCGCCGCCTGGCGGAGATTGAGGCGATGGATTTCTTCAACGCCAATGGGCGTGAAAGCGTGCATGCGCTGCTACGCAAGCTCGAGCAGCGATTACCCGCCGCCCAAGCGGAGCAAGCCGTGAAAACCACCATCTCGAAAGGCGAACTTCGCCGCCGCACCTGGGTAACGCGTGCGCACGTGCAAGTGGATCGCATGGCCAGCGCCTGGCTCATCCGTCGCTGGATCGATCCCGACGCCACGTTCAAGTTCGTCGCCGAGCGGCAGTACCGGCCGCTGCGCAACGAACTGCGGTTCGACATGTACGAGGCCGAATACACGCACGATGGCGAGCGCTGCACCTTCGAGGTGCTCCTCGACCAGATCGGTGAGCAAGACGAGGCACTCGAGGCCATCGGCGAAATCATCCATGACCTTGACCTCAAGGATCACAAGTACGAACGTGAGGAAACCGCCGGTGTCGGGCAGCTACTGGCTGGCATCGCCGCCAGCCACGAGCGCGATGACGAACGATTGCAACGTTCGGCCATGCTGTTCGACGACCTGCACCGCTCGTTTCAGAGGACGCGTCGCTGATGTTCGATCTCACGACCCTGGCGGTCTTTCTGACCGCGACCCTCGCACTGAACCTGAGCCCGGGTCCCGATGTGTTCTACGTGCTGGCCAATAGTGCCCGGCATGGCGCGCGCGGCGGCGTGCTCGCGACATTCGGAGTATCTGCCGGAATAGTCGTACACACCTTGCTGGCCGCGTTCGGTGTGGCGGCGCTGCTGGCCGCGCATCGTTGGGCGTTCGAGGCGGTGCGCGTGCTTGGTGCGCTCTATCTCATCTGGTTGGGACTTTCGGCGTGGCGATCCGCCGGTGTCGCTGCTCAGGCACAAGCCGGAGTCTCGCCCTGGCAGATCGTGCGTCGTGGCTTCGTGACGAACGTGCTCAACCCGAAGGTGGGACTTTTCTTTCTCGCGTTCCTGCCGCAGTTCACCGATCCTGAGCGCGGTGCCGTCGCATTGCAGATCCTGATCCTGGGGGCGCTCTTCATCTCCTCCGGCACACTTGTGAATGCAGGCTACGCGCTCGCGGGAGGATGGGTGAGCACCACGCTGCGGCGCGAACCGCGCTGGCAACGCCGGCTGGATCAGGTATCCGGCAGCATTCTGCTCCTGCTCGGCTTGCGACTCCTGCTTCCTCAGCGATGCACCTAGGAATCGCAGGATGTGGACATGAAACCAGACGTGACAACCGTCGAACACGATGCGGTGCGACATCGCTTCGTCGCGCGCTTTCCCGAGGGGGACGCCGAGCTGGTCTACGCAAAGATCGCGGCTCGCACCCTCGATATTACTCACACGTTCGTGCCGCCAGTTCTCCGGGGTCGCGGCGTCGCCGATGCGCTAGTTCGGGCGGCGCTCGCGCATGCGAGGCAGCGGCATCTCGAGATCGTCCCGACGTGTCCGTACGTTGAGCGCTGGTTCGAGAGAAATGCTCAGGAGCGTGACGTTATCACCACCCGCTCCGACGCAACTTAATGGCTCGTCACCCGCGCGCGGTATTCCGACGTTGAGGCGCCGCCCTCGAAGGCGACGCATGCGGTAGGTGCTCAAGCAACGCCTCGAGACCCGCTGCGAGACCTGCCAGCGCATCGTCCGAAAGGCGGCGAACCGAGCGCTGCAGTGTACCGACCGCACGTCCGGACGTGGCACTGAGAATCCCCCGACCGGCTGCGTTTATATAGATGCGCACTGATCGCTGGTCGTTATCCTGCCGTTTGCGCTCGATCCATCCACGCTCCGCCAGACCCTTCAGCACATGACTCATTGCGGGCCGCTGCATACCCAGCGCATCCGCCAGTTTTGACGCGCTGATGCCGGGCTCATTGCCGATACAGACCAGCGCACGATACATGGTGATCGGCGCGTCCGTCTGACGCTCGAGCTCGCGATAGAGCGTCCTCATCCGGTCGACCAGGGTACGCGACGCGAACAGCGCGAGTCGCTCGAGCTGCGGTCGTGAGTCCGCGTCATCACGCCGTGCAACGGATCTTTTTGCAATCATGGCGCCTCGAAGTTGCTCGCGACGCACGCGTACCACCAACTGGCCGCCGCGCACGCGTGTCCCGCGCGTTTCCAACGCTGATTTACTCATTGCAACAGTTGCCTATAATAAACTATATGCAGATCACGGCTCCCGGCCCGGTCGCGCCGGATCAACCAGGCGACCTGCTGGCGGCACCCGTGCCGTCGGTCGCCGCATGCCTGTTCCTCGATGTGGACGGCACGGTCATCGACTTTGCCGCCACGCCCGACGAAGTGCAGATCGACCAGAACCTGCTTGGTCTGCTCGCAGAGGTTCGACAGGCGGTGAATGGCGCGCTGGCTCTCGTCAGCGGGCGTTCGATCGCGGCGCTTGACCGACTGTTCGACCCGCTGCATCTGCCGGCCGCCGGCGTCCATGGTTTTGAACGACGCGATGCCGGCGGCGCCATTCACCGGCAGACCCTGCTGGACGAACCGCTGGCTTCGACGCGCGCGGCGCTCAAGAACTTCGTGAACGCGCATGCAGGGCTGTTGCTGGAGGACAAGGAATCGGCGCTGGCGGTTCACTTTCGCTGCGCGCCGCAGCTCGAGGAGCTCGTGCGAACCACGGTCGCGAGGCTCCCGATCCTGCTCATTCCGGAGTTCGAGCTGCTCGAGGGCGATGCAGTCCTCGAAATCAAACCCGCCTCCAGCAGCAAGGCGACCGCGATCGAAGCATTCATGCGGGAAGCGCCGTTTGCCGGCCGAACACCCGTCTTCATTGGGGACGATCTCACTGACTACGACGGATTCGCGGCGATTCGCCGCTATAGAGGCATGACGATTGCCGTGGGCGATCGCATTTCGGCGCAATGGCAGCTGGCCGACCCACATGCGGTGCGCGAGTGGCTGCGGAACTTCATCGCTGCGCAAGGCAAAATCCGATGAGCCGGACGCAGCCGAATCTCGATCTCGGCGTCATCGGCAATTGCCAGCTCGCGGCGCTGATCGACGATCGCGGTCGGATCGTCTGGGCGTGCCTGCCGGGTCCGGACGGCGACCCGGTGTTCTCGGCCCTCCTCTCGGCCGAGGGGGGCGCCGCCGGACGCGGTGTATTCGCCGTCGATCTGACGGATGCGGTTTCCGGCGAACAGCGGTACGTCCACAACACGGCAATCCTCGAAACCACGTTGCACGACGTGCGCGGTGGGACGGTGCGGGTGACGGACTTCTGTCCGCGCTTCCGCTCGCGCGGGCGTACGTTTCGGCCGATGATGCTGGTCCGCATCGTCGAACCGGTTGCCGGGCGGCCAATCGTGTGCGTGCGCCTGCGGCCGACGGCGAACTTTGGCGCTCAATCCGACGGCGGCCTGTGCGCCAGCCATCACATCCGGTTCAACGCAGCGGAGATCGGCTACCGGGTCACGACCGACGCCTCGCTCAGTGCCGTGCTCGAGGATCGGCCGATCGTGCTCGAGCAGCCGCTGACCTTCATTCTCGGTCCGGATGAAACGATCGAGGAGACGCCGGCGACGCTCGCGCACTCGTTCCTGGAGGAGACGCGGCATTATTGGCAAGACTGGGTCCGCACGCTGGCGGTACCGTTCGACTGGCAGGAAGCGGTCATCAGGGCGGCGATCACGCTCAAGCTCTGTACGTACGAGGACACCGGCGCCGTGCTTGCGGCGCTGACGACTTCGATTCCGGAAAGCGCGCATAGCGGGCGAAACTGGGACTATCGCTACTGTTGGTTGCGCGACAGTTTCTTCGTGATTCAGGCGCTCAATCGACTCGGCGCGACCCGAACGATGGAGGCCTACCTGCACTTCATCGACAACATCGTCGCCCGTTCGACCGTCGGCGAGCTGCAACCCCTCTACAGCATCAAAGGTGATAAGCGCATCGAGGAACGCGACATTCCGGCGCTCGATGGCTATCGAGCCATGCCGCCCGTACGCGTCGGCAACCAGGCAGCCGTGCAGGCCCAGCATGACGTGTACGGGTCGGTCATCCTCGCGACGACGCAGCTGTTCTTCGACCGGCGACTCGTGCGTGGCGGCGATCTGGCGCTGTTCGAGCGATTGCAGCCGCTCGGCGATCGCGCCGCGTCGCTGTACGAGAAACCTGATTCCGGCCCGTGGGAGCTTCGTGGCAAGCAGACCCCGCACACGTTCTCTGCGTTGATGTCATGGGCGGGTTGCGATCGACTGGCGCGAATCGCGTCGCGGCTTTCTGTCACTGCCGCCTCGGGTCGCTGGCGCGTCAGCGCCGATGACATGCGCAGCCGAATCCTGGCGCGCGCATGGAACGATCGGCGGCGGGCGTTCGTGGCGTCGTTCGAGGGCGAGGACGTGGACGCGACCGCCCTGCTCCTCCCCGAGTTGGGTATGCTGCCCGCCACCGATCCACGCTTTCTTTCGACGCTCGAGGTGGTCGGGCGCGAGCTGCGGGAAGGCGACCTCGTCTTTCGCTACCGCCACGCGGATGACTTCGGCGTGCCGCAAAGCGCATTCACGGTGTGCGCTTTCTGGTACGTCAACGCGCTGGCCGCCGCCGGACAGGTGGATCTCGCTCGGGAGCAGTTCGAGCGGCTACTGACGCACGCTAACCCCCTGGGTCTCTTCTCTGAGGATATCGACCCGGCGACCGGCGAGTTGTGGGGAAATTTCCCTCAGACCTACAGCATGGTGGGCGTGATTACGAGCGCACTGCGGCTCAGCCGCTCGTGGGAGGACGCACTGTGAGCAGGCTGGTGGCCGTCTCAAACCGCGTCTCGGTCCCACGACGCGGAACTACCCCGGGTGGCCTCACGGTCGGGTTACTCGCGGTCATTCAGTCGCGGGGCGGAATGTGGTTCGGCTGGAACGGTGAAGTCGCGGACATCGCCGCTGATACCGCTGAAATCGTGCGCAAGGACGGTGTGACCTATGCCACATTGAATCTCAGCAGCAAGGAGTACGAGGATTTCTACGTCGGATTCAGCAATGGCACGCTTTGGCCCGTGTTCCACTATTTTCTCGACGCGTTTCAGTACTCAGACCAGCAGTACGACGTCTACCATCAGGTCAACCAGCGATTTGCGCGCGAGCTGACTAAGCTGCTCGAGCCCGACGATCTGGTCTGGGTTCACGACTACCACCTGATTCCGCTGGCCTCGAAGTTGCGCGAGGCCGGCGCGACCCAGCCTATCGGATTCTTTCTGCATATCCCATTTCCGAACATCGAGGTGCTGCGCGCACTACCCGTATACGGCGAGTTGCTGCAGGCCATGCTGGCGTACGACCTGCTCGGGTTCCAGACCGACATCGATTACAACGCATTTCGATCCGCGGTGGAGTTCGTGTGGGGGCCAGCGGCCCTGAAGCCCGACGGATCCGTGGTTGTCGGCGATCGTCACGTCCTTGCCGAGGTGATTCCGATCGGCGTGGATGTCGATGCAATTCAGCGCGAATCGACCGAAGCGCAGTCTTCGGACGCCCACCGGAGGATGCTCGCCGGTCTGCTCGGCCGGAAACTGATGATCGGTGTCGATCGTCTGGATTACAGCAAGGGACTGGTCGAGCGCTTTCGAGCCTACGAACGCTTCCTGGAAACGCACCCGGACAATCAGAATCACATCACCTTTCTGCAGATCGCCCCGCTATCGCGCGCGGACGTGCGCGCCTACTCGGTCATTCGCAGGGAGCTGGAACAGGCCGCCGGTCGCACAAACGGCCGTTTCGCGGACACGGATTGGACGCCGATTCGCTATCTCAACCGCGATTTCCCGCACGACGTGCTGATGAGTTTCCTGCGCGCAGCACTCGTCGGCATCGTCACTCCCGTGCGGGACGGTATGAATCTGGTGGCCAAGGAATTCGTCGCGGCGCAGGATCCGAGCGATCCTGGCGTGCTCATTCTTTCTTCGCTTGCCGGCGCAGCCCGCGAGCTGACGAGCGCCGTACAGGTCAATCCCTATGACCTGCGAGGTATCGCGCACGCGATCCAACTGGCCTTCACCATGCCGCTGGCGGAAAGACGCGAACGGCATCAATCCATGCTGGAGGTTCTGCGCCGGAACGACATTCACGCCTGGTACTCGCGCTTCCTTGGACAATTGATCGCTGCGCGCAGCCGCCGGACGCTCGAAGCGGTCGGATCCGCCATCTCCTCGTAGGTCAAGCCGCCGAAGTAATGCAGCTCGAGGATGCGACTCTTGCGCTCGTCGAGCTCGGCGAGCCGATTGAGCACCGAATCGATGTCGGTGATCTCCGTCACCTCCGTTGCAGCAACCTCCTCCGCCTCATCCAGCGACACTTCAATGTTGCCGCCGCGGCGCTTTGCGGAGTGGCGCGCGCGAGTGGGTCCTGCGTTTCTACGCGCGCCGCGGTGATCAGGTCATGGCCCGAAAGTATCGGACAAGCGGCACGCAAACCGGGTAGATTTGCCGTGTGCAGAACGCTGGCGGAGGGGCGGATTGCCGCCCCACCCTGATCAGGAGAACCCGTTTGATCGACGCATACATCTGGCCCACCGGCAACGGCAAGAAGATCACCATCATGCTCGAGGAGTGCGGGCTGCCGTACAACGCGATCCCGGTGAACATCAACAAGGGCGATCAGTTCAAGCCGGAGTTCGAGGAGATCAGCCCGAACAACAAGATGCCCGCGATCGTCGACCGCGACGCCGAGGGTGGACCACTCGCGATCTTCGAGTCGGGCGCGATCCTGCAATATCTGGGTGAGAAGACCGGCAGGTTCCTGCCCACGGACACGCGCGGCAGGTACAACGTGCTGCAATGGGTGTACTGGCAGGTGAGCGGCTTGGGCCCGATGGCCGGGCAGGCTCATCACTTCCTCCGGTACGCGCCGCAGCAGATCGAATACGCGATGCACCGATTTCGCGCCGAGGTCGCGCGGCTCTACAAGGTCATGGACAAGCAGCTGGCGACGCACGAATACCTGGCGGGTGCATACTCCATCGCCGACATCGCATCGTGGCCGTGGGTGTTCCGTTACGACTGGCAGGGACAGGACCTGAACGATTTCCCGCACGTGAAGCGCTGGTTCGAAGCTGTCGGCGCGCGCCCGGCGGTGAAGAAGGGAGCCGCCGTCGGCCAGGAGTGGATGACGTCTGCACAGACGATGACGGATGAAGACAGGAAACGGTTGTTCGGTCTGCGAGACCAGGATCTGAAGCAGATCAACCAGTAGTTCGCCGATGCTCGTGCTTCGCGACGGGACCTGACGCGTGCCAGGCATCTTCGGCATACCGCTGGAGTTCATGCTTTTCGGCCTCACGCTCCTGGGCGTCGCCGTCCTGCATCGGTATGCCCTGCCGATCGCCGTCGGTGGCCTTTTGGCCATCATCGCCTTCAAGCTCGGTTACACCGGATTCGATACCGGCAATGGTCTCCCCGGGCTCGCCCTGCACTTCGCGCACGAGTGGGTGACGCTCGTCAATTTACTGTTTCTCCTGCTCGGCTTCTCGCTGCTCGCACGGCACTTCGAGGACAGCGGCGTTCCGGCAGTTCTGCCCGCGTATCTTCCGGATGGCTGGGCGGGTGGTTTTGTCCTGCTCGTCATGGTGTTCGTCATGTCGGGCTTTCTCGATAACATCGCGGCGGCGCTCATCGGCGGTGCGATGGCGCACGCGTTGTTCCGTGGCCGCGTCCACATCGGCTTCCTGGCGGCGATCGTCGCGGCTGCGAATGCCGGGGGCGCGGGCAGCGTGATCGGCGACACCACCACGACGATGATGTGGATCCGCGGCGTCGCGCCGTTGGAAGTCTTGCACGCCTATGTGGCTGCGACCGTGGCTTTGCTGGTGTTCGGTATTCCCGCGGCGATCCAGCAACACCGCTGGTCGCCGATCGTCAAGGACTCAGTGCCGCATGCACGGGTCGACTGGGTGCGCCTCGTGATCGCCGCATTCGTGTTGGCGTGTGCGGTGACGGTCAACGTGGTGGTGAACACTCGCCTGCCGGAGGTTGCGGACCAGTTCCCGTTCATCGGGTTGGCGGTGGCGGCGTCGATGCTGGCCACGCTGCCGATGCGCATACCCGATTGGACTGTCATCCCGGCGGCATTCAAAGGGGCGGTGTTTCTGTTGTCACTCGTGGCCTCAGCCTCACTGATGCCGGTCGAAGCGCTGCCGGCGCCGACGTGGCAAAGCGCGTTCGGACTGGGATTCGCCTCGGCGGTGTTCGACAATATTCCACTGACCGCGTTGGCGTTGAAACAGGGCGGATACGACTGGGGTTTCCTCGCGTATGCGGTCGGTTTCGGAGGCTCGATGATCTGGTTCGGCTCCTCAGCCGGAGTCGCACTGTCGAGCCTGTATCCGGAGGCCCGGTCTACCGGGCGCTGGCTGCGTGAGGGGTGGCACGTGGCCTTAGGCTACGTGCTCGGCTTTCTTGCGCTGCTGCTGACGCTCGGATGGCAGCCACACGCCCCGGGCTGAACAATCGAAAGGAGCGTGTCATGCCGGCAACTCAAATGAAACTCGACGTTCGGGCCCGTGTCAGCGCGGAGGAATGGGAGGTGCGCGTCAACCTCGCGGCCGCCTACCGATTGGTAGCCCATTTCGGATGGGATGACCTGATCTTCACGCACATTTCCGCGCGCGTCCCCGGTGGCTCGCATCATTTCCTGATCAATCCTTACGGCATGCTTTTCGATGAGATCACGGCCTCGTCGCTCGTGAAGATCGATCTCGACGGGAACAGGGTCATGGAATCGGACTACGGCATCAATCCCGCCGGGTTCGTCATCCACAGCGCGATTCATTCCGCGCGCGAAGATGTGCAGTGCGTGCTCCACGTGCACTCGATCAACGGCGTGGCGGTTTCGGCGCAGAAAGACGGCCTGCTGCCGATCTCACAGCAATCGGCCGTGGTATTGACCTCGCTCGCGTATCACGACTACGAGGGTCTGGCGCTCAGGGACGATGAGAAGCCGCGGCTGGTGCGCGACCTCGGCAAGTTCAAGCACCTCATTCTGAGCAATCACGGACTGCTGACGGTGGGCACGACCCCGGCGGACGCCTTTCTCGCGATGTACGTGCTGGAATCGGCCTGCACGATTCAGGTGCGCGCGCAGGCATGCGGCGCCGAGCTCATTCGCGTCGGCCAATCGATCATCGACGACTTCCCGGCGCAAACGAGGGAGGTGACTCGGGGCCTGGGCGGCGGCTTGGTCTGGCCTGCGCTGCTTCGCCGCCTCGACCGCCTCGACCCGTCCTACAAGAGCTGACGCCGCTAGCCCGCGCTCGGCGGCTGCGATGATTGAAGTGTCTTGCGCCACGCCGGCAGCTCGGACAGTCCGGCGTGCCAGCGCACGATCTCCTTGTACTGATCGACCGGCAGCTGCGCCGGCTGCGCCAGGTTCAGCGACGCCCCGACCGAGAAATCCGCGACCGTCAGCGTGTCGCCGGTGATGTACTTGCGGCCCTGCAGTTGCGCGTCGAGCACTGTGGCGGAGCTTTTGAACCGGTCCTCGCCCTTCTTGATCTCGGCCGGATCCGGCTCGCCCAGTCCCAGCAGCTTCTTGACCATTCTCTCGAAGATCAGCGTGGCGCAGGCGGGATCCCAATGCGCCAGATCCCAGCATTGCCACTGCGTGACGAGCGCGCGGCGGCGAGGGTCCGTCGGCAGCACTCCGCTGTCCGGTTTCTTCGACGCGAGGTATTGCAGGATCGCGTTCGACTCCCACAGCACGAAGCCGTCCTCTTCGAGCACCGGGATGCGCTGATTCGGGTTGAGCTTGGTAAACTCCGGAGCGTTCTGCTCGCCCTTGGTCAAATCGACGATGCGGACCTTGTGCTCCACGCCAAGGTGCTGAGCCAGCGCCAGGACTTTGAAGGCGCGCGGCGACGGCGGAAAAACGTGCAGCGTAATCATGAGAGTGCTCCTCGCGGTGCCGGACACGGCTTATTGGTCATTTGCATACTCAAATGACCAATAAGCCGTGTCCGGCACCGTCTAGGCCGCAACGGCGGCGGCGTAAAGTTCCAACAACTTGCCCCAGCCATCCGGTGAGTCGATCCCCTTCCGCAGGTCGTGTCCCTTCTCGCCGAGCCGCTCCAGATGACGGTGCTCCAATTCGACTCGAGTGGCTTTGGCACCATCGGCGATGAAATGGACTTCGACCTCGGTGGTGACGGACGGGTCGTACTTGAACTCACTGTTGAGCTGCCAGCCGAGGATCACGCGATCGGGCGGCTCCCAGACCAGCACTTTCCCCCAGTCGCATTCCGAACCGTCCTCGCCGCGCTCGAACCACCGCCCACCGACGCGCGGTTCGATCTGCACGTCCTTCTGCGGTGACGCGCCGATCGAGTGCGACCGCGGCCACCAGCAGCCGAACCGCGCAGTGAACACTTCAAACGCGCGTGCGGGGACGGCGCTGACGCGGACGCTTTTGCGAACCGGTGCGACCGTGATCGTGCGATTCATCGGGCTTACCTTTGATTGTTGAAGTTGACATGGGGAGACCCGACTGGTCGATTTCCGCCTGGAATGCGCCGAGCGCCTGGTCCCAGAACTCATCGAGCCACTTTCTGAGAGCGCCCAGACCGTTCGGATCGATGTAGTAGACGCGACGCGTGCCCTCGGCGCGGTCGCCGACGAGACCGGCGAGCTTGAGGACCTTGAGATGTTGCGACACCGCTGGCCGGCTCACCGGCATGTCGCTGGCGATTTCGCCGACCGCGCGTGGACCCGCGCGCAAATGCTCAAAAACCTGCCTGCGGGTCGGATCCGCCAGGGCCGTCAATGCAGCTTCGTAAGCCATGTCTTACGGTAGACCATTACTTACCGAAACGCAAGCAGCTCAGTTGCCTGCGATGAGCCAGCTATCATGCCGCCGTGCAACTCACGTTCTGTGGCGCTGCCCGCCAAGTCACTGGCTCCTGCTTCCTGTTCGAGACGGGCTCGAGCCGTTTCCTGGTCGAATGCGGCATGTTCCAGGGCGACCGCACCGCGCGCGAACGCAATGCGGCCCCATTCCCGTTCAAACCACGAGCGCTCGACTTCGTTCTCCTTACGCACGCCCACCTCGATCACAGCGGGTTGTTGCCGCGGCTCGCCGCAGAGGGTTTTGCCGGGCCGATCTACACCACTCGCGCGACCATCGACCTCCTCGGCGTGTTGCTGCCCGACAGCGCCTACCTGCAACAGCTGGAAGCGGAACGCGCCGCGCGCCACGGACGGGAGTACGTCGCGGTGTACGGCATGAAGGACGCACGCGCCGCCCTCTCGCAGACGCGGCCCGTGGCCTACGACCAGATGTTCGATCCCGCACCCGGCGTGCGCGTCCGGCTCCGGGATGCGGGCCATATTCTGGGATCCGCAATCATCGAGTTGTTTCTCGACGAGCGTGGACGGCAGTGCAAGGTCGTGATCTCCGGCGATCTGGGGCAACCCGGCCGCGCCATCGTTCGCGATCCGACGCTCGTCACGGAAGCCGACGTGCTGCTGCTCGAGTCGACCTATGGCAATCGCAATCACAAGCCGCTCACGGACTCGCTCGATGAACTGGTCGCAACGCTCGATCGAACGCTCACCAGAGAGGGCGGCGTCGTGCTGGTGCCGGCGTTTGCGGTGGGACGCACGCAGGAGCTGCTCTATTACCTGAATCGACTGAGCCGGGAGAAGCGCCTGAGCGGCCTCAACGTCTTCGTCGATTCGCCGATGGCCACCGAAGTCACCGCTATCACCGCCCGCCACTTCGAACTCTTCGATGAGGAAGCGCGCCGCCTGGCGCGCGAGGAGCATCGGGATGGGCGCAGCCTGCGGCTGAAGTTCACCGACAGCGTCCAGGAATCGATGGCGCTCAATCGCATCGCGGGCGGCGCGATCATCATTGCCGCCAGCGGCATGTGCGACGGCGGGCGCATTCGCCATCATCTGCGTCACCGCCTGCCCAATCCCCATACCACAGTCCTGATCATCGGCTACCAGGCCGTCGGCACGCTCGGCCGCCGACTGGTCGATCGCGCGTCGAGCGTGCGGATTTTCGGCGAGGATATCCTGGTCCGCGCACAGGTCGTCACGATCGGCGGGTTCTCGGCGCATGCGGATCAGTCCGCGCTGCTCGACTGGCTCGGCCACCTGCGCGCTGCGCCCGAACAACTGTTCCTCATCCACGGTGAAGAGGACATCGCGACGGCATTCGGTGCGCGCATCGCGCAGACGCTCGGCTGGCAGGCGCGCGTGCCGGCGATCGGTGAGGCCGTCGCGATCTGACACGCGCCCCGCAGTTCACCAGATCGAAACCCGCTCCTCGGGTTCGAGGTACAGCTTGTCACCCGGCTTGACGTCGAACGCCTCGTACCACTCATCCATGTTGCGTACCGGCCCGTTGACGCGGAAATACGCTGGGCTGTGCACGTCGGAGAGTACGAGCTCACGCAGCAGACCGTCGCGATACTTCGTGCGGAAAATCTGTGCGAACGACAGGAAGTAGCGTTGCTTCCCGGTGAGCCCGTCCACCACGGGCGCTTCCTTGCCCTTGAGTGACAGCTTGTACGCCTCGTATGCCATGTTGAGGCCGCCGAGGTCGCCGATGTTCTCGCCGATCGTGGCCTCGCCCTTGACGTTGAGCCCGGGCAATGCCTCGAACGACGAATACTGCGCGATGAGCGTCCGGGTCCGCGCCGTGAAAGCCTCCGCATCCTTTTCCGTCCACCAGTCCGTGAGCGAACCGTCGGCGGCAAACTTGCGGCCCTGATCGTCGAAGCCGTGGCCGATCTCGTGACCGATGACGGCGCCGATTCCGCCATAGTTCACCGCCGGGTCGGCATTCGGGTCGAAGAACGGCGGTTGCAGGATCGCGGCAGGAAACACGATCTCGTTGTTGAGCGGATTGTAGTAGGCGTTGACCTGCTGCGGGACCATGCCCCATTCGGTCTTGTCGACGGGCTTGTCGAGGCGATCGACCTCGTAGTTCCACGCCCAGCGCTGTGCGCGGTGCACGTTGCCGATGAGATCGCCCCGGCGCACTTCAAGCGTCGAGTAATCCTTCCACTTGTCCGGATAGCCGATCTTGGTGACGAAGGTCGCGAGCTTCTCCTGCGCGCGCTTCTTGGTGTCGGCCGTCATCCAGTCGAGCGCCTCGATGCGGATGCGCAGCGCGCCGAGCAGGTTGTTGACCAGGTCCTGCATCTTCGCCTTCGCGTCCGGCGGGAAGTATTTCTGCACGTAGACCTGACCCACCTGCTCGCCGAGGGCATCGTTGACCTGATCCACACCGCGCTTCCAACGCTCGCGCTTCTTCGGCTGATCGCGGAGCGTCTGGCCGTAGAAAGCGAAGTAGGCGTCGTCGAATCGCGCCGGCAGGTATTTCGCGTGATCGCTCAGGTAATGAAACGTCAGATACGACTTTAGCGTCTCCAGCGAGGTGCCATCCACGAGCTTGGCGATGTCCTGAATCGCCGTGATCTCGGCCACGACGAATTTCTCGCGCTTCCCGAGACGGCCCGCTTCGAAGAATGCCTGCCAGTCGAAACCGGGCGCCTGCGCCAGGACCTCTGGCTGCGTGCGTGGGTTGTAGATCGCCTCGATGTCGCGCTGCTTCTCGAGCGGCCACTGCGCGTGCGCGATCTGCGTTTCCAGGTCCATGATCGCCTGCGCATCTGCCTTGGCGTTCGCGTCGCCGCCGAGGGTGAGCAGCTGTTCGATATATGCCAGGTACTTCGCGCGAATGCTCTTCAGCTTGTCGTCGTCTTTAAGGTAGTAGTCGCGGTCGGGCAGCCCCAGACCCGACTGGAACACGAAGACGTTGTAGATGTTTGGATCCTTCAGATCCGGAATGAAACCCACGTTGAATATCGAGGCAAAACCCTGAGTTCCCATCAGATTCGCGATTCCGGTCCGCGAACTCGCGGTGCGAATACGCTCGAGATCGGGCTGCGCGGGCTTGAGACCCGCCGCCTCAATGGCAGCCTCGTCCATGAAGCTCGCGAAGTAGTCACCGATCTTTTGCTCCGGCGACCCCGCTGCGGGCTTCTTCGCCGCCGCCGCCTCGATGATCTCGCGCACGCGTTTCTGCGAAAGCTCATCGAGCACCGTGAAACTGCCGTAGCTCGCGCGGTCCTCCGGGATGGCGAAAGTGTCGTACCACGTGCCGCCCGCGTAGGCAAAGAAGTCGTCCCCCGGCTTCACGCTCAGCTTGCGCGTCGTGAGGTCGAGACCGAACTCGCCGATCGATGGCGCCGCAGCCAATGAAGCCGATGCGGCTTCCGCCGCCGACACCGACGGCGACACAAGCGGCGCCAGGAACAAAGCGGCGGCAGACAGACTGGAAACCAGGCTGGAAGATCTATGAAGCACGGTGGGTCTCCTCACCCATTTCGAGGCTGCGAAGCGTACGTTAAATCGTCACCAACGGCGCCAGTCAGGCATTCGTCAGCGTAACCGCGCGGAAGGTCACGATTCTGTGGACGATCGAACCGCGGATGCGGCCCAGCCGCGCGCCGGCGGCCGATGCAGGCGGCTCTCGGGGATCAACGCGCGCATGCGCCGGGCGAAACTGCGCAAACAGACCTCGCCGTTGCTCAAGGGGCCGACCGTGTAGCTCATCGAGCCCATTCCCTCCTGCACCCGCTCGATCAGCTTCTTGTCCTCGACATTGACGCGCCGATTGATGCGCCAATTGAGGTAGCGGGTCGCGCGCATCTCGCGCCGGTTGTCCGGATGCATGTAGGCGATTTCGCGGATCAGCGTTTCGGTCGGCGAGACGGGCAGGAATTGCATGAAATCGATCTGGTCCGGATAGATGTCGAAGGCGACGTTCGGCCAGAACTTGAAGTAGGTCCACAATCGCTGCCGTTCCGAAGGCAGGTGATCGACCTTGGGCAAGAGCTTCTGGTACATGCGCTCCGACCAGGCCGACGAGGGCGTATTGCGCAGCGGCCCCCACATCTTGTCGATCCAGGGCTGCGCCTCGATGCCGTAGCCATCGCCAAACAGGCGCGTCAGCCCCGGGTGCGCCACGGTGATGTGCAGGCCGTCGGAATAATTGTCCGCGACGTTTTTCCAGTTCACCGAGCGAGATCGCAGAGTCACCCGTCCCTGCGGCACGAGCGCTTCCATCTTGTACGCCGCGAACTCATCGATGTAGGGCGCGGCCATTTCGCGCACACTGGGCAGTCCCGGCGCCAGGCGCACGAAGATGAACCCCATGAAGATTTCCTGTTCGATCGGCACCAGGCCATGCCGCGCCACGTCGAGTCCGGGGAACGAGCTGCGATGAGGCACGCCGACCAGCCGACCATCGAGCGCATAGGTCCAGGCGTGATACGGGCAGGAAATGCGCCGCCCACAGTGCCCCTTCGATCCATCGAGCAAGCGCGAGGCCCGGTGGCGGCAGACATTGAAGAAACTGCGCGGCAGACCGTCGTCGCCGCGGATCGCGACCAGCGGCTGACCGAGAAAATCGAGGCTGTGGTAGTCGCCGGGATTGGGGATATCGCTTGAGTGGCAGACGACCTGCCAGCTGGTGCGGAAGATCGTCTGTTTCTCCCGATCGAAGAAATCGAGGTCGTGGTAGATCCAGGCCGGGAGGCTCACTGCGTCCTCTTCGGCGCGCGCCTCGGCGACCGAACTCAAGGACTTGCGAAGGCTCAGATCGCTCACGCTACAAGTAGAGCAGCAAAGTGGCCCTTGTTCAAACAGGACGGATGAAGCGGCTGCGGTTCGCACGTAAGATGGGTTGCAGCACACATGAGTAACTGGGCGTTTCCCGATCACCTGCAGCCGCAGTCGGACGAGGTGCAGTTCGACCTCGATGCCGCGTTGCGTTCAATGGTATTGCTGCGGGCGGAGGTCCCCGAGGATGCCTTCACTGCCTCGGTGCTCGGGACCGAGCGCATCGGCAATGGCGTCGTCATCCGTCCGGACGGTCTGGTGCTCACGATCGGTTACCTGATCACCGAGGCGGAGACGCTCTGGCTCACGACCAGCGACGGCACGGTGGTCCCGGGACATGCGCTGGCCTACGACCAGGCGACCGGGTTCGGGCTGGTACTGCCGCTGGGCCAGCTCAACATGCCGGTCCTGCAACGGGGTTCGACCGCATCGCTCGAGGTGGACGATGACGTCATCGTGATAAGTCACGGTGGCAGGCCGCACGCGCTCATGGCGAAGGTCGTTGCCAAGCGTGAGTTCGCCGGCTATTGGGAATACGTGCTCGACGAGGCGATCTTCACGGCCCCCGCGCATCCACACTGGTCGGGCGCCGCGCTGCTGAGTGACGAGGGACGCTTGCTCGGGATCGGTTCGCTCCTGGTTCAGGAGCCCGCCGGTGGCGAATCCGTCGATGCCAACATGTTCGTGCCCATCGACCTGCTCGAGCCGATCCTCGATGACCTGTTCACGACGGGACGTTCGAAGAATCCGCCGCGCCCGTGGCTCGGTATGTACACGACGGAGATGCAGGGCAATCTCGTGGTCAGCGGTCTCGCGGATGGCGGCCCGGCGGACAGCGCCGGTGTGCGGCTCGGCGACCTCGTCATCGAAGTGGCCGGCCGGCGCGTCACCGAGCTTGCAGAACTCTTTCGAACCATCTGGCGGCATGGCCCGGCCGGCGCAGAGGTTGCACTCACGCTGGCGCGCGGCAAGACGCAGTTGCAGGTCAAGGTCCAGTCCGGCGACCGCAACGACTATCTCAGGAAGCCGCAGCAGCACTGAGGCGCTTGGCCGCCGGTGACAACGGCCGCGCCGCGTCGCCGTACCCGCGCCACGCTCTCCCGCTCGCAATCAACGCCGGCACAGTGCGAATGGTGAACTGCCGCGGTTCGAGACCGGGTCGTACCTGCGACCACGAAAGGGGCATCGAGACCGTCGCGCCGTCGCGAGCACGTGGCGACAGTGGCGCCACCGCTGTCGCCATTCGATCGTTGCGCAGGTAATCGAGAAAGATCCGACCGACTCTCTTGCTCTTTGCCATGGTGAGCACATAACGGTTCGGGGAATCGGCGGCCATCTGACGACACACTTCCTTCGCGAAGGCTTTCGCCTGCGGCCACTTCAGCGAACGGAACTTGCGCCGCGCGAGAGGCGTGACCACGTGCAGACCCCTGCCGCCCGTCGTCTTGCAGAACCCGATCAGGCCCAGGTGCTTGAGCCGCTCACGCAGCTCCACTGCAGAGCCAACGATGTCATCGAAGGCGACACCCGGCCCGGGATCGAGATCGAACACCAGCCGCCCGGGGACCTCCGGCTTTCCTGGCGCGCAGTTCCACGGGTGTAGCTCCACGGCAGCACACTGTGCGAGGGCGGCGAAGGCCTCGAATTGATCAATCTGCAGGTAGGGCCTGGAATCGTGACGGACTTTGACGCGCGTCACCAGGCTCGACGTGCTCCGTATCGGGTGCCGCTGGAAAAACGTGGGTCCGGCAATGCCATCGGGCGCACGGATGAAGGAGCACGGGCGACCGCGGATGTGCTCGAGCATCCAGTCGCCGACCGCCTCGTAGTAATGCCAGAGATCAAGCTTGGTGACCGGCACGCCGTCGCCGGCATGTGGCCACAAGGGCTTGTCCGGATTCGAAATCTGTACACCCATACCGGTAGGTATTTTCACCGACGTCTTACGCGCTGCTACGAATGGTTGCCCTGGGGCATTGCGCCCATGATTGCGCGTGCCGCGCAAGCCCGGCATTCATCCAGACCAAAGAGGCCCCAACATGCGTCCCATCCGTCGCATCCTCGTTGCCGTCAAAGACCCCAAAGCAAAGTCATTGCCGGCCGTCGCCAAGGCGGCCCAGCTGGCGCGTGCCACCGGTGCGGCGCTCGAGCTCTTCCATGCCATTTCAGATGCGGTGTTCATCGACGCGCTGGGGGTCGCGAGCCGGTCTCTCGGCGAAGTCGAAGCGAGATCGACCGTCCGCTACCTCGGACAGCTCGAATCAGTCGCCGCTCCGCTGCGACGCCGCGGGATCAAAGTCAGCACCAGGGCGAACTGGGATTATCCCAACTACGAAGCGATCGTGCGGCGTGCAGCAACGATCAAAGCGGATCTCATCGTCGCCGAACGGCATGCGAGCAAACACGTAGCGCCGTGGCTGCTGCGATTCACGGATTGGGAGCTGCTGCGCCTGAGCCCGGTGCCGGTCCTGCTGGTGAAAAGCCCGCGACCGTATCGCCGACCGGTCATCCTGGCAGCGGTGGATCCCACACACGCTTTTGCAAAGCCGGCGCGACTCGACGATGAAATCCTTCGCCACGCTGGATTCCTCAAGGATGCCCTGCAAGGCAAGCTGCACGCCCTGCACGCCTATGTCCCGGTGCCGATCGGGATGGCCTCCGCGGAGCTGATCACACCGAACGTCTCGTTGCAGATCGAGGCGAACATCCGGGCAAAGGCACAGGTCGAGTTCGACCGTGCGCTCAAGGGAAGCAAAATTCCGCGGGCGCAGCGGCACCTGGTCGCGTCACACCCGACCGCCGCCATCGGGCCCGTCGCGGGCAAGATCCGCAGCTCGATCGTCGTCATGGGCGCGGTGTCGCGTTCGGGATTGAAGGGCGTCTTCATCGGCAACACGGCAGAGAGGGTCCTCGACGACCTCGCGTGCGACGTGCTGGTGGTGAAACCGTTGCGCTTCGCGAGCCAGGTCGCCCGCACGCGGCGCGGTGTCCGTCTGGTCGCCACGCCCCTGCCCGCCTGACTCCGGTCCGGCGGAGCGAGTGAATTCACCGGACTGTTGGAGCCTGTCTGAGTCCAATGTGACGGAGTTGTCGCACTTCGTCTGGGAGACGCGCTATCGGGATGGTGACGCGCGGCCACCCGAGAACAGCATCGCGGACACCTGGAGCCGAGTGGCCGGCACGGTCGCTGCGGTCGAATCGGTACCTGCGCTCTGGAAAGAACGGTTTCTCGCCATACTACGTGACTTCCGCTTCCTGCCGGGCGGACGGATTCTCGCCGGCGCAGGCACCGTGCGCGAGGTCACGCTCTTCAACTGCTTCGTGATGGGCCTGATCGACGATTCGATCGAGGGCATATTCGAGGCGCTCAAGGAGGGTGCCGTCACGATGCAGCATGGCGGCGGTGTGGGCTACGATTTCTCGACGCTGCGGCCGCGCGGAAGTCGCGCGCGGAACTCGGGCACCATCGCTTCCGGCCCGGTGTCCTTCATGCGGGTGTGGGACGCGATGTGCGCGACGATCCTGTCCACCGGTGCCCGCCGCGGCGCAATGATGGCGACCCTGCGCTGCGACCATCCCGATATCGAGGAGTTCGTCGACGCCAAGCGCGCGCCGGATGCGCTGCGCCACTTCAATCTGTCGGTCCTCGTGACGGATGCTTTCATGCAGGCGGTCAAAGTCGATGCCGAATGGCCTCTGGTCTTTCGTGGCGACGTGGCTGCCAATGGCGGGCACGCCAGCAAGACCGTGCGCGCTCGCGGGCTTTGGGACCGGATCTGTCACAGCGCCTACGATTGCGCCGAGCCTGGCGTGCTCTTCATCGACCGGATCAACGCTGCCAACAACCTGGGCTATTGCGAGCACCTGAGCGCAACCAATCCCTGCGGCGAGGAACCGTTGCCGCCTTACGGTGCATGCAATCTCGGCTCGCTCAACCTCACCGCATTCGTCATCGACCCGTTGACGTCGGGAGCGCGCTTCGATCTCGGTGCAATTCGCGACACGGCGCGCGTCGCCGTGCGGTTCCTCGACAACGTCATCGAGACATCGAAGTTCCCCTTGTTTCGCCAGCGCGAGCAGGCCCGCCGCTCGCGGCGAATCGGTCTCGGCATCACGGGTCTCGCCGATGCGCTGGCCATGCTTCGCCTGCGCTACGACAGCGAGTCTGCCCGCAGCGCCGCTGCGCAGGTGATGCGAGCGCTGCGCGATGCAGCGTACGAGGCGTCCATCGAGCTGGCGCGTGAACGGGGCGCATTCCCCAACTTCGAGGCCGACGCCTACCTGCAGCGGCCTTTCATCCGCGCATTGCCGCCCGAGATGCAGGCGGCCATCGCGCGTCACGGCATCCGCAACAGCCACCTGCTGGCGATCGCCCCCGCCGGAACGATCAGCCTGCTTGCAAACAACGTGAGCAGTGGCATCGAGCCGATTTTCGGCGTCCACACACTGCGGCGCGTGCTGCATTCCGACGGGACCTACCGCAATTTCAAGACGACGGATTTCGTCTACGAGAGCTGGCGCGGCGGGCAGCCGGCGCAGGCCACCCTGCCCGACTTCTTTGTCGATGCCGATGACGTGGCCGCACGCGATCACCTCTTGATGCAGGCCGCGTTGCAGCCTTTTGTCGATGGAGCCATCTCAAAGACGATCAATCTGCGGCGCGACATGCCCGTCGAGGAGTTGCCGGAAATCTTCGAGTCTGCTTTTGCACTTGGCCTGAAGGGTTGCACCGTATTCCGCGTGGCCACGCGCCCGAGCGTCATCGCCGAGCGCTGTGACCAGGACCCCGTCCGCGAGACCAATCGACCATGAGCAACCTCCCCGCACCCTCCGGCGAACTCAAAGAGATTCTCGACAGCCCGTCCTATCGGTTGGCCGAGGAGGATTCAGCGTTCCTCGAGAGCGACGCGGCACGCTCCTCGCGTCTTGCACTCGAGTTCATGCGGGTGGACTTCTACCTGCGGCAGCATCGCATCAATTCGACGGTGGTCGTCTTTGGCAGCTCGCGCGTCAAGTCATCCAACCGCTACTACGAGGAGGCGAGAATCCTCGGGCGCACTCTCGCGCAAGCGACTAACGGCAGTGTTGGGCGCGACCTCGTCGTCGTGACCGGCGGCGGCCCCGGCATCATGGAGGGCGCAAACCGTGGTGCGGCCGAGGCGGGTGCACCGACGATCGGTTTCAACATCCACCTGCCGGTCGACCAGCCGCCGAACCCGTACATCACGCCAACGCTCGCCTTCCGGTTTCACTACTTCGCTCTGCGCAAGATGCATTTTCTGCTGCGCGCCCGGGCCCTGGTCGCCTTCCCGGGCGGCTACGGAACTCTGGATGAGCTCTTCGAGTCGCTCAATCTGATCCAGACGCAGAAGATCCGCCCGATTCCGATCGTGCTGGTCGGCTCGGAGCATTGGCGGCGTGTCGTGGATTTCGATTACCTGGTGAACGAGGGATTCATCGGCCCCGAGGATCGCCAGCTGGCGCAAATCGTCGAGACTGGAGCGGAAGCCGCGCGACTGATTATGGATTTCCATCAAGCCCACCGCTGACACTGGAGAACGATTCATGACCAACCCACTGACGAGCACACAGATTTCGGCATACAAGCGTCAACTGACGGACCGATCGCGCGCGCTTCGAGCGGAGGTCCGCGATACGCTGCTGCGAGCTGACAGCGAGCGGTATGCGGACCTCGCGGGCCTAGTGCACGACGCAGCCGAAGAAGCACTCGCCGACGTGCAGGTCGACGTCAATTTCGCCGAAGTCAGTCGCGACATCGAGGAGATCCGCGACTGCGAAGTGGCATTGAAGCGGATTGCGATGAGCACGTATGGTGTCTGCGTGAGCTGCGGTGAGCCGATCACGATCGCGCGGCTGCAGGTCTATCCGACGGCGAAGCGCTGCCTCGATTGCCAGCAGATATACGAAAGGTCTCGGCCCACCCCGCGTCCACCGACGCTGTGACGAAGCACCGCCAAGAGGAGAACCCATGAGTTACTACATCGCGCGCACCGTATCGCTGCCTTTCGAGGCGGCCGTGGCTCAAGTCACCGAGCGACTCAAGACGGAGGGGTTCGGCGTACTCACCGATATCGACGTGCAGGCCACTCTTAAATCGAAGATCGGAGCGGACATGCCAAAATACCGCATTCTCGGCGCCTGCAATCCCCGTTTCGCTCACGAGGCACTGAAGCTCGAGGACAAGCTGGGTGTGCTGCTACCGTGCAATGTCATCGTCCGCGAAACCGCGGATGGGCGCGTCGAGATTGCCAGCGTCGACCCGGTGACGGCAATGGAACGCACGGGCAACCCGGCGCTCGCGGCAACTGCCGACGAAGTGCGGCGGCGCTTGTCGAGCGCGATTGCTGCTGTCGTTGGCTAGCGGGCTTTTCGCGAGATTTTCAACCCTTGATGCAGACGAGCGGCTCGAGACGCGCAACCTTGCGTGCAAGGCCGGACAGATCCGCCGCATCCACGACGGCACTCACGTCCTTGTAAGCCTCTGGAGCTTCCTCGGCCACACCCCGCATCGACGGACTGCGAATCATGATCCCGCGGGTGGCGAGTTCGTCCACGACTTGCCGTCCCTTCCAGCGCCGCATGGCCGCATGCCGGCTCATCGCGCGTCCCGCGCCGTGACACGCGGAGCTGAACGCGAGCGCCTCGGATTCCCGGGTCCCTGCGAGCACGTAGGAACCGGTGCCCATCGAGCCGCCGATCAGCACCGGCTGACCCACGGCCCGTAAAGGTTCGGGCACGTCGGGATGTCCCGGCCCAAACGCGCGTGTCGCACCCTTGCGGTGCACGTAGAGCTTGCGGGTCTCCCGGTACACGCGATGCTCCTCCACCTTGCACGTGTTGTGTGAAACGTCGTACAGGAGACGTAATCGTGCCTGGGGAACAAATTCGGCGAACACCTTGCGCACCAGGTGCGTCAGGATCTGCCGATTCGCGAGCGCGCAATTGATGCCGGCGCGCATCGCCCCGAGATAGTCCTGGCCGACATCGGAGTTGATCGGCGCGCACGCCAGTTCGCGGTCGGGCAGATGAATACCGTGCTGCCCGGCGGCGATCGCCATCCGTTTGAGGAACTCGGTGCCGATCTGATGACCGAGTCCGCGTGAGCCGCAGTGAATCATGGTCACGATGTCGCCCTGGTGGAGCCCGAACACATCGGCGATGGTCGCATCGAAGACGGCCGTGACTTCCTGCACTTCGAGGTAGTGATTGCCGCTACCCAGCGTCCCCATCTCATCGCGCTGACGCTTTTTGGCTTGTTGCGACACCTTTTCGGGCAGTGCTCCCGACATGCAACCTTGCTCCTCGATGCGCTCGAGGTCCTCGGGCACGCCCCAGCCACGCTCGATCGCCCAACGCGCGCCGCCCGCGAGCATCGCATCCATCTCGGCGGCATCGAGCCGGATGTTGCCCGTGCTGCCGACGCCGGCGGGGATTCGATAATACAGCGCATCCGCAAGTACTTTCTGCACCTGAGTGATGTCGACGCGCGTGAGTCCGGTGTGCAGACAGCGCACGCCGCAGGAGATGTCGAAGCCGACTCCGCCCGCGGAGATGACACCGCCTTCGTCCGGATCAAACGCGGCGACACCGCCGATCGGGAATCCGTAGCCCCAGTGCGCGTCGGGCATCGCAAAGGATCCTTTCACGATGCCCGGCAATGTGGCGACATTGACCGCCTGCTCGTACACCTTCTGATCCATGTCGCGTACCAGCGCCTCGCTCGCAAAGATCACGACCGGGACGCGCATCGCGCCCTTTTGCGGGATCTCCCACTTGTAGGGGGACTGCTGGATGAACAGCGACAGGTCCATGAGTCAAACGTCCACCACGGTTTGCGCCAACCAGCCACCATCCTCGGGCGCCACCCGGAGCGCGGTGTAGGTCGCTCCTTTGATCTCGACTGCAGGAAGATGACGTGCGGCATCAACCCGCTCGCCCCACGCCTGGCCACGAAGAGTCGTGCCGGCGATCTCCACGGCGAACCGTCCAAACAGCATTCTGCGCGTTGACATCTCGTAGATCAGGCTGTTGAGCCACTCGGCGAACAGCATCTCGATGTCGGGTGCCTCGCACTCGATCGCGACCACCTCACGCGTCTGGACCTCGGTTGGATCGGTCACGACCGCGGTCATGGCGATCGCCGCCTGCTCGAACGCCTGCGCCTGCGTCGCTCCCACACCGCGGACGCCCATGTCGGCCTCGTGCGGAAAATGCTCCCACCGTGGGATCATGGCATCCCGGGTATCAGCCCGGCACTTTAGTCCTCGTTCTGAAATGCCGCTGCGGGCATGTGTGCCCGCACTTCGGCTGCGGTCTGGTGAACGAGGTCCCTGCGAATCTCGGCGACGACGATCTTTCGTACGGACGCCGGCAGCGCTTCGCGGAGCACGCCCAGAAACGGCGGACCCGCCATCACGACCAGGCGATCGAAACTCTTCGTCCGACCGGCTTTCGTGAGCTCAGTAGCGATGCGCCGTGCGAACCGCTGCGCCTGGATCTTTCGGGGTCGCCGCTCGCCGCCGGTGGCGTGATGAGCCACCGAGCCGCGCCGCTGGCCCGCCGTCGCAGCGCGATCGAAAGTCCGCCCCGGCCGATCGGACTTCAGGTCCCGATCATGCAGGTGCGCCGTCGGGTCGGTCATGCGTCCCGCCGGCTGCAAGCGCCCGCCGGGGCGGACCGTGTCGTAGAATCGGGCCTCGCTCTGATCGGCAACGATGATTCGGATACGCATTGGGGATGGACCTGAGTGTGACTTGTTCAAGACTGCCCGACTCGGGTACCCCGACGCCATCCGTATGACTACGTGCTGCGTACGGCTTCGGCCGGGAGCGCCCGTCGTTTTGACGCCACGCTGACAAATCTTCGGTTGACGCCGAGATCAAAAGGAATAATCTCGCCGCGTTGCGATCGGTGTTGGCAGCGGACGACAAATGCCGTGCCGGCGGGAATACGAACTCGGTCAGCTAGGGAGGATGGATATGGGTGCTGAGCAAGCGCGGTTTTCGCGCCATTGCCTTTTTGTCGTTTCGCTGCTCGTCGGCAGTACAGGGATCGTGCAGGCACAAGTCACCGATACCGGAACGCTGGGTGAGGTCACCGTCACCGCGCGCAAGGTCGAGGAGAACCTGCAGGTCACACCGATCGCGATCACGGCCTTCACCGGCGACGCGCTGGTGGAACGCCAGATCTTCAATACCAACGTTCTCGACCAGGTCGTTCCCAATCTTCAGTTCGCGGACAACGCGCCTCTGGCCGGGAACAACTCCTCGTCGCAGGTCTTCATCCGCGGCATCGGTCAGACCGACCCGACGTCCACGGTCGACCCCGGGGTCGGACTCTACATCGATGACGTATACATCGGCTGGGCGGTCGGTGGCACGATGACATTGCGCGACATCGCGTCGGTTCAGGTGCTGCGCGGACCGCAGGGCACGCTTTTCGGCCGCAACACGATCGGCGGCGCGATCATCATGACGACAACCGAACCGGGGGATGAATTCGGCGGCACAGTGCGTGCGGGCTTTGGTTCCGACAGCCTGCTCGACGGCTTCCTCGCGCTCGATGCGCCGTTTTCCGACACGTTCAAGTCGCGTTTCTCCTTCGGCATGCGGCAACAGGACGGCTACGTCGAGCGCACGGACGGTACGGACCTGGGCGACACCGACACGTACACGGCGATGGGCAAGTTCGTGTGGACACCCAGCGATACCGTGAAGGCGACGCTCGCGTTCGATTACACCCAGTCCGATGAGAACGGCAGCCCGCTGGTGTTCGCCGTCATCAACGAAGGCGCGACGTTCCCGAGGGTTGCCAGCCTGGATGCGGGCTGCCCGGGGCTCACCGACGGCGCCGTACCTCCGCCGGGACTGCCGGATCAACCTACGGTTCCGATGATCCAGGACGACCGCTGCGCCAATGATCTTCAGTCACGCGGTCCTTACGGCAATAACGGGTCGTTCCCCCTCTCGAGCAAGCTCGACAACTGGGGCGGGTCGCTCAATCTGAGCTTCGATCTGACTGACGCGCTGTTGCTCAAGGCGATCAGCTCCTACCGGGGCATCAGTTGGGAAGGCATCCGCGACGCGGACAACACGCCGCTCACGATCCTCCACACGATCTACGATGTCGACGGCTGGCAGTGGAGCCAGGAACTGCAGCTTACATATCAAACTGCAGCAGTGACCGGTGTCTTCGGCCTGTACTACTTCGAGCAGGCCTCCGATGACATCGTCACCGTACAGCTCAATCCGCCGCCGATGGGGGTTCAGCAGGACAGCGACAACAACAAGGTGGACAACAACAGCTGGGCGGCCTTTACCCAGTGGACCTTCAACATGAGTGAGAAATTCGCTCTGACCGTGGGCGGGCGGTACACCGAGGATGAGAAGGGGGCCTATCCCGATCAGTTCGACTTCGCGACACCCAACGTCAAGCAGGTTCCCGTGCAGTGGTACCGCGACACGTTCACGTCGTTCACGCCGTCGGCCTCCATCGCCTACCGCACGTCTGATAACGCAATGGTCTACCTGAGCTACGCTGAAGGGTTCAAGGGCGGTGGCTTCAACAGCCACTTCAACGCCGTCCTGACTCAGGCGCAGGTGGACGCGCTGCTCGAGTTCGATCAGGAAGAGGCGAAGTCCCTCGAGCTCGGCATGAAGGTCGATCTCGCGGGCAACACCCTCAGATTGAATGGCGCCGTCTTTATGGCCGACTACACCGACATGCAGGTGACTTATCGTGGGCCGCTGCCCGCCGGCGTCGCGCCGTTTCTGACCAACGCCGGCAAATCCAGCATCGACGGCGCCGAGCTCGAATTGACCTGGGCGCCGACGTCAGACTGGCTCATCGACGGAAGCGCCGGCTATCTGAACGCGAAAATCGACGAGTTGGAGTCCGAGCCGCTGCTGATTCTGCCGCCCGGCCTCGTCGAGGGCAACGTGCTGCCGTTCGCTCCGAAATGGCAGGTACACCTCGGTATCCAGTACACGGCCAACGCCGGGAACCTCGAGATCACGCCGCGGGTGGACATGGCCTATCAGGACACGACGTACTTCGATGCAACCGACACGCCCGAGATCGCACAGCTCGACAGCTTCACGGTCTACAACGCGTCGCTCGTGTTCGGCAGCAGCAACAAGACCTGGCACGTCAGGTTGGGTGTGAACAACGCGACCGACGAGGAGTATCCGATCGCGGGCAATTCCTCACTCACGACGGGGAGCGGTTACGCGGAGATCGCATACTCACGTCCGCGTGAGTACTTCGCGCTGTTCAACTACGACTTCTGAGAGCCCCCTCACCCCACCCTCTCCCCCGGTGACGGGGGAGAGGGAACGCTGACGACTCTCTGTCGCTGCGTCCCGAGGCCTTCGATTCCGAGCGTCATCACGTCGCCGGCCTTGAGGAACACCGGCGGCTTCTTGCCCAGCCCAACGCCGGCCGGCGTTCCACTGTAGATGACGTCCGCCGGCATCAGCGTCATGAAGCGGCTGATGTAACTCACAAGTTGCGCCGGGCCAAAGGTCATCCGGCTGGTATTCGAGCGTTGTTGTTCGCGGTCATTCACCGACAGCCAGATGTCCAGTTTGGATGGGTCGACCTCCCCGCTGACGAGATAGGGACCGAGAGGCGCAAAGGTGTCGGCGCTCTTGCCCTTGGTCCATTGCCCGCCGTGCTCGATCTGGAACGCGCGCTCCGAAATGTCGTTGCCGACGCAGTAGCCGGCGACAAAATCGAGGGCATCCGCTTCCGCAACATTGCGCGCGATGCGTCCGATGATGATCACGAGCTCGACCTCCCAGTCGAGCTTGGTCGAAGCCGGCGGAATAATGACGTCGTCGTTCGGACCATTGAGCGCGGTGATCGCCTTCATGAAAAGGACCGGCTCTCTTGGATTCGGCAGATTCGCCTCCGCCGCGTGATCCCTGTAATTCAGTCCCACGGCCACGATCTTGCCGATTCCCGCGATGGGCACGCCCAGACGGGGTTCTCCTGGAACGACGGGAAATCCGCTCGGGTCGAGGCGAGAGATCTCCTCGAGCGATGCGCGCGACAACCGATCCGGCGTAATGTCTCCAAGTACAGCGCCCAGGTCACGGATGACGCCATTGTCATCGAGCAGTCCCGGGCGCTCATGGTCGCGGAGTCCGTACCGCAGGAGCTTCATGCCATGGATATTACCGTTACTCCTCGAGCGCGCGCAGCGAGATGGAGCCCCGGTACTTGAGATGGGGACATTCGCGTGCGATGCGCTCTGCTTCGTCAGCGTCTGCCGCGCGGATGATGATGTATCCGGCCAGCAAGCCCTGGTCGGATGTCGGCACAGCTTCCATGCGCGCGTCCGCCTGCGCCAACAACACTCCACCCGTCGAAAGTTCGGCGCCATCGACCAGGTTGCCGCGTTGAGCAAGCGACCTCGCCCACGCCGTGTACTCGCCCACTCGATCCTCGCCTGGCGCAGCGAGCTGGTAGTTCGCGTCCTCGTACAGCATCAGGGCGAACTGGGGTCGACGGTCTTCGGGAGCGGCACGCTCCGGCCAGCTGTGGCCGAGAGCCAGTCCGGCGACGAGCAGGATGGCTGCGGCCGTCGCCCAGGCAACGTGGATCTTCTTCATGGATGGCTCCTGTGTTGAATCGGATTTGAGTAGACCTTCGCCGTGAAGAGCGCGCACGACGCGATCTTCGAGGATGCTCGGCGGCTCGAGATTCGGTGGGGGCGCGTTCGGCGGCGTTCGGAGTTGGTTTCGGATCATGATGCGGACCGTCCTTCAGCGATTGCGGGCCCGTCGGCCAAAATGCGGAGCGCTCGACGGCCCCGGGACAACTGGCTCTTCACAGTTCCGGCGGAGACGTTGAGCACGGTGGCGATTTCCTGATGAGTAAAGCCCTCGAGGTCGTGCAGAATCACGACCAGGCGATAGCCGGGCGCCACCTGGTGCAGCAGTCGTTCGACCTCGAGCCGGTCAATTCGCAGTCCCTGCAGGTCGGCGACATCCAAGGCATCGCGATATTCGTCGAGATCGAGCATTTCCGAGGGCGAGCGTCGCAACTCCGCGCAGACGCGGATTGCGATACCGACCAGCCAGGTCGACAGGCGTGATTGCCACTCGAAGCGGTCCAACGCGCGGATCGCTCTCAGCCAACACTCCTGCGTCGCATCCTCCGGGCCGCCCGTTGCGCGGACGCCATCGCCCGCCAGCAGGCGCACACAGATCCGGTACATGAGGGGCGTGTGCCGACGGTAGAGCTCCCGAAAAATCGCCTCGCCCCGCCAAGCCAGAAATCCGCGCACCAGCTCGCGGTCGTCCTGTTGCCCTAAGGGCTTTCGGTTCAGGTTCCCCACGCCGGCCAGTCCTCACTGTTTCGTATCATGAGTGCGGAATCCCCCTGAAAGGGTTGCATCCCACCGCGGCTGCGAGGTTGACTTTGACCATGACCGGCTCACGCATCGTCGCATCGCTAGTTGTCGGGCTGCTGCTGGCCGCGACTCCTGGCCTCGGGTGCGCCGCTGTTCTCGAGTCGCTCAATGCCATCCGCACGCAAGGCTGCAAAGGAAAGCCGGCGGTTCAGTCGCGACTGGCGCGCGACGCCGCGCTCGAGCGCGTGGCTCTCGAGCTGTCGCGCGGCTCGACGCTGCGAGACGCGCTTGCGCGCGCGAGTTATCGCGCCAAGCACTCAGCATCGCTCGTGGTTGCGAACACGACCAGCGAGGCGTCGATGCGGCGCGTCCTCATCGATGAATTCTGTAAGGATATCGTCAATGCAGGACTCACGAACGCGGGCATCGTCGAACAACGTGGAAACGCCTGGATCGTGCTCGCGGCACCGTTCGTGACCCCTGCGTCGGATGAGGCGGCGAACGTGGCTGCGCGCGTGCTCGAGATGGTCAACGAGGCGCGCTCCCAAAAGCGTCGCTGCGGCATGAAGACCTACCGTCCCGTCGGGCCACTCAAGCTGGTGGCCTCGCTGAACAGAGCAGCCCTGCGGCATGCCGAGGACATGGCGCGACACAGTTTCATGGGACATGTCGGCCGCGATGGAAGCTCACCGGGAAAGCGGGCAGTTAGCGCGGGTTATTCCTGGGGCGCCATCGGTGAGAATGTCGCATCAGGCTCAACCACACCGGAGCAGGCGGTCGCCGATTGGCTCGAGAGCCCCGGGCATTGCGCAACGCTGATGAGCGACAAGTACGCCGACATGGGTGTCGCCTTTGCCGTCAATCCAGAAAGCGCCGCGGGCATCTACTGGTCACAGGTGTTCGCGTCGCCGAAATGACAGAGGAGGCCTCAGGGTTCCTGCCACCCGGCCTTGCGGCGCATCCTTCCCCACTCGATGCGCCGCCCCATGAGCCATCCAATCAAGGCCTGCAGTCGCCAGAGCGCGTTGATCTGCCGGTACCCGAAATTCTCGAGGACGGCCACGACGAACAACACCAGCAGATAGCTGGTCCGAGGGTAGGTACGAAATGACAACTCTTCGAGGAGCAGCGCCGAGGTCGAAAGCATCACGCCGAGGGCGAAGGCCGCGGCAATGAAGGCGAGCAGCGAGTCCGCGGAAAGGAGCCCGAACGCGAATGCCAGGCCCATCACAACGTAGCCACCGACTTCCACGACAGGGCTCAGCAGCTCGAACAACACGAAGAATGGAAAGGCGAACCAGCCCGCCGCGCCACCGTGCCGTGAGAAACAGAGCCCACGGTTATGCCACAGGCTCTCTGCCAGCCCCCGATGCCATCGCTTGCGCTGCCGTGCGAGCGTCGCGAGATCTTCCGGGGCATCCGTCCAGCAGACCGGGTCGGGAACGAACGTGACGCGGTAACGCGCCCGCTGCGCGCTCAGACGCCGGTGCAGACGTACGGTGAGCTCCATGTCCTCGCCGATGACATCGGCTCGGAATCCTCCGGCGGCGACGACCGTTTCGCGGTGGAATACCCCGAACGCGCCGGAAACGATCAGCAGCGCGTTGATCGAACTCCAGCCCAGGCGGCCACTCAGGAATGCGCGCAGATATTCGACGATCTGCACCAGCGCGAGCGGATTGTGCGGCAATCCAACGCGCTCGAGGAAGCCTCCGCGCACCACGCAGCCGTTCACGATGCGTACCGTGCCTCCACAGGCCACGGTATGCGGATCCTCGAGAAAGGGCCTTACGGCGTGCTCCAGACTGTGGGGGTCGAGCACCGAGTCGGCGTCTCCGGAGTAGAACAACGGATAACGAGCTGCGTTGATCCCCGCATTGGTGGCATCCGCCTTGCCACCGCCATTCTCCTTGTCGATCACGCGCAGGTTCGGGTACCGCAACGAACGATAGATACCCCGCACTGGTTGCGTCCGGATCTGCACCCGGTACGCCTCGGGAAACGGTTGCAGCTCGAACTCCCTTTCAAGCACTGCGAGCGTGTCGTCGAGCGAGCCGTCGTTGACGACGATGACCTCGAACTGCTGATAGCGAAGCTGCAACAACGCGCGGACCGAGGAGACGATAGTGCCAGCCTCGTTGTACGCGGGCACGATGAGCGACACGGGCATCTGCAGATGCGAATAGACACGCTCCGCAGCGCTCGCGCCTCCCAAGTAGCGGCGCAGGCCGAAAAGCGCGATCACGTTGAGCATCAGGTACGTGCCGTTGAGCAGCACGAAGTACCCGAGGAACAGCCATTGCACTGTTTCGAGCACCAGGCGCACGCTCATGCGACAGATTCCTCGGCGCGCACGTGATCCAGCATGTCGCGTGCAAAGCGGTCGGTGAGGCGCGAACGCACGGCGTCCACCTTGGCGTCATCCAGTCCCAGCAGCCTGAGCAACGAATGCGCCGCGTGGTAGCGGACCCCCCACACCGGGTCGCCCATGAGCTGCATCAGCAGCTCGGCCTCTTCCGGGCCTCCCAACCGACCGAGCGCGACGGCCAGATGTTTGCGGGTCTCAGCATTCGGCGAGCCCGCGAGCGGCCGCAGCTCGGGCAGCAGCGCCTCATCCTGGACCACGAGCAACGCCGCGGCGACCACATCCTCGTGGCTCGAGTGGCGGTGCAGGAGCACGGATGCAACCTCGCCCGCGAGGATCGAATCGACCTTGCCGAGCCAGGGCAGGAGCGGCGGAATCTTGGAGGGCTCGAGTGACAGCATGAGCGCGCGGATTGGCTCGCGTGCCACGTCGGCGCCGGCCTCGAGCAGCAGGCGGGCCATCGCCTCGCCGGGCCAGTTTTCGCGCTCGGCCAGCTGCAACATGATTCCCGGCATGGCGCGCAGTGCGTCGATCTGGATGAGCGCCGCGGCCGCATAGAACGACACGAGCGCGTTCGCGGCGACGAGCTGCTCTTGAAGCTGCTTCCAGGCCGCCGCATCGCGCAGTTGACCGAGCGTCCGGATTGCAAGAATGCGCTTGCCGATCTCGCGTGAATGCATCATGTGGCGGGCGGCCGCGTCGAGACCCAAGCTGCGCGCGAGTTCATTTAACCGTTCACTGGCGCCGCCGCGCAATGCGTCGTGCAGTGCGTTCCATTCCTCCATGAGAAACGGCAGGCGGCGGGGAGCCAGGCGCGGCAAGGACGGCAGCTCGCCCTCATCGAGCGCAATTCGCGTCAGAAGCGGTCGCCAGACCGCCACGACGCGTGCCCGTGCTCGTTCCTCGTGCTGCATGTAGCGGCGCACGATCAACGCGCCGGCAAGCATCAGCGCCGCGCCGAATGCCGCGATCTCGGCGCTGCGCCACGCGAGCACAACGACGAGATCAGAACCGGTGCTCAAGTCCAAGGCGCAATCGCACCCTGCGATAGAGATCGCCCTGCTCGTACCATCCCGCCTCCCAGCTCACACCCCATCCGGCATTGCGCCAATGCACGCCATAGAGAGCGACGTAAGTGTTGTGTGTCACGCTGACCTCGCCGGGCGCGACCGTCTCGGCCTCGTCGCCATAGCCCACAGCAAGCGCCACGCCGCTCACCGTGCCGTAGTCGTGTGCAATGCGCAACGAATGGCTGAATTCCGCATCCAGACCGGACGGACGTGAGGCGGTCAGCGTATACGCAATGCGAAAGGAGCCGGCATACTGCTCGAAAGTCGCCGCCACCGAATCGACATCGACGGACGCGTAGCTGGCGTGGCGCACTCGCAAGCCAGCGCTGCGGTTGCCGGACAGCGCGCGACCCGCTTCCACAGCGACGGCCCACTCCGGCAGTATCTGTGCGTCAGGCGCGAATTCCCCGGCGGCCCCCCACGACCAGACGTTGGACAGACGCTGCACGTATCCGCTCGAAACTTGCTCGTCGCGCTGATCGAATCGCTCCTCGATATTCAAACCAGCGAGGAGTCTGCGCCGCCCATCGAGCGGCTTGTCGAAGTTCAGTGTGGCCGCGCGCCACGCCGGCCGATCATCCGTCAACTCTTCGTAGCTGGCGCCGAATGACACATGAGTGCCCGAGCGCAGCAGTTGCAGCTCGCGAAGCGTCCGACGTCGATCTGCAGGCCATGCGGACTGCGGAAATGCTTGCTCCGCTTCGACGAGCAACGCATCGGTCCGGGCGTACTCTTCCAGGGTCTCGAGAGCGGACACTTCCAGGAGCCAGACATCCTGGTACGCGGGCGCAACAGCCCGCGCGTGCTCGAGCAATGGGATCGCGTCCCGTGGGCGCTGCTGCCACATGAGCACCTGCGCCTTGCCAAGCAGCCAGTCGACGTTGTCTACATCGCGTGCGAGCAACAGATCGTAGTGCTCAAGCGCGCCGTCATAGCGGCCGGCATGCGCGCAGGCGCGCGCGAGCGAGTAGCGCGCGTCAGTGTCGTTGGGATTGCCGGCCAGGACCGCCATGGCGGATTCAATGCCCGCGGGGACGTCAAGCTCACCGGGCTCCGTACAGGCACGTGCCTGCATCAGCGGTATGCCCGCACACAGGCAACCGCACAATGCCGGAATCAAGATGCGCCGCACTGCAAGCCGCTTCGGCTACGCGGGTGGCGCCGGGGAACGTTGCAGCCGTCGCCGGATGCGGGCCACAAGCTCCGCCGGGCTGAAGGGCTTGGTGAGGTAGTCATCGGCTCCGAGGCCGAGAGCCCGCACCGCGTCGTGCTCGCGCGTCTTCCCCGTGAGGACGATGACCGGGACATGCTGCCACTGGGGATTCGCGCGCAGCTGGGCAAGCAGCTCAAAGCCATCTGTATACGGAAGCATCACGTCGAGCAGTACCAGATCGGCAGCGGGTCCGGCATTAATGCGCTCCGCCGCACTGCGTCCATCGGCAACGCGTTCGACCTGGAATCCCTCCTTTTCGGCGAGATAGCCGAGCAGGTACGCCATGTGCACGTCGTCCTCGACGATCAGCAGTCGCTGCCGTGGGGTAGACTTCGCGGTCATGCCTGCCATTGGAACCTCCGTGCCCCACTCGCCTGTGTGCAGAATACTCGAACAGCGCGCGTCGTGGTGGCGGAGGTACACGAGCGACATCCGGCAGCACCTGGCCGACGGCCGGTGGGACGGTGTACCGTAATGATCGCCTTGAAACAGCGGCGAGGCCGCAGGGTGTTGCTCGTCGAGGACGAGCCAACGAACCAGCGTGCGGCGCAGCTGCACCTCGAACGGGCGGGTTGCGATGTCGTGCTGTGCGGTGACGGCAGCGAGGCGCTGGCGGCGCTGGACACCGGACAGATCGATCTCGTGCTGATGGACGTGCAGATGCCGGTGATGGACGGGCTCGAGGCAACACGGCGGATCCGCGAGCGCGAGGCGGGACGCCACCGGATCCCGATCGTCGCCCTGACGGCGAATACCCTGCCGCAGCAAGTCGATGCGTGCATGGCAAGTGGCATGGACGACGTCATGCCGAAACCGATCGATGCTGAGCGACTGAAGGCGGTGCTCGATCGGTACCTGTCAAGCGCCGGAGCGACCGACGGACCCGATCGAGTACTGCGCGCGGCTGTGGACCCGGCGACGCTACCCGACATCTCGCTCGAGCGCTTTCACGAGCTGGTCAGTGGCGACGTCGAACTGGCGCGCGGATTGGTGGCAACGTTTGCCGAGAGCGCCCGGCAAACGCTTGCCGACGTCGAGTGCGGCCTCGGCCGCGGTGATTTTCCGCAGGTGCGGCGCGCAGTTCATACCTTGAAAGGCGCAAGCGCAAACATCGGCGCAACGCGTTTGCAGGCTGTGGCCTTGGCGTTGGAAGAGGCAGCCGACATGGCGGACATAGCGGAGGTTCGCCGGCTGCTCGAGGTGGCGCGCCGGCAATTCGATGCCGCTCGCGCACAATTCGAGGCGGAGATCGCTCGCTGATCGAATTCGACGCTACTCACCGAGCACGGACGTCCACGAGCAGCTTCACGCCCTCCTGCCGATGCAGCCGCTCGAAGCCATCGCGAATGAGCCCGTCGAACGGGATCTTTTCCACCCAGCCCTTGGTCGGATAGGCGCCTGCCGCCATCTCTGCAATGACGCTCGGGAACGCGCCGCATGAAAGTGCAACGCCCGTGATGCGCGCCTCGGACATCAGGAACTCCATCGGGTCGATTTCGATCGGGCGGGTGTGGATCGCCACCACGACCACGTTGCCGTCGACGGCAGTGCCCTGGAGCGCGGCGTGAAACGCGGCAGGGACTCCGGCGGCATCGATCGATGCGTGCGCACCCCGGCCTCCGGTGAGATCACGAATCGCGGATACGACGTTCACGGCACGCGGATCGAGTACAACTTCGGCGCCGAGGCTCGCCAGCACCGAGCGCCGCGCAGGTGACGGATCGCTCACGATCACACGCACACCTCGACGTCGCAGGGTGAGATAGACACCGATTCCGATCGGACCGAGACCATGCACGACTGCCATCTGACCCGCTTCCACGCGGCAACGATTCACGGTGCTGAATGCGATGGCCATCGGCTCGATCAGGGCGCCCTGCTCGGCAGTCATCTTGAGCGGCAACTTGTGCGCCATCGAGCGGCGCACGACTGTGAACTCTGCCAGGCCGCCGCCCTCGCGGTTGTAACCGTGAAACGCGAGCAGGCCGCAGTGATTGTATTGCCCTGACTTGCAGAATAGACAGCGGCCGCAGGTCTCGACGGGCTCGACTGCAATACGATCGCCGCGTTCCAGGTCCTCGACACCCGCTCCCACCTCGACCACTTCGCCACACATTTCGTGACCGAGGATGACCGGATTCTTCACACCCGTAAGCGGGTGCGGCTCAACGCGTGTGGTGATCGGCCCGTCATAGTACTCGTGCAGGTCGCTGCCACAGATGCCGTTGTAGTGGATGCGGAGCTTGACTTCGCCTCGTTGCGGAACCGGCTCCGGAACGTCCTCAAGACGCAAATCCTCACGGCCGTAGAAAACCGCAGCGCGCATGGTGAATGTCCTCGACAGCGGACTTTGCAGGATCAGGGCACGCTATGCCGCCAATGTAGCGCGGTCAAGCGAGCAACTGCGCTGCGTGATGCCGGAGGTGGTCTTCGACGAACGTCGAGATGAAGTAGTAACCGTGGTCGTAACCCGGATGCACTCTGAGCGTGAGATGCGTGCCGGACTTGCGGCAGGCGTCGGCGAACACGTCCGGGCTCAACTGCTCGGCAAGAAATTTGTCCGCGGCCCCCTGGTCGATGAGGATCGAGCGCCCATCGCGCCGCCGGGCGACGAGCACGCTCGCATCGTACTGCTCCCACGAGCTGCGATCGGAGCCGAGATAGCCGCCGAATGCCTTCTGCCCCCAGGGGCAATTCATCGGCGCCGCGATCGGCGCAAAGGCGGAGACTGAGCGATATTGATCGGGATTGCGAAGCGCGCACATCAGCGCGCCGTGCCCGCCCATCGAATGGCCGAAGATGCCCTGACGGTCGGCAAGGCCTGGAAACTCACGCAGCACAATCTCCGGCAACTCGCGGGTGACGTAACTGTACATGCGGTAATGGGCCGACCACGGTGCTTGAGTCGCGTCGACATAGAAACCGGCGCCGAGCCCGAAATCCCAGCTGGCATCGTCGCCGGGCAAACGTGGACTCCGCGGGCTGGTGTCGGGCGCAACCAGCAATAATCCGAGCTCGGCCGCGACACGTTGGGCCCCCGCCTTGATCATGAAGGTCTCTTCGGTGCACGTCAGTCCGGCGAGGTAATACAGGACCGGCACGCGACCCGACTTTGCCTGCGGCGGCAGGTACACCGAAAACCGCATCTCGGTGCGGCATTCGCGCGAGTCGTGCGCATAGAACCGCTGCTGACCGTCAAAACAGCCGTGCTCGGAGACTAGGCGAAGGGTCGACATGGCTGGTTACACCAGATCCCGAAGCACGAGACGCACGCGCGAAGGTTTGCCCGCACGCTCCAGCTCGAGCTTGATGCGCGTTCCGGGCGCCGCGGTCTTGAACCGCTGCCGGAGCCCGTAGAGAGCCATCTTGTTCACGGCCACCCCATCCACAGAGCGGATCAGATCCCCCACCTTGAGGCCGGCCTGGTCCGCCGGACCACCTGCAATGACGTCGATGACCTCGAACAAGTCATCGCCCTCGCCCGCGTTGAGCCACATTCCAGAGCGATCGAAGACGTCGGGCTGCGCATCGTTTGCATTGCGCTCAAAGTAGATCACCTGGCCATTGTAGTCGAACACGAGATTGAAGCGCTTGAGCACGCCCGCACCGACGTTGCCGGCCACGTACTGGTCGGTGAACGCCCCTTTGGTCTGCAACGTCAGCTCGATGACCGGCCGCTCGATCGTCACTTCACCCAGCTTGAGAACAGTGGCACGCGCGATGGCCGAGCGCGACGTTCCGCCCACGCCCCAGCCCGTGACGCCCTCGAACTTCGGCTGGTACTTGGCCTTGAGCCCGTGTTTCTCGACGAAGGGCGCCATCAGATCGAGCGACGCGCGGCTGCCCGTGTCGAGGTCGAACGTGCCGGCGATGCCGTCGATTTCGCCTTGCACCTGGGGAATGTGGTCTTTGAACTTGAATGGCACGCGCACTCCATTTCCGGCGTACCTGAACGAGGCCGGATCGTTGAAAGTGAGCCCGTGCCCCTCATAGTCGATCCGTACGACGAAGCGTTTGAAGACCTCGTAGCCGATGAGCCCCAACGCGCGAATGCCTTCGACGCGGCCAAACTCGCCGAGCGGGAAGACATAGAACACCTGCTTGTCGAGGAAGGCGTCCCCGATTTCGAGCCGGTCGACCTTCGTAAGGCCGACGTCTTCCGACTTCTCGCCGACGCCCGAACCCTCGAGCTGGCCCTCCGTCTTGAGCCCGAGCTCGGCAGCCAGCTCCGGAGTCACGATGTTCGCGCCGCCGGTATCGCATAACAGCCGGTACGGACCGCGACCATTGAGCTTGACGTCGACGTACATGTGATTGTTGACCAGCTCGAATGGAACAGTGACGGACGAGCCACCTTGCGCGAACCCAAAATCGGGCGGAGGTGGCGCCGGCATTGCGAACTGCGCTGCCTCGACGGCGCCATTGAAGGCAATTGAATCGGTCGTGAGTACCGTGTCGTACTTGGGATCACCCAGGTTGACGCGCAGATTGTGCGCGAGCTTGAGTCCGTGGATCTCACGGTAATCGGTGTAGTACGTCGTACTGGTACGCGTCCCAGCTTTCTCTACCGCGCGAACGATCAGGTGACTCGACGAATCGATCCACAGGTCAAACGGCCGCCCGCCTTCCGGGGTGACGCGCACGACCTCGAACTTCGTTGCCCCATCCTGCTGTCCGCCGACGTGTTCGATCTTCCCTGGCCGGCGAGCGGTGAAGAGCGAGTAGGTACGGCGGTAGGCCTCATTCGCTGCCACCTGCCGGGCCTCCTGCGCATCGTCCACCCGGACTTGACCCGAGGCGTCCTGCGACCAGGCTGTCTGACCGTCGAAGCCATTGGCACCCTTCACGGGACCGAGCTCGAAGCTGTCCACATAACGGCCCGTCTGATTGTCTTCGATCGAGCTCGCGGTGCCGCTCAATCCACCGGTCGTGAGCGTCATCTGCGCGTGTGTCGTGCGGACCGCATCGATCGCGGTGCCGCCGGCGGCCAATTTCGCCTGCGCAAGGACATCCTGGGCCCGATCCGCCGTGGCCGGCGTGGCGCACAACGCAAGAATCAGCAAGGTCGAGAACAAGCGTGACGCTCGCATCCGTACGCCTCCGGCGGGAAACGGTGCGCAGTGTGCCGGAACGACGGACGCGCGTCACTGCGCGACAGGCTGCACCTGCCGCCGCGATTCAGGGGCGATCAGGGGCGTGTGGCGACGGTCGCCTGAGAGGCGACCAGAGGAGGGGTCAGCGTATAGCGCACGACCATGCGTGCCATGTGGCCGTGTCCGGAATTCCAGTGTGCTAGCCGGGTGCACACGGCGCGAACTGCGGATTCCGCGGGATACACAAATGAACTCGCCGCGAAGCGGCCGCCACCGAAATCCTGGTCGATGACGACGCCGCTCTTATCCCAGCCCTCGGCACTCTGGTCGTTGCGCGCGTAGAGCTCGATTGCCGTTACCGTCGCGCTGGCGGGAATGTCGCCGCACAGTTCGACGTGACTGGCGTCGGACTCGCCACAGCTCACCGGTTCATTACTGACGGCCGGCGAATCCGGTTGGCACGGTGGCACGTGGATCACGGACTCGATGGCCTGATCGGGAGCGGCACCTCTCACCAGCGCGCCAAGGCCCAGTTCCTCCGCTCGCTCGTCGCCCAGGAGCTCCAGCTTTGCCGTCGACAGGGCGAGCGCCTGCAATTGTTTGGTGAGCTCCGTGCGCAGCTCGCGCGTGTCCTCGCGTACCCGTTCCGCACGCAGTTCGGAGTACGCAAAACCGCCCACCGCGGAAGCCACCAGCATCGCGAACACCGCCACAAATGGACGCATGGAACTTCGCTTGGATCGCGTCTCAGCCTTGGCTCGCGCGCGCAACGCAATGCCGAGCTGAAACATCGCAGTGAGCATCGTGGCACCCGCGCCGATCACCGCGGCCACGATTGTTTCCGAAAGGCCCATCCGCACTCTCCGTGAAAGCGCCCCGGCGTTTAACTCATTGCCGTCAGGCGCCGGCGGACTCTATCGGCTGGCGACGGCCGCCAGCCGATACGCGTTTGGCAATTTCGAGGGCTTGATGGGCTTGTCGCCAGTTGGCGACAGCTAATGTGTCCCGGCCATCGAGGTGACGGTGGATTCCTTGAGCCGGGCAGCCACTTTTTCGGCCTGGCCGAGCGCGCGCAGCAGGTTCTCGCCGGCCACAAGCTTGAGCTCGCGATCCGACCAGCCACGCCGGATCAGTTCCGCGAACAGGTTCGGATACATCGACACGTCGCTCAATCCCTCCGGCCAGAAAGTATTGCCGTCGAAGTCTCCGCCGACCCCGACATGCTCGATGCCGGCGACAGCGCGCACGTGCTCGATGTGATCGGCGACCTTGGAAACCGTGGTTCGCGGGATCTTTAGGCTCTCGATGATCTCCTTGTAGAGCTCGGCGCGCTCCTCCTCGGTTTTCATTTCGCGCGAGCGCAGGTTGAACTCGGCAATCGCCGGTTGCGTCACCTTCGCCACCTCGGCGTCGACGAAGCCCGCGACGAAAGTGACCATGAGCACGCCTCCATTGCCCTTGAGCTCGAGCAGGATGTCATCGGGGACATTGCGCGGCACGTTGCAGATCGCCGCTGCGGCCGAATGGGAGAAAATGACCGGCGCCTGCGAGACTCGCAGCGCGTCGCGCATCGTCTCGACCGACGTATGAGAGAGATCGACCAGCATTCCAAGCCGGTTCATCTCGCGCACCACTTCTTCGCCGAAAGCGGCGAGCCCGCCGTGGCGCTGGGGTACCTCTGCCGCCGAGTCGGCCCAGTCGGTGTGCGTATTGTGGGTGAGCGTCATGTAGCGCACACCGAGGTCGTAGTACGCGCGCAGCACGCCGAGCGAATTGCCGATGGCGTGACCGCCTTCGACCCCCAGCATTGAAGCGATGCGCCCCGCTTTGTGTGCGGCCCGGATCTCCGCCACCGTCCCGGCCAGCCGCAGCGCGTCCGGATAGCGGGCGACGATCCGCCTTGCCAGATCGATCTGTTCGAGCTGCATCCGGATCGCGAGATCCGGCAACTCGCCCGGCACGTAAACCGACCAGAACTGTGCGCCGACGCCGCCTGTGCGCAGGCGCGGAATGTCGGTGTGACCCGGCGCCTCGACGCGCAGGTCATAGACCTCGAGGTCCCCCGGTGCTTTCTCGTAAGTGCGCACCGCCCACGGCAGATCATTGTGGCCGTCAACGAGAATCGCCTTCTGGAGCAGCTGCCGCGCCCGCGCAATCCGTGGGTCGTCAGCTGCCTGGCCGGGAAGCGCCGCGAGCGCGGCGAGCAGGACCAAGATCGATCGCACGAGCCGTCGCATGAAACTCCCTCGACCGCGACTGCGGCCCAGTATCGCAACGGTACATGGACCGGAACCAATCGTCACTGCCGTGACCTCTCCTGGAACCAATGCCTATACTGCCGTCATGTGTGCGCGCTTCGTGTCTCGAATCATGGCGGCGATGGAACGCGTGGTTCAGGTGCGCTGGCACGACCCTTTTGAACTGATCTACAACGCGGCGCCGAGCATGCAACTGTCGGTCGTGACGGCGGGCGAGAGCGGACCCGAGGCCCGGGCGATGAAATGGGGCTTCATCCCCGGCTGGTGGAAGCAGGCACGGCCACCCAAGCTCACGATCAACGCCCGCTCCGAGGAAGCACCCGAAAAGCCGATGTGGCGCGCGGCATTCCGCGGTGCGCGTTGCCTCGTTCCGGCGGTGGGCTGGTACGAGTGGCGCACGGAATCACGCATCGACACCGCGACGGGCGAGATCCGCGAGGTGCGCCAGCCGCACTTCATTCACCTCGACGGTTTGCAGCCACTTGCATTTGCCGGGTTGTGGTCGAGCTGGAAACCGGAGAATGACGCCGAGCCGTTGCTCACGTTTTCCGTTCTCACGCGCGCGGCGGCGCCGAGCGTTGCCGGCCTTCACGATCGGATGCCGGTGGTGCTGCCGGAGAGCTCGTACAACGCATGGCTCGATCCGTCGAGTGCCGATTCATCAACGCTTCACCAGATCATCGCCAACCAGAGCCTTGGCGACTTCAAACACGCCACGGTGAGCACGTACGTCAACAACCCGCGGAACCAGGGCGAGCGTTGCATCGCACCCGTTGCCACCGGCACTACGGAATGATGCGCGTCGGGCGCTAGCGAAAGTCACGGGAGCGTGCTTCGAGGGTTCCGAGCCAGCGGCTGAGGTCGTTCAGGCGCGCGGCGATCACGTGCATCACCTCGCCCTGGCGCTGCAGTTCGCCGTGTACTTCCAGGAGGCGCGCCTCGAGGAAATGCTGCCGCTGCGCTTCGGCGACGGCCGCCCACACGATGAGATTGGCGTGACCGGTCTCATCTTCGATGGTGATGAAAGTGACGCCACTCGCGCTCGCTGGGCGTTGCCGTGTGATGACGATACCCGCGGTGCGCACCTGCGTGCCATGCGCCAGCTCCTTGAGCTCGCGTGCGGTCAGCAATCCATGCTCGCGCAGGCGTTCACGCAACAGGGCCAGTGGATGCCGGCCGAGAGAGAGACTCAAGGCTCGATAGTCCGCCACGATGCTCTGCCCTTCGGTGGGAACGGGGAGCATCGGAATCCCCTCCGCCACCTCGATCTCGGGGAACACCGGCAAAGGTGACTCGACCGCTGCGGCGTCCCACGCGGCGCGATGGCGATTGCCGGTGAGTCGCATGCAGGCGCCCGCATCCACCAATGCGCGCAGATCGCGTTTGTCGAGCGCCACGCGCCGGGCGAGATCCTGCAGGCTGTCGAACGGACGTTCCGAGCGTGCGACAACCAATAGACCAGCGCCGCTGCGGGAGAGTCCTTTGACGAGGCGAAGACCCAGGCGCAACGCGGGTTCGCCATCCACGCGCCGCTCGAGCGTGCAATCGAGGTCACTCGCGAGCACATCGACGGCACGCACTTCGACTCCATGCTCGCGCGCATCACGCACCAGCTGTGCCGGCGCGTAGAACCCCATCGGCAGGCTGTTGAGCAGTGCGCAGGTAAAGATCGCGGGCTCATGGCGCTTGATCCACGCCGAGGCATACACGAGCAACGCGAAACTCGCGGCATGACTTTCCGGAAAACCGTACTCGCCGAAGCCCTTGATCTGGCGGAAGATGCGCGCCGCGAAATCATTGCTGTAGCCGCGTGCACGCATGCCAGACAGCAGACGCTGCTCAAAATGTTCGAGCCCGCCACGACGCTTCCAGGCCGCCATCGAGCGCCTGAGATCATCCGCCTCGCCCGGCGTAAACCCGGCCGCGACCACCGCGAGCTGCATCACCTGTTCCTGGAAGATCGGTATGCCGAGCGTGCGCTTGAGCACACGCTCGACGTCGGGGCTCGGATAGTCGACCGGCTCTTCGCCGTTCCGGCGCCTGAGATACGGATGCACCATGTCACCCTGGATCGGCCCGGGGCGCACGATCGCGACCTCGATCACGAGATCGTAGAAATTCTCGGGCTTGAGCCGCGGCAGCATCGACATCTGTGCTCGCGATTCGATCTGGAACACGCCCACCGTATCGGCGCGCTGGATCATCGCGTACACAGCCGGGTCCTCGGACGGAATCGTCGCCAGCGTGTACTCGCGGCCGCGGAATTCCCGCATGAGAGTGAATGAGCGCCGCAGCGCCGTGAGCATGCCGAGCCCCAGCACGTCGACCTTGAGCAACCCCAGCGCGTCGAGATCGTCCTTGTCCCACTGGATCACCGTGCGATCGGGCATCGCGGCGTTCTCGATCGGCACCAGCTCTTCCAGAGGTCCGCGCGAGATCACGAACCCGCCGACGTGCTGCGAGAGGTGCCGTGGGAATCCCAACAGCTCGCGTACGCGTTCGAGCAGGCGCGCAAGCAGCGGATTGGCGGGGTCGAAACCCACGCTGCGAATGCGCTCATCCGCCACCCGGTTGCCGTCCCACCAGTGCATCGCGCGCGCCAGCCGTTCGATCTGCAGGGCATCGAGTCCGAGTGCTTTGCCGGCATCCCGCAGCGCGCTGCGCGGTTGATAGGTGATGAGCGTGGCGGAAAGCGCGGCCCGGTGCCGGCCGTACTTCTGGTACACGTACTGAATGACTTCCTCGCGCCGCTCGTGCTCGAAGTCGATGTCGATGTCGGGCGGCTCGTTGCGTTCTTTCGAGATGAAGCGCTCGAACAGCACGTCCTGGTGCGCCGGGTCGACCGAGGTCACGTTGAGGCAGAAACACACCACCGAATTGGCCGCCGAGCCGCGTCCCTGGCAGAGGATGCCGCGGCTCAAGGCGAAGCGGACCAGGTCGTGCACGGTGAGGAAATAGGACTCGTAGCGCAGCTCCGCGATCAGCGCGAGCTCGTACTCGATGAGATCGCGGATCCGCTCCGGAACACCCTGCGGCCAGCGCATCCGGGCACCTTCTTCGGTGAGCGTTCGCAATCGGCTTGCCGGTGTTTCTCCCGGCGGCACCAGCTCTTCCGGGTATTCGTACCGCAGTTCATCGAGCGAGAACCGGCAACGCGCCGCGATCTTCACCGTTTCATCGAGCAACGCCCTGGGGTACAGCCGCTCGAGTTCGCGAAGATTGCGCAGGTGCCACTCGCCACTTGCCTGGAGCGCGTAACCGGCTTCGGTGAGCGGTGTGTTGAGACGAATGGCCGTGAGCAGATCCTGCAGCGCGCGGCGTTCACGCACGTGCAGGTGAACGTCACCACTGGCGACGAGGGGCAGATGCAGCTGCGCGCCAAATTCGGTCAACTGTCTGAGTCGTGCGCGATCATCACCTGCACGCAGCAGCTCCACCGCGAGCCAGGCGCGATCGGGAAATAGCCCTGTAAACCACTCGCCGTCAGATGCTTCGGGTTGCGCGCCCGGCAACCACAGAGCGAGACATCCCGCCAGATCGCTGGCGACGAGATCCTCGCGCGTCAGGTAATAACTGCCCTTCTCCGCAGCCCGCCGGCCGCGGGTGATCAAGCGGCACAGCCGCCCATAATTCTCGCGATCGGTCGCGAGCAGGATGAGCCGCAATCCATCGGCCAGTGTGAACTCGCTGCCGACGATGAGCTGGAAAGCAGCTTTCTTCGCGGCCTGGTGCGCGCGGACGACGCCCGCGACGGAACATTCATCGGTGAGAGCAAGCGCCGAATAGCCGAGCTCGGCCGCGCGCCCGACAAGTTCCTCGGGGTGCGAAGCGCCACGCAGGAAAGTGAAATTGCTGAGTGAGTGAAGTTCGCAATACATGGAGAGAGGCCGATCGCCTCATCCAAATAACCCGTGCACGTACCAGTTCTGCGGCGCACACCGATCGCGATAAACCCACAGCCGTACTCCATGGGCATCGCGCGCCACGAAATAGTCGCGCGTCACCTCGCATCCATCCCACCAGCCCGTCTCGATGCGCTCGGGGCCACACAGCAACTCGAACTTCCACTCCCTCTCCCGCTTGCGGGAGAGGGTTGGGGTGAGGGGCAACTCACGCGGCTCCGCAAGCAACCACAGCGGCCTCCTCTCCCTTCCACTCCCTCTCCCGCTTGCGGGAGAGCATTGTCCTCGGACCCTCTCCCGCGAGGATGCGGGAGAGGGTGGGGGTGAGGGCTGGAGTGAGGGCATCTCGATCACTCTCCACGCGTACTCTGGCCTGTGATCCTCGACCCCGCTCACGCCAAACACCGCTTCATGGCCGAGCCGTGCGCGCAGGCGTTCGATGAGTCTCGGCAACGCGTCGGTGGCAGTCGCAGGTTGTGGTGTGAAGTTGCGGAAGCTGTCGGTCGCCAGCGCCTGCTCGAGTAACGCACCGGATCGCATTCGAATCGCGACCACCGGTGCCGGCAATGTCAGTGCAGCCAGCCGTTCAGCGAGCAGACCGCGCAGATGCCCGACATCGCCGCTCGATGCCGCGAGCCCGATGCGCAGGCGTGTCAGAGGATGCGCGCGATGCTTGAAGTCCACGGCGAGCACCGCGATGGCGGCCTGCCGTCGACGCAGGAACTCCTGCAATCGCGTCAACAACGGCTCGCACGCGATCTCGAGCCCTGCCGCCGTCTCGATCTCATACTCGAGCGTGCGTCGTTCATCGAAACGCTCAGGGCTGCGAAACCCACGCCGTACGTCCGCGCGCCGGCCGAGCGCGCGATCAAGCTCATCGAGCCACACCTGGCCCAGCCGCCGTACCACGCCACCCCGCGGCAGCCGGATCAGATCCCCGACGGTGCGCAATCCCATGCTGAGGAGCTGCGCGAGTAATTCCTCGGGCCACCGCAGGTGGCGAAGTGAAACCGGGGCGAGATGCTGGGCAAGCGCTTCGGGTTTCACGATTAGCGTCGTGATGACGGCTGTCTCGTGTCCACTCCCTCTCCCGCTTGCGGGAGAGGGCTGGGGTGAGGGTCCACTCCCTCTCCCACTTGTGGGAGAGGGTTGGGGTGAGGGGCTCGCTCTTGCCAGCCACAACGCGCTCCGCGGCGTCGGCGTGAGCGCGAGCTGTGCCGTGACACCCCGCTCGCTCAATCCGGCCGCGACGTGCTCCATCAACACACGCGCACCACCGAAAAGCCTGAGGCTCCCTTTCACCTCAAGCAGCAGCTCATCCTCGGGCTCGACGTTGACGAGAGGAGTGAACTGCTGCTGACACCAGGCGGCAAGCTGCGCGAGGCGCTCGCACTCCTTCCTGGCCTCGCGTGCCAACGTCCTGAGATCCGGCGCGAGCGCAATAGCCGCGTTGAGCGACTGCCCGGGGCGTATGCCCGCTGCGCGCGCCGCTTCATTGCACGCCAGCACGATCTGCTGGCGACTCTCAGAATCGATGACCGCGAGAGATCCACTCCCTCTCCCGCCTGCAGGAGAGGGCCGGGGTGAGGGTCCGCTCCCTCTCCCACTCGTGGGAGAGGGTTGGGGTGAGGGCTCTTGAAGTGCTTCCAGCGCCAACCGCGGCAAATGAATCGCGAGCCACAGCTGGCGTGGCCGCACTCGCTGGAGCGGCGCAGGTTTCGGCGGCTCGGGTGCTTGCGCCGGTCGGGGTATCGCTTTCCTGCGCTTCTCCGGCTCGCGATCCGCGGGCTGCAGCGGAAACAGGGGCAGGTTGAGCACCGGGCGCACGGGGGGTCACTTCACGCCGAGCCTCACTGTCGCCACCCTGCCGCCTTGCACCTTCACGAGATCCACCACGAGTGTCGCTTCCTCCGCCGACAGCGCGAGACGCACCGTCGCGGGTGAAGGATGCGCACGATGGCGCAGCGAGCGGAACAGCAAGCCGAAGCACAGGCCGGCATTCGCGGCGAGCTTGAGACGACGCAGGGCGTGCATGTTCGCCACTTCTGTCCACGCGAGAACCGCGACGCAGGCACCCGAACGCAGCGACTGTTCCATCGCCCAGAGCGTGTGTGCGCTCGTGAACGGCTTGCTCACCAGCAGACGTGTGTGTGCGAGTCCGCGTTCGGCGAGCGCGGGCGGGTATGGCAGATGCGGTGGGTTGAGCCAAGCGATGACGGGAGCCCTCACCCCGACCCTCTCCCGTGAGCGGGAGAGGGAGTGGACCCTCACCCCATCCCTCTCCCGCAAGCGGGAGAGGGAGGAAGAGATCGTCTGCCGTTCTTCGCATTCACTGAGACACCGCAATGCTGGCAGGAAGAGACTCAGCTCGCCGATTCCCGGTCGCTCGTTCATCACCTCGATGAGCGCCGGATGGGGCCAGCCGCCGCCGGGCAATTGCGCATCGAGCGCCGCAAAGCCGCTCGGAACGACGGATCGCCGCGTGCTCGCTGTTCCACCTGCACGCCAAAGCGCGGGGTGTTGCATCAGGTTTTCGAGCGAGGCGGACATGGAACGCAGCATCACCGAGTGGCTGTAATGAGCTGATTCACTTGTGGAGGTTGGGCTGTATATGATTACAGTTACTGTGATTATATACAGTTCTTTTCAATCTACAACCTCAAGATCCGGATTGCCTAAGCCCCCACCTCCCCTTCAATCTTCATTCCCATGTCGCAAGCCAAGCCGCTCCCCTCGGTCGTCATCGCGACCTATAAAGATGAGTACCAGCCCGCCTTCGCGGCGCTGAACTACGCCTGGATCGAGAAATACTTCGCCGTCGAGCCACTGGATCGCCCGTTGCTCGACAACCCGCGCCGCCACATCATCGACACGGGCGGTGAAGTCTTCGTGCTGTTCGAAGACCGCGTGCCCAAAGGCGCGTGCGCGATGCTCAAGATCGACGCGCAGGCCTTCGAGCTCACGAAGATGGGCGTCGATCCTTCGGCACAGGGGCGCGGCTACGGCCATCGGCTGATGGAAGCCGCTATCGCCTTCGCGCGCCAGCGCAAAGCGGAGCGAATCCTGATCCGCTCGCACACCAGTTTGAAAACTGCGATCAGTCTCTATCGCAGTTTCGGCTTCGCCGTGACGCACTTGGGTCGCGACGTGGAATATGCGCGTTGCGACATTCGCATGGAACTCGACTTGCGCTCCACGCCCGCATCACCCCAGCTCGATGCGACGCTCGACCCGACAGACTGGGAGCAGTTCCGCGCGCTCGCGCATCGGATGGTGGATGACTCCGTCGACTACCTTTCCACGCTGCGCGAACGTCCAGCGTGGCAGCGGGTCCCGGAAGACGTGCGCGCCGCGCTCAATCGCCCGGCGCCGTGGCAAGGCCAAGGGGCGCAGGCGGCCTACCAGGACTTCCTGAAACTCGTGCGCCCCTATGCGACCGGCAACATCAGCCCGCGTTTCTGGGGCTGGGTGCAGGGCTCCGGAGCGCCGGTCGGAGTACTTGCCGATTTTCTCTCCGCGGTGATGAATTCCAACGCCGGTGACTTCGATCACTCACCCGCGCTGGTCGAATTACAGGTAATCGACTGGTTCCGCGAGATCATGGGTTTCCCGCCGGGCTCCAGTGGCTTGCTGGTCAGCGGCGGCTCGGCGGCCAATCTCACCGCGCTCACCGTGGCACGCAATGCGCAGGTCGCGAATATGCGCGAACGGGGCGTGGATCAGAGCAGCGGTCGGCTCACGATGTACGCGTCGCGCGAAGTGCACAGCTCCGTCCGCAAGGCCGTTGAGCTCCTGGGCCTCGGCGAGCAGAGCCTGCGCCTGATCGACACACGTCCCGACTACACCATCGATGTCGAGGCGCTGAAGCGCGCGATCGCACAGGATCGGGTGGAGGGCCTGCGGCCCCTCTGCGTGATCGCGACCGCAGGTACCGTCAACACGGGCGCGATCGATCCGCTCGTGGCGCTGGCTGACCTGTGCGCGAAGGAGCACCTGTGGTTCCACGTCGACGGCGCATTTGGTGCGTTCGCGATGATGGCGCCCTCGATTCGCTCGGATCTCAGCGGGCTCGAACGAGCCGACTCGGTGATCTTCGATTTCCACAAGTGGCTGTACGCGCCGTACGAGGCTGCCTGCGTGCTGGTGCGCTCGCGCGCGGCGCATCGCCGCTCGTTCTCGGTAATTCCGCCCTACCTCGCCGAGCTCAAGGGTGGCATATCGACCCCGCCCGTCCGTTTCTCGGAGTACGGCGTGCAATTGTCGCGCAGCTTCCGCGCGCTCAAGATCTGGATGGCGCTCAAGGCGGACGGCTTCGACAAGTACGCGCGGATGATCGAGCAGAACGTTGCGCAGGCGCGCCACCTAAGCCGACTGGTGGATGCGCATCCGCGGCTCGAGCTCATGGCACCGACGCCGCTCAATGTGGTCAATTTCCGCTACTGGCGCTCGGAACTCGGCGAAGCGGCTCTCGACGCGTTGAACCAGCGAATTCTCGTCACGCTGCAGGAGTCGGGCTTCGCCGTGCCCTCCTCCACCGTCCTCGGCGGCCGCTTCACGATCCGCTGCGCCATCGTGAACCATCGCAGCACGCGCGCGGACTTCGATGCATTGGCGAACGAGGTGGTTCGATTGGGCGACGCAGAACCCTCACCCCCGCCCTCTCCCGCAAGCGGGAGAGGGAGTGGAACCTCACCCCCGCCCTCTCCCGCAAGCGGGAGAGGGAGTGGAACCTTAAGTTAACCCTCTCCCGCGTGCGGGCGAGGGAACCAACGCCGATCCTGCTCCGAGTTCTTAACGTCGCTCACGTGGACATGACGGCGTTTGGCCGTGTCCGGCGCGTTGTCGGGTTCTGGACGCAGTAGCTCACTCGCATTGGTACGAACCGCTGCACTGTTCAAACCAACCGCTGCGAATGCTTATCCAATGCGCATCGGGCGACACTGACTGCATGCGCGCGTAGAGTTTTTGCCCATCGTAATGCTGTCGACCATCGGAACTTTTGATTCCGATCGCGAGTCTGGATGCGCCATTCATGAGCAGTTCGGGAGGAGTGCTCACGTGAAACTCACCGATGGTTCGCTGCGTAACCCCGCCGCAGTCATCGTCGTCGTCGCGCTCGTCATCGCGCTCGGCATCTTCAGCCTCGTCAAGCTGCCGTTCCAGCTCTTCCCCGACATCGAAGAGCCACAGATGACGATCTTCACCGGATGGCGCGCGGCGGCTCCCGCCGAAGTCGAATCCGAGCTCATCGAGCCGCAGGAAGCCGCGTTACAGGGGCTCTCCGGACTCAAGCAGCTCAACGCCTTTGCCAATGCCGGCGGCAGCTGGATCAACCTGCGCTTCAACGTCGGCACCGACATGCAGCAGGCGTTGATCGACGTCATCAGCCGCATGAACCAGCTTCCCTCGTTGCCACGCGACGCCAACCCGCCGGTAATCTCGCTGGGCGAGGACGGTGGTGGCGGTGCCAACCAGACGCTCAGTTGGTTCTTCGTGCAGCTCCTTCCCGGCACACCGGGTCCGATCGAGAGCTACCAGAAATTCCTCGAAGACGTCGTCAAGCCACGCATCGAATCCGTGCCAGGCGTCGGCGTGGTCAACATCAACGCCGGCGCTCCGGAGGAACTCCAGATCCGCTTCGACCCGTATCGTGCGGCGCAGCTCGGCATCGAGATACCGGCGGTGGCCAATGTCGCCGGTAGCGCCAATGACACGTCCGGCGGCTTCGTCGAGGTGGGCCGGCGACAATATTCGCTGCGCTTCGCCGGCCGCTACACACCCGAGCAACTCGGTGAACAGATCCTGGCCTGGCGCGACGGCAGCCCGGTACGCCTCAGCGACATCGCCGAGATCGAAGTCCGCCGGGGCGATCGCGAAAACCTCGCGATGCAGAATGGCAATCCGGCGATGGGACTGCAGATCATCAAAGAGAGCGGCGCCAACGTGCTGGCGACGCTCACCGCAGTCAAGGAAGAGATTGGCGCGTTGCGCGACGGACCGCTCAAGGAGATGGGCCTGACGATCCAGCAGTCCTTCGATCCGGCGCTGTTCATCAACCAGGCGATCAATCTCGTTTCGAGCAACCTGTTCGCGGGCGTGCTGCTGGCGCTCGGCGCGCTGTGGTTGTTCCTGCGTCATACGCGTGCGGTGTTGCTCATCGGGCTGACGATTCCGATCTGCCTGCTGTCGACCTTCATCACGCTCGAGCTCACCGGGCGGACGCTCAACGTCATCTCGCTCGCCGGTCTTGCGTTTGGCGTCGGCATGGTGCTCGATGCCGCGATCATCGTGCTCGAGAACGTCCTGCGATTGCAGGAACGTGGCGAACTGCCCGCCGAGGCCGCGAGCAAGGGCACGCAGCAGGTCTGGCCCGCGCTGGTGGCCTCGACGGTCACCACGGTCGCGATCTTCCTGCCGGTGTTGTGGCTCAAGGATGCCGAAGGGCAACTCTTCGCCGACCTTGCGCTCACCATTTCCATCGCCAACCTGATCTCGATGTTCGTGGCCGTGACGGTGGTCCCGGTGGCGGTCGCGAAGTGGGTGAAAGCGCCAAAGCTCAAGCCAGAGAACACAGTGGCAGCTGAGAAGCTCGCGCGGCGGATCGTCGCATTGACCGACGGCCGTCAACGCCGGCGCTTACTCATCGCCGGACTGATTGCGTTGCCGATCGCGCTCAGCTGGTTCCTGCTGCCGCGGCTCGATTACCTGCCGCCGGTGAAGCGCGCGGCGATCGATGGCTTTATCCAGTTCCCGCCAGGCGCGAGCGTCGACACTATCGATCGAGAGATCGTGAAGCCTATTGCCGAGCGAATGAAGCCCTACATGGCGGGCACCAAGGAGCCCGCGCTGCTCAACTATTACGTGCTGGTGTGGCCGGGCGGCGGCACGATCGGTGCGCGGGTGAAGGATCAAGCGCAATTGCCCGAGCTGCAACGGCTGATCAGCGAGGAAATCCTGGTCGGCTTCCCCGATGTCCAGGCTTTCGTGGCCGAGGGCAATCTCTTCGGCGGCTTTGGCGACGGACGCAACATCGACCTCATGCTCCAGTCTGCCGACCTCCAGGCGCTGTTTCCCGTGGCGCGCGCGGCGATGCAGGAAATCGAGAAGCGAATGCCGGGAGCGCAGGTTCAGCCCTGGCAGGGACTCGAAGCGGCGGAGCCCGAGTTGCGCGTAACGCCGGACGAGCGACGCCTGACCGAGGCCGGGTGGAATCGCGCCACCGCGAGCAACGTCATCCGCGCGATGGGCGACGGTCTGTGGATTGGCGAGTACTTCGACGGCAACAAGCGTCTCGACGTCATCCTGCGCGCACAGGACTGGATGACGCCCGAGGAGCTGGAAAGCGTGCCGCTCGCGACGCCCTCCGGCGCGGTCATGCCGCTCGGTGATCTGATGCAGATCGAGACCAAGGTCGGACCCGGGGGCTTGAGGCGCGTCGACCGCAAGCGCACGGTTTCGCTCGGCATTTCGCCGCCGCGCAAGATGTCGCTCGAGGAAGCGGTCGAAATCCTCAAGCACGACGTCGAGCCCGTACTCAAGAAGATGCTTCCCGCGGACGGCAGCATTCGTTATGGCGGCAGCGCGGACAACCTGCAGAATGCCATCGCCAACATGGGCGAGAACTTCGTCCTCGCGGTGCTCGTGCTGTTCCTGATCATGGCAGCGATGTTCCGTTCGGTGAGGGACAGCGTGCTGGTGGTGCTCACGATTCCGCTTGCGACGGTCGGGGGCGTGCTGGCGCTCAGGCTGCTCAACCTCTTCAGTTTTCAGCCGCTCGACCTGCTGACGATGATCGGTTTCGTGATCATGATGGGCCTGGTCATCAACAACGCCATCCTGCTCGTCGACCAGACACGCAGTGGAGAACGCGAGGGCCTGACGCGGCGCGAGGCGGTCATCCAGGCGATCCAGTTGCGTATCCGGCCGATTTTCTGCACCACGGTCACGTCGCTCGTGGGCATGCTGCCACTTGCGGTCGTGCCGGGTCCCGGCAGTGTCCTGTATCGCGGTCTGGGCGCCGTGATCGTCGGCGGAATGACGGTCAGCACGGTTTTCACGCTTCTGCTGTTGCCGGCACTGCTGCGACTCGGTGAGCGCGAAGCAGGCGAATCCGACCGGGTTCCGACGCACAAGCGCGCGGTCCCCGTCCTGGAGCGCGTGGCATGAGCAGACCTTCACTCCAGCCCTCTCCCGCTAGCGGGAGAGGGAGTTGCCCTCACCCCGACCCTCTCCCGCAAGCGGGAGAGGGAGTGGAGCAATGCGTCGCGGGACAAGGATGGGACAGATGAAATTTGTGACCACGCTAAGTATCAGCGGCCTGTTGCTCATTGGCGGAGCAATGTCCGCACTGGCGCAGCAGGGCGAAGCCCCACCCGCGCCCGTGAAGATCGGCAAGGCGAGCCGCCAGTCGATCGCGACCATGATGACGGCCACCGGCACGATCGTGAGCCGCAACGATGCACGGATCGCGGCGGAAACCCCTGGACGGCTCACATGGGTTGCCGAGCCGGGCACCGTCGTCGAGCGTGGCGGTGTGCTGGCACGCGTCGATGACGCGGCGCTGAAGCTGCGACTGAGGGACAACGATGCCACCGTCGCGCGCCTCGAGGCCAACGTGAAGTACCTCGAATCCCAGGTGGCGCGCTTCGAGCGCCTGTTGTCGCAGAAGATCGGCTCGCAGGCACAACTCGACGAGGCCATCGCGCAACGCGACATGACGGCACAGGAGATCAACCAGGCACGAGTCGCACGCGACCAGACGCTGCACGACCTCGAACGTGCGCGCGTCGTAGCGCCGTTCTCGGGACAGGTCGTCGAGCGGTTGCATCAGCCGGGTGAATTCGTGAGCACCGGTGGCGAGCTGGTACGGCTCGTCGATACGCGGCACATCGAGGTCCGCGCGCAGGCGCCGATGCAGGTGGCGTCTTATCTGCGCAGCGGGCGCGAGGTTCGAGTGGTGGATCGAACCAACCATGAAGTGCGCAGCGCGGTGCGCGCGGTGATTCCGGTCGGCGATGAACGTTCGCGGCAGATGGAAGTGCGTGTTTCGCTGCCCGACGGCATCTGGCCGATCGGGTCACCCGTAAGCGTTGAACTGCCGACCAGTGCGCCGTTGAGCGTCGTCGCAGTGCCGCGCGATGCGGTGATCCTGAGGCAGGACGAAACCTACATCTTGCGCGTGACGCCGGGAAGCACGGTTGAGCGCGTGCCCGTAAGCACCGGGATTGGCAGTGGCGGCTTGATCGAAGTGAAGGGCAAGGTCACCGCGGGAGATCGCGTCATCGTGCGCGGCGGTGAGCGACTGCAACCCGGACAGAGCGTGGCGGTGATCGAAGGATAGCAAGGGTGCCAGGCCGGGCACCTCTATTTCGGCTTCGGGATCTTGCTGAGCAGCCGGCCGAACCACGAGCGCCGGATGGCCGTTGAATTGCCGTCGAACTCCGCGCTGCGGTTATGGCCTTCCGCCCAGGCGTGCCAGCGGTCAGCGCGCTGATCCGAGTCAAACAGCGCATTTCCGCCCGCGTTCGGGCGCACCCGTGACCCACCCTTGTTCTTAGCCATCCGCGCCTCCGCGAGGGAAGTCGGTTGCATGCATCTTGAACCACGGGCCAGAATCTGCCGGTGACGGGCTGCTCAAAGACACAAGACTCTTGCATGTGACATAAGCCGGACTGTTCGTCCGGCCTCTTCCGGCCCGGTAGCTCCGCAGCTTCAGCCTGTGCTCTGCAGCCCTTGGGCGATTCCACTTATTGAGGCAAGCAGTGCCTCGTAGAGCTCGGGGTCCCGGCGTCCCGATGCACGCCAGCGCTTGAGCAGATCGACCTGCATCAGGTGCATCGGGTCGACGTAGGGGTTGCGGAGCAGGATTGAACGCTGCAGCGTCGGATCGCCATCGAGCAGCGTGCGCGCATTCTTGAGCTCGAGAACGAGGCGTCGGGTCAACTCAAACTCGTCGCGGATCGGCGTGAAGAAACGCCGAAGTCCCTCTTCGGCGAGACCGTTGTAGTAATTCGCGATCTCGAGATCCGTGCGGGCGAGCATCGCTTCGGCGTCGTCGAGCAACGCCCCGAAAAAGAACCAGCTGGCGCGCAGGTCGCGCAGGCGCTGCGTCCCATGACGCGCAATGGCAGTCTGCAGCCCGGAGCCAAAGCCGAACCAGCCCGGCAGCATGTGCCGCGATTGCGTCCAGGCGTAAACCCACGGGATGGCGCGCAGGTGCTGAATACCCTCGCGCTCGCCGTGCGAGGCCAGGCGGCTGCCGATCTGCATGCGTTCAATCACGTCGATCGGCGTCACCTGGCGGAAGTACTCGTAGAACCCTGGCTCGCGTACGACCAGCTGATCGTAGGCCGCACGACTTGCCTCAGCGATCGCCTGCATCACTTCGAGGTCTTGCGGATTCTCCGGCGAGGTCGTGCCAGCGGTGGCAGTAGTAAGCGCAAGCGCATTGAAGGCGCGTTCGAGGCTGCGCATCGCGACCGGCCGCAGACCGTAGTTCTGGCTGACGCCTTCGCCCTGTTCAGTGACGGCCAGGCGGCCGTTGACGGCGCCGGGTGGCGCACTGCGCACCAGCGCGTCGATGCGGCTCGCGCCACGACTGATCGAGGCCCCGCGGCCGTGAAACACCGTCAGCCGTACGTCGAACTCGCGCACCGCGCGCAGCAGTTCCGCCTGGGCGCCGTGTGTGGCCCAGCGTGACGCGGCGATTCCGGCCTCCTTGTTGGAATCCGAATAACCGATCAATGCCACCTGTTGATCGCCACGCGCCCGCAGATGACGCTGATAGACCGGCACGCTCAGCAAGGTCCGCACGACCTCGCCGCAGTTCTCGAGGGCATTCATCGACTCGAATAGCGGCACAACATCGAAGGGCACTTCATCGCTCTTGCGATCGGTGACCCCGGCCCAGCGAGCCAGCAGCAGAACCGCCAGGACGTCGTCCGCGCCTTGCGTGCCGCTGACGATGTAGTCGCCGACGGCCGCGGACCCGTACTTGTGACGGCACTGTGCCATGGCCTCGAATACCCATAGCGTGCGACGACCCACGGCATCGAGCGCCGTGAGGGGTCCCTGATCGCGCTCCAGTGCGTCGCTCAAACGTGCCAGCCGTTCGGCCGGCGAGCGCTTCTCCCACGACTCGTCCGCAAGGCCCTGACCGATCACTTCCCGATGCACGTCGCTGTGCTGGCGTACGTCGAGCGTCGCAATGTGAAAGCCGAACGTGCGAATGCGACGCAGGAAACGCCGTACCGCGTGCAGGCCGGCGTACCGGCCACGATTGGCCAGCAGGCTCTCCTCCGCCAGTTCAATGTCCGCGCACAGCTGCGCCGCGTTGTCGTAGTGATTGGGCCGTCCGTCGTACGTGTTGCGCAGTCTTCGCGCGACCTGGCCGAAGAAAGTGCGGTAGGGCATGCGGTCGTGCCGAATTGGCGTCATCTGCTGCGCAGCCGGAAGCAGCGCCGTATATTCATCGATGCGCTGCTGCAGCGCGCGCGAAATCTGGGCACGACTCGCACTCTGGCTCAGCTTCGCCGCCAGACTCTGTGCTTCGTTGAAGTATGTGGACACGATCAGTTGCTGGTGTCGCGCCAGCGTTTCGCGGATCGACTTGGCGTGGACATCCGGATTGCCGTCCATGTCACCGCCCACCCAGGAGCCGATTTCCAACAGAGTCGGCAACCTGATGAAATCCGCCGGTGCATTGAATACCTTCTGCAATGAAGCCTCTATCTCCTCATAGAACGCCGGTACGATCCGATAGATGATGTCGGTGATGTAGAACAGCACGTACTCGCGCTCATCGGCGACTGTCAGCTGCTGGCGTGGGTGTTCCTCGGTCTGCCAGCTGGTGGTGATTTCGGTGCGGATACGACTCCAGATGCCGGCCTGTTCCTGAGCGCTGAGCGTCGGGTTCATGCGCTCGAACAGCAGCTGCGCGATGTGTTGCTGCTTGCGCAACAGCGTACGGCGGGTCGACTCCATGGGATGCGCAGTGAAGACCGGCTCGATGCGCAGCCTGCCCAGCAGCTCGATGGTCTGCTCGAGCGTGAAGCCCTGCTGCTTCAGCTTGACCAGGCAATCGCCGACGCCTTGTGGCTGCGGCGCACTCTCGCTGACCAGGTATTGGCGCCGTCGCCGGATCCGGTGCACTTTCTCCGCAAGATTCACCACCTGGAACCAGGCGGAAAAGGCCCGCGCCAGGTCGCGGGCCACCACGGGCGGTCGATCCTGCGCGCGGATGGTCAGCTCGATCGCGCCCTCGGGCTCACCCTCACGCCGCCGGATGGCGGCAACCCGATCACCCTCGACCAGTTCGAAGAGCTCCGTACCACCCTGCTCCCGCAGGATCTCGCCAACCACCGCTCCGAGCGCATGCACGTCCTCGCGCAACGCGGCGTCCTTGGGCGGAAACTGGATGTCGTGGCGATGCATGGCGATGCGGATTTGAGGCGGCGCACTCTAACACCTGCGTCCAAATCTGGACAATTCAGCCGCTTGGCACCGGGGTCGCGGTCTCCCCACGACCACATGCCCGACTTTACCATCACTCGGTACGTTGGTACATTGGTACATAGATTGCGGATGCACGCTGGAGTACGTCATGGCAGTAACCGTCGAGCGCGCCCAGACAGGGATCCGGCTGGAGAAACGCCTGCTCAAGGTGCTGAAGGCGCTGGCCGAGTTCAAGGACATGAGCCTGGGCGACCTGATCGAGGGCATCGCGCTGCACGCTCTCGAAGGCAAGAGCCCCTTCTCCGAGTCCACACTCGCACACGTGCGCGATCTAAGGCGCATCTACGGCCTGGCATTGCGCGCCAGCGACAGCCACGGTCTCAGCGAGAAGCGCAGGAGCCCGAGATGAACGACGATGCGTTCCTGGCGGCACTCGAGGCGTGCCGACTCCCTCCCGGGCAGTTTGGCCACCGCGATCACGTGCGGGCAGCCTTCCTTTACCTCGAGCGACTGCCGTTCGGTGCCGCCATCGACCGGATGCGAGCCACCTTGCAGTGCTACACGGCGGCCCAGGGTCGCGCCTCGCGCTATCACGAAACCGTCACGGTCGCATTCATGAGCCTGGTGAGTGCGCACCGCCAGGCGGGCGGTTATGGCAGCTGGGGCGAGTTTGCGGCGCTCAATCCCGAGCTTTTCGATTCGGGACTGTTGGGCCGCTACTATGCACCGGAGACGCTCAACTCCTCTCTGGCACGGCGGTCGTTCGTGCTCGAAAAGATCAAGGAGGCATGATGGGAATGGCGCATGCAGGTTGATGTCGAACAGATCATCGAGCGCTCCCGGCTCGGCCCGCTGCAATGGCGCGTCCTCATCCTGTGCGCTCTGGTAACGCTGCTCGACGGCTTCGACCTGCAGGCAATGGCCTCCGTCATCCCGACCCTCGCCGCCGACTGGGGCACTTCGCCTGGAAGCCTCCGCTGGATCGTCACCGCGGCATTGATCGGCGTCGCGGCGGCCGCTCTCTTTGTGAGCCCCATTGGCGACTATGTCGGGCGGCGAGTGATGCTGATCGTCTCCTTCGCGCTGGTCGCCGTCTCCATGCTGCTGACGGCAACCGCCAGCAGCACGACGGAGCTCTTCATCTGGCGGCTCCTTGTGGGACTGGGTCTTGGCGCGAGCATTCCCAATGCATTTGCCATCACGGCCGAATACGTCCCGGCGCGCCAGCGTGCCGCCACGGTGACGCTGATGGCCTGCGGCATCGCGCTTGGCGCGGCATTGTCCGGCGGGTTGGCGCCCTACCTGATCGAACTCGGCGGGTGGCAGGCGGTATTCGCCTGCGGCGGAGCGATCATGATCGTCCTGTGGCTGCCGCTGCTCGCGCTTCCCGAATCGCCCCGATTCCTGGTCGCACGCGCCCGCGATCCCCGCCTGATCGGCCGGCTGGTCGAGCGCCTCGACGCCGATTTCCGCCACGCGGATGGCTACACCTACACGATCGCGGAACCGGAATCGACTTCGCTTTCGGTCGCGCAGCTCTTCACGGGCGGCCGGGCCCGGGCCACGCTATTGCTGTGGGCGGTTTTCTTTCTGAACCTCGGCTTGCTGCATCTGTTGGCGAACTGGCTACCGACGTTGCTCAGCCAGCGTCTACCCTTGCAGCAGGCACTGCATGGTTCCGCGATGTTCCAGATCGGCGGAATCGCGGGCGCGATCGTCTTCGCATTGGCAATGAAGCGTTGGGGAGTCTTCAGAGTGCTCGCGGTGAGCTATCTCGTCACTGCCGCCACGCTCACGATGCTGGGCACCAACGTCACCGAGGTCGCGGGGTTGTTCACCCTGGTCCTGCTGACGGGGAGTGGAATCGTCGGCGGACAAACCGCCCTGAATGCGCTCGGAGCCACGATGTACCCGACGACCGCACGCTCCACCGGAATCGGGTGGGCGCTAGGCATCGGACGATTTGGCGCAATCCTGGCGCCTTTGGTGGGTGGCGCACTGCTCGCGGCCGGGATCGCGACAGAGATGGTGTTTGCGCTGGCCATAGCGCCGACACTGGCCTGCGCTGCGGTGGTCGCGCTGCTCGGTATGGATGCCCGGAAGCGGGCCCGCGTCTAACTATTGGTTGAGCAGGACCGTTGTGTCGTGACGGTCGAAACCCTGCAGCGCGCGCCGATACGCCGCCATGACGAACTTTTCCGCCGTCTTGTCGGCACGCGGGGAAAGCAGCATTCGAACCAGGACGTCATCGCCGGGCCGTGAAGCGTCCTCACCCAGGAGCTGATAGATCACCCGACTCAGTCGATGCTGCAGCTCGTTGATGAAGCGCAGGTGGGCCGCGTCGGTGACCTGTTCGCTATCCGGGCCATAGGTCCCCTTGGCTTCCTCGGCGAGCTCGTGCATCAGCAGGGTCAGGAACCGGCCCTTGTCGATGGTCGTCAGCTCGGCGAAGTACTCGATTTCGGACTGGATGTTCATCAACCCCCATTATCATTGTTTGCGTTGCCCCGCTGCAACGCACGCTCGTCGGCCGATGGACGGCTCAGGTCAACACCGGCAGGGGGTATCTTGGAGCCCGTTGCAGGGCCGCATTGCGCGCCCGACCGTCGAATCCGAGCCACTTCATTCTGCCGCGACAGTCCAGGTCGATACCGTCGGCGCGGATGCGCTTTACGGTGCAGCCTGCAACGGTTTCGCCCTCGGTGATCAGCTGTTGGCCCCCGTGACCCGTTTCGATGATTGCGACGCGCCGCTCACCGGTCACGATCGTATCGGTGAGCCGCATCGCGGATAGCAGGTCTGCTGACTCGCCGGTCGAAGCGAGCAGGCTAGCGATGAGCAGCAGCGACAGCCGCGTGGCGCGCATGAGCATTGCTTCAGGCGGGGAAGAAATCAATCGGTTTTGTGGTCGTGACCGCCTCGACGTCACGGTCCTCGAAGCGGAACAGCTTTACCCGCGCGATCAGCTTGCGCTCGAGCTCCGGATCCGAGAGCTCGCTCGAAAGCACACGGCAGTTGGTGACCTCGCCCCACGGCGCGATGGTGAGCTCCAACACCACCTTGCCCTGCAACGCGGGGTTATCGCGGAGCGCGCGATTGTAGAGTGCATAGATGGCACCCTTATTGCGATCGAATACCAGCTCGATCTCCTCGCGGCTGCGCGAGGCCTTCTGTCCACTGCCGCTGCGAACGGCCTTGCCCTCGCCGCCGCCGATACTGCCGGCGACCTGCGTCGTCGAACGTCCCGCCAGTCCACCGCCACCGCCGCCAAATCCTCTGCTCAGCTGCGCGGTGTTGATGCCACCGCTACCCTGCCCCACCTTGGACGTGATCAGCGAACGCTGGGTGACATCGCCTGCTCGGGCCGCGTCGGTCAGCGGGCGGTTGGCCATCGCGAGGTCGACCATGCGGTTGTCGCGCAAGTCCGCGAGCTCATCCTTGAATGGCATCAGCGCTACCTGGGCCTTCTTGCGCGCTTCCTGCTGCCGGTCCACGGGCTTTGGTTCCGGTTTCGGCTCCTTCTTGGCCTCTGGCTTAGGCTCTTCTTTCTTTGGCGGCGGCGGTGGTGGCGGCGGCGGCTTCTTCTCCAGCATCAGCTTGGCGAGTCGCGGCGGCACGTCCTCGGTGGCCGAGTGTTCGCTCTCGGGCACCGGCAGCAGCGGAATCAGGATACAGAGCAGCAGGAATAGAAGGAGTACGCTGAGCAGGATCTTCCGAAAGCGTTCCGCATCCTCCTGCGGAAAACTCCAGGCGAGCTCGAATTCGCGATAGTACGGTCGCATCACCCTGGCGTTCTCCGTACCTTACCTGGTCTGCGCCACGTTCACGGCCTTCTCCTTCTGGAGAACAGCGAGCGAGATCCGGCCGAAGTTCGCCTCAGTGCAGGTCGCCATTATTTTCTTGAGTACGTTGTAGGGGATTACCTTGTCGCCCATGATCGTGAGCTCACGGGCTGCGATTTCGCGCTCGAGCACGGAGCGCGGCATCGCCACCGTCGGACGCTCGAGCGCCGCTTTGAGTGGCGCGATGATCGTCGCATTCATGCGCGCGATGTCGGCGACCTTCGCCACCGGTTCGCCCTGCACCAGCAGCTCATCACGGGTAACCATGATCACCACCGTCTCGCGGGGTTTGATCTCGGCGACCGACTCCGGAATCTCGATCGCTTTGGTGTTCTGCAGCACCTCGACTTCGGTCGAGTACACCAACAGGAACGAGACCATCACACTCAGAATGTCGATCATCGGAATGAGGTTGAGCGCCACGCCGGCGCGGTTACGCTCCTGGTGGATGATCATCCGGCGAGCGCGATTAGAAAGTCTCATAGCGGCGCGTCTCCGATCGAAATCTCGGGGAACAGCTCCGCCATGATGGTGCGCTCACCCTCCTTCTGTTCCACCACGCGCACGGTATCCATCACCTGCACCAGCGTGTCATAGGAGATGTCCGGCTCGAGCAGGATCGTCGCATCCAGCTTCGCCGGAAATCGCTCCTTGACCCGCTTCAGATACTCGGACAAGGCCGCAAGTTCGTAGCCAACGGCGCCGTTCTTGAACTCGGAGAGGAGGCCCGAGCCGCGATCGGCAACCTGGATGGTGTTCTTGCGCACCAGGATTTCGAGTTGCAGCGCGGGAGGCGGCGTGTCTTCGTTCTGCGCGGTGGGGAGGTTCAGTTCCAGGATCACCGTGCGATAGAAGACCGCGGTCATGAGCAGGAACGTCACCAGCACCGTGAAGATGTCGATCATCGGCACCAGGTTGAGTTCTTCGCCACTGCGGCCCCGCAGTCGACGAATCAGCCGCGCGCGCGCCTGTCGAGTGGAAAACATGTGGAACCCTTGAGTGGGTGCGCGGAATCAGCCCGCGGCCACTTCACTGCGACGTTCGGTGATGCTGTTAAGGAACTTCACCGAGGCCATCTCGAGGCTGTCCACCAGCTCCGTGGTCTTGGTCTGCAGCACCGCGTGGATCAGCACCAGCGGCACGGCGACCATCAGACCAAAGGCGGTGCAGTTCATCGCCACGGAAATGCTCGCCGACAGCAGGTTCGCCTTCTCGGCGGGATTGACCGCGGCGACGGCGGCAAACGCGCTGATCAGACCGATGACGGTGCCGAGCAGTCCCAGCAGCGTCGCCATGTTGGCGAACGTGCCGAGATAGTGCGTGCGCTTCTCGAGCCGTGGCACGATCTCCATCAGGCTCTCCTCCATCGCCTTCTCAATGTCATCGCGACGGCGCGCCGACTGAATGCGTGCCAGGCCGTAATTGAGAATGGTGCCGATGGCGGCATCGGACTTGGAAGTGATCGCGATCGCGCGCTTGAAGTCACCCTGCGCCAGCAACGGCGAGAGATCGCTCCACAGGCTTCGATTGCGGATACTCACGATCGAGAGATAGATGTAGCGCTCGATCGCGATGGCCAGGCCCAGCGCCGCGACGAGGGCGATGGGAAACATGAATTCGCCGCCTCCCTGGAAAAAGCGGACGATGGATGCATAGACTTCCATACTGGGACTCTCCTCTGCAGATTCAACTGATCAACTACTCACCGCGCGGGCTCCGCCGACGGCGCTTGCGCGGGCTGCGCCTGCCCCGACGCCTGCGGTTGCGGTGCATCGGCGTTGAGCTTGCCAAAGTAATCGGTCTGGCGGCGGAACACTTCGCGATCCACCGGCATCAAGACCTCATCGAGCAGACTGTTGGCGGGACGGCCGATGAGGTCGCCCATGTCTGCCTTCTTCCACGGCACGATGTAGAGCACTTTGGGCAGTTCGCGGTTTCCCGTGATCGCCGTGCTGTCGAGCTCGAGGCGATCCATGGTCCTGAAACGCCCGGTGCGCGCAGCGGGTTCGGCCGGTGTCCCGGCCTCGGTCGCAGATGCCGGCGGTGTCGTTTCCACTTGCGGCTCGATTGCATCGCGGTCCGTGGAGCTCGCCGGCGGCTCATCCTGCGCGAGGCACGGCAGCGTGACGAAAGCGAGGCTCACGGCAATCACTGTGGAAATCCGGGTCACGGCGCGGCCTCGGCCGTCTGTGGCTGGGGCTGGGGCTGGGGCTGGGGATTGGAGCCGAGGCGACCCTTGAGTTCCGCGATCCAGGTCGCAACACGCTTGTCGCTGTTTCCCGACAATTCCATGTAGCGCTCGAATGCTTCGAGTGCGCGCTGCGGCTGCTGCAGGTACAGATCGCATAGGACGCCGAGGTTGAGGTGCGCCGGCGCATAGCTGGAGTCGATCTTGAGCGCGTCGAGGTAAGCCGCTTCGGCCTCCTTGAAGCGACCCCGCTTGCGGTAGACGACGCCGAGCTGAGTGAAGGCAAGCGCACTCGGCATCCCGCGCTTCAATGCTTCCTGGAGCGCCTGCTCGGCCTCCGGAAGCCTTGCGGACCGCTCGTACAACAGACCGAGATTGAGAGAGGGGCCGGGAAACTCCGGGTAAGCGAGCGCAAGTTGCTTGAGCTCGAGCTCGGCATCGGTCAGGCGGCCGGCTTCTAGCAGGGCAAGTGCCTGTGCGAACTCCTGCGCGGCACGTTCCGGCACCACTGGCTCGGCAGGCGCAACCGTGGTGGCCGACTGCTCCGTCGCTTCCACGGGCGCAGGAGCCGTCGGGGCGCTCGAGCACCCGGCGATCAGCACCGCCAGCACGCACGCCAGTGCGTCAGCGCATTTCACGGACGAATTCCGCACCGATCTCCGCCTTGGCATAGCGCGCCGGCTTGAGTTTTGCCAGCGCTTCGAAACTCTTCTGCACCCACTCGTCGTACACGCCTTCGCGCGCCCGCGCGACATTCGCCTCGTGGATCTCGATCGACTTCTCCTCGAAGGGGAAAGCCTGTTCCTCGAGCAGGATGTCGTACTGCTCGAGCTCGTCCGCGCCGAGGTTGGCCGGCCGCTCGGACTCCAAGAGGTCCTTAGCCAGCGATCGATACAGCTCGGCCATCGAATAGGTCGCGGCAGTGGTCACCTCGGCCACCCCGTACTGCGCCGCGCGGCCATACGCATCGAGCGAGCGCTCCATGGATTCCTTCTTGAGCGACAGCGACTTCTTCAGCGGAGCGATCAGGCGTATCGCGTTGAACGCCACGCTCGTGGGTTCGGCGAACTTGAGGGATGCCTTGGCCGCGAGATACTTGCTGCGCTCCGTGCGCGCTGCGCCGGCGGCGCGATCGGCGTCGATGATGCCCTGCAACCAGCGGTCGCGCTCCTGTAAGTCGTGGCCGCCAGCAGCGATGTCAGCCAGTCGTTGACGCGCCTCGATGGCTGGATCGAGCGGCGCCGAGAAACGGTCGACGAACTTCGTGTAGCTGCGCACTGCGCCGCTGCGATCGCCGGCCTTCTGGTAGAGCTCGGCCGAGCGCCACAATGCTTCGCGCCGCAATTCAGGCGTTTCCGTCGGCGTATCTGCGATGCGCTCGAACTCGCCCGCGGCCCGTGCGCCCTGCCCGGTCTCGGTGTAAGCCACGGCGAGGCTGCGGGTCGCCTCGACCACCAGCGGGTCCTGCGGATGATTGCGACGGAAGCCCTCGAGCACTTCGATCGCCCGCGGCCAGGCCTTCAAACTGACGAGCGCCGCAGCGGCATCGTACTCGGCGTTCTTGCGGATGCTCGCCGTCGGCGCGACCAGCGCGACGCGCAGGAAGTCATCGACAGCGCCCACAGCATTGCCAGCAGCCTGTTTCTGCTCGGCCTGCTTGTATACCGAGGCGGCCAGTTTCTCCGTGATTTCCTTCTGCTCCTTGTCGTCTGCGGGCACCACCGTGCGCAGGCGCAGATACGCCGCCTCGGCCTCCGCGTAGAACCCTTGATCGAAGCGCGCGTGCGCGATGACCGTGAGAGCAGTGCGCTGTTTGACGGCATCCATGGGCGGCTGCAGCGCAAGCACCTGTTGAGCCGTGGCGACGGCGCGGTCGAAGTCCTTGATCTCGAATAGTTCCTTTGCGGTACGCGTCAGGACCGCGGGAGCTTCCTTGTGCGATGGATAAGTGGTCGCAAACTTGAGCCCGCTTTCGACGCCTTGCGCGTGCCAGGCGATTTTCTCAGCCGCCTGCGCAGAATCGACCAGCAGTTTCTCGTGCTGCTGGTACGACAGCAGCGCCGCGTAACCCGCTTCGGCCGACTTCGCGTGGAACGGATAGGCATAAGCCGTGCGTTCGTACTCGGCGGTTGCGTCCTTGAACTGCTTGCTCTCGAACAGGGCTTCAGCCAGCAGGAAGTTGGTATCGGCCGACTCCGGCTCATTCGGGAACCAGTCGAGATAGTGGCGATACCAGCGTGCCGCCATCATGTAGTCGGACTGCTTCTTGCTTTTCTGCGCCTGCGAGTGGTAGTGCTGCGCGAGCTCCTTCACGCTGGATTTGATCTCGGTCACCACCGCCGGGAACTGCGAGCGTTCGCGCCCTGCCCAGAAAGCGCTGCCAAATCCGTAGCGTTCAACGAAATCCTGCTTGCCGCTCAGCACCAGCGACGAGAACCCACCCTTGCGGTACGCCTCGATCGCGCGAACCTGCAACAGTGGCGCGTTGGCATCGAGCGGATCGCGCTTGACGAACGCCTCGTAGGTCTGCGCCGCGTCCTGGAAGCGCTCCTTGGTGATGTAGAGATCGCCCAGCGCCGAGTAGAGCAGGTAGGCATATGGCGGATTGCCACGGCGGGCCACGAATCCATCGATGGACTGGGTGCCTTCCTCGTACGAGAACGTGATGCTCGCCACGCGGAAGGTGTCGTCCAGCAGTTCGCGCTCGGGACGTGACAACGACTGCACGTCGACGATCCTGTCGGAATCCTGCGGGTCGATGAGCTTGCGGTCCAGCAGCCGTGCGAACGACGCCAGGCACTCGTCGTTGCGTCCGAGCTTGAACATCGACCAGCCGTGCTTGTACAGGCTCTGCTCGTAGAACGTGGACTCGGATCCGCGCCGAATCACTTCGGCATACGCTCGCTCGGCATCGGCGTAGCGCTTGTCACTGAACAGGATCTCACCGCGACGGAACTGCGCTTCGTCGATCAGGCGGCTCGAGGCGAACCGGCCCACCAGTCGATCGAGCGCCGCGAGTGCTTCAGTGGATTGGCCGTTGCTCTCGTACGCGCGCGCCAGTTGATAAAGAACGGCGTCGCTCTGCTTGTAGTCGGGATAGGACTCGAGCAGCTTCGTGTAGAGCTTGATCGCCTCCGCGGATTGCATGCTCTCGGTGATCGCCTGTTCGCGCTCGGTGCGTTCGATCTCGCCCGCCTCGAGGTTCAGGTCGCCCAGGCGCCGCATCGCCTCGGCGCGCAACGCCGGATCGCCCGCCTTGAGATCGAGAAACTCGCGATAGTTCTCCATCGCCTTCGACGAGCCCGCGTCGACCGGTTTGTCCGTTCGCACCTCCACCTTCCGGCCCTCGAGATCCTTGATCGTGGGTTGCGGTTTGGCCTTGGCAGCCCACACCGGCGGCGCCAGCAGCGCAGCGCATGCAACGACGGACAGGAAGCGGAGCGCTGTCACTGCGCGCCTCCCGCGTTGGCGGCGCGATCGTAGATCGTGGCAAGCGCAAATCGCGCCTGCAGCTTGTAGCTCGCCAGCCGCTCTTTCTGCGTCTCGAGCTCGTTCACGGCGATTGAGGCGAGGTATTCGCCCTGCGCGCGTCCGGCCGCGACCAGTCGCACCCCGAGCGCTTCGATCCGCGGCCTGAGGGCCGCTACGCGACCGGCGAATGCTTCGGTGTCACTCGGCATGTTGCGTCGAGCTTGCTGCACCAGGAGCCAGCGCTTCTCCATCTGCTTCAGCGCCGCGTCGAGCTCCTTGAGGCTGCGCCGCGTCGTCCAGATGCGCGCCTTGTAACCCTCATTCATCTGCCAGTAGAGCACGCCCCGCAGGAGGCGCACCTTGTCGCGCGTCGGATCGAGCGACCTGTCATCCGACTGTGCCGCGAGCGAATCGTCCAGCGCCTGGATCGTCGCCCACATTTCCTGCTCACGCGCGGTGCCCAGCGCGACGAAATCGCCCGCCCGCTCCGCGGCGTTCAGCCGCGACTCGAGCTCCACACGCGTCTGCGCCAACGCCTCGGGATCTTCGCGCGCCAGACTGGCGTCGATCTTCGGCAGGCGCTGATCGTACGCAGTCCGACGCGTGTCGATCATGTCGCCGAACGCTCCGAGGCTGCGGTTCCACTCGTCGAGATTGCGCGCCATGAAGTCGAGATCGCGATAGTTCTTCAAGCCTTCCTGGAACTCATGCCCGGCGAGGAGGTGGTAGAGATAGCGCGACTCCGGCGCTTGGGGCAAGTTCTCGAGCTGCCAGAACCAGCCGTAGCGACCCTCGCGATCATGGGTGGCGAGCGATTCGAGCAGACGCCCGCTCTTGATGGCCGCGATCGATTCATCGATGCGCGCCGTCTCATCCGCATACGAGCGGATCGCCGTGGTGTAGTACTCGGCGGCCTGCGAGTTGGCCTCGAGCTTTGCGAATGCGTAGGGTACGGCGAGATACGATTCCTGCACGGCGGCGTCCAGCAGGTTACGGCCATGCAGCTCCATCCACGGCACCAGCGCATCGCGAAAGCGCTCTTCGGAGGACTCCGCCCAGCCCACGCCGAGCAGTGCCTTGTTGGACTGCGGGCCTTGCAAACGCACGCGCTGCAGGATCGGTTTGGCAAAGGCGGGCTGCTCGGCTTGAAGATGTGCGTAGCCGAGCGCCAGGTTGGCCTTGTCGCGGAGCGCCAGCAGTTCTTCGTCAGACGACTCGAGACGGCCCACCGCATCCAGCATCGTGATGGCATCGCCGAGCCGGCCCTTGCGAACCAGCGCAACGCCCAGATTGAATTGCGCGTACGCGGTCCAGTCCGGCGGGCCACGCCAGCCGTTCAGCAGCGCGATGGCGTCGTCATACCGGCCCTGCTGAATCAGCACCTGCGCCAGCAGATTGCGCTTCTCGGCCTCGAGCCGCGCTGGCAATTCGCCCTCGATCTTGCGCAGGGCGCTTTCCGCCTGCACCGAGTAGCCACGCTGATACCATACCTTGCCGAGATAGAACCACGCGCGGTTGCGCACCGAAAGCGGCGCATCGGCCTTCAGCAGGCGCTCGAAGATCGCGCCGGCCTCGAGGTGCTGGCCGTACGACAGATACAGGCCGCCGAGCAGCAGCTCCGCTTCCTCGGCGTGATGCGCGACGCGATTCTTGACCTGTGCAGCGCGCAGCCGCGTGAGTGCGTTGAAGTAATCGTCCTGATAGAAATAGAAGAGAACGTCGCCGTAGTACAGATCGCGTACGGTCGTGGGGGACAACGTGCCGGTCTTCGGCTCCGCAGCCGCGAGCGCGCCACAGGCGAGCAGCCCGGCGAGCAGCGTCAGGCGTGTTGCGCGCCGTGCGGTCAAGCCTTTACTCCCACTCCTTGACGACGAATTCGGGCTGCTGCTTGCGCACGCGGTCGCTGATCTGCAGCTCGAGGTACTTGGCCCCGATGCCCTTCTCGAAATTCAGTGTCGCGCCGCGCTTGTAATCGCGCTCGTGCGGCCCCTGGCCAGTGAAGAAGGCCACCAGCTCATGCTGACCGACCTTGAGATTGCCGAGGTACATGCGATGCACGCCACCGCGTATTAGCGCCTCCGCTTCGCGTGCGGTGTACAGATAGTTTGCGACTTCCTTGTTATCGATCTTGAGCGTCACGGAGTCGACCGCGAAGAAGCTGCCCACATCGAGCGATACGAACACCGCCACCTGCGTGTTGGCCGGGAACAGCAGCTCCTCTTCCAGCACGAACAAATCCTTGTTGAGCTCGACCACTTCCTTCTTGAGCGCCTGCACTTCCTGGTCGAGGCTCTGGAACTCACCATTCGTCGCCGACGGCTCGCCGGCGCCAGCGGCGACGGGCTCGGCCCCGGGATCCTGGGCACGAGATGTGGTGACGCCAAGCGCCGCGATCAGCACTGCGCTCAAGCCCGTCAACCATGCGCCACCACGATTCATGTTTCACACCTCATTCGTTAAGCAGGGCCTTGAGCTCAGCGAGATACGGCTGTTCCTTGCCGGCCTGATAGTTGGCGTGCACGAAGCGGACCACGCCGGCCCGGTCGATCAGCACGCTCATCGGCAGTTCGCCCAGCCGGTAGAGCGGCGCCACCGACTTCCGCGGATCGAGCAGGATCGGATAATCGACCGCGAGCGCGCGCACGAGCTTCACGGCACGCTCGGCGTCGTCATCGACGTTGACGCCAATGAGCACGAAGCCGGCGCTGTGATAGGTCTCGTAGAGCCGCTCGAGCTCCGGCATCTCCTGTCGGCACGAGCCACACCACGTGGCCCAGAAATTCAGCATCACGACCTCGCCCAGGAACTCCGACAGGCGCAGGTTTTCACCGTTCATTCCCTTGAGTACGAAGTCAGGCGCGGCCTGACCCTGCAGGCGTGAGTCGGCGCTGATCGGAGCAACGCCCACCAGCAGCAAGACGAGGAATGCCGCGTGCCGGGCGCTTCGCACCCGATCTGCGTTTCGCAGGGCAGACGGCGTTGCTCTCTCCACGCTGACAGATCCGTGAGTCATCACGAAAACATCGAGAAACGAAGCTTACACGCGGGCAAAACATAATACGCGACCACGTGCACAGTCCGACCGTCGCTCAATGGCGACAGGAAACAGGTGCCGGACACGGCTTATGGGTCATTCGTACTGCAAGCCGATTCGAATGACCCATAAGCCGTGTCCGGCACCAGTCAGCAGCTGTCCTCGTACATGCGAATCAGAAACGCGCGCACCGCGGGTCCGGCGTCTTCCGGTGTCATCAGCTTCTGCGCGGCGAGCAGCTGCGCGATGTCCTGCGCGGATCGCTGCCCGTCGATCAGCGACATCAGGAATGCCTGGATGCGAGTCGCCACTGCCGTCATCTCGAATTCACGCGAGAGTGGTACGGGACGGCTGAGATCGATCAGCCACTCGGGCAGCACTCGAGGCTCGGCGGGTGGCTCGGCCGCCGTTCTCTTAAGGGCCGAGAATGCCACCACGGATTCGAGGCGCCCGTGTCGGCTCGCAGGCGAACGCATGTAGGGCAACGTCGCCTCCCGCTCGATGCCACGCTCGAATCCCTGCAGTTCAAGAATCTCGAGCGTCTCTTCGAGCGTGTAGCAAAGCGCAGCCGCGCGGTGGCTGAAGCTCAGCGAGCCGAAATTCAGCCAGCGCCCGCCGTCACGCAGCAGCCGATTGATCCGCGGCGCAAGTTCCGCCAGATCCGCCGCGACGATGTCGATGAACCACGGCGTGATCACCGTATCGAAGCTCTCCGGCGCGAACGGCGCATGCATCGCCTCGGCGAACACCAGCTGAAAATTGCCGCCAACCGGCCGCTCGGCGGCGAGCTGGCGCAGGATCGCGTGATCTTCGAGACGTCTCGGCGCGATCGGGAATTCATACAGTGTGACCGTCTCACCGCGGACGATGCGGTTCGCGCAGAGCAAGAGCAGCGGATTGATATCGAGACCCACCGTAAGCCGTGGCGCGCAACGCATGTGAAAGTCGTAGGCCAGCCGGCACGCGCCCGCCCCCAATACCAGCGTGCGCCCGGCCGCGTGGCCGTCGAGCAGATCACGGACGAGGCTGAACGACGCCTCGTTCTCTTCGGCGCCCCAGACCCAGTCGCGATGCAGGTTGACGTAGTAGGACGTGAGGTCCTGGCTCGCGGGCAGCCGTGTGCGCAATGCGAGATGTGTTTCCAATCGCTCCTGCTGGCGTCCCAGATCGAGCGGTGCAAGAAGGGCCTGCAGGCGCCGCGCATGATCGGAGTACGCGCTGGCCAGCAGTTTGAGCCGCGATCGAGTCAGCGCCCGCAGGTCCGCGCGGCCAAGCTCGGTGCGCACCAGCCCGGCATCATTCTCCAGCTCGAGCAGCAGACGATGCAGGCGGCCGCGCCATTCGGAGAGCGTCGCCTGAGGCTCGGCAAACAACCAGGGCAAGCCATCGATCGTTGGAAACTGGGTGCCACAGCCGGCGCAGACCCAGCTGTCGCGCTGCAAGCTGAGCGCTGCATTCACGCAGCGTGGACAGCGCAGCAACTGGGCAAGACCGTCCTCGGGCATCACCGAAGCCTGAATGGGAAGCGAAGAGCGGTGCCGGACACGGCTTATTGGTCATTCGAATCGGATTGCAGCTCGAATGACCAATAAGCCGTGTCCGGCACCGCCTTTAAGCTACACGAAATTCAGGCGGTCAGGTCAGATCGTGCCGTTCACGACCGGGTTGAACCCCGTCAGGCTGTCCCGCAGCGCTACGCTGCCAAGACCGTGCGTCGGGAACAGGCTGGCGAATTGTCCCTGTTCCCCGTGGAGCGCCATGTAATTGAGGATGACCGTCTCCACCAGAAGGTTGACGTTGTTGGCCGCCGGACTCGAGGCCGTTTCCACGTCGCCGCTCGCCCTGAAGTACCCGATCTGCTGGTGGCGTGCCGGCGGCACGGCATCGCCCGAGAAGAGCGCGGGCCGGCCGATGGGGCTGTATACGAGGAAGAACGAGGCCGCCGTCTGCTGGTTGTCGCTCGCCCAGTCGAACTTGCCACGACCATTGACACTGGTGTCGATTACGCCGTTGGCGGACAACGAGCCGTCGCTGAACACGTAGATCATCGCGGGAACGCCGAGGCGCGCCGCGTATTCAAGGCACGCGCCGATGCAACGCCCGGCGCGGATGTCGCGCGTCTCGCCGGTCGCCCGGCCCTGACCATGGTAGTCGTAGCCGCCCATCGTGATCGTGCCCGCGCCGGCGTAGCCGTTCATCACCATTTTCATCACGGCCGCGGTCTTGCGGAACTCGGCGTCCGCGGTGTACTCGGCCTGCGTGAAAATACCCGTGGGCCCCACGATCTCGGGATCGAGATCCGGGTTGAGCGCCGACGGATTGCCAAAGCGATCCACCGTGTCTGCCGACTTGATGTAGCCGCAGCGGACCATGTCCTTGATGACCGCGTCGCGCGTGACCTTGGTATCGACCTGCTGCATCTTGCCGTGGCTGATGCGAGCGATCGATTCCATGACCGCAACGGTATCATTGAGGCTGAGCAGGCCCACCAGCTCGCCGGTGTCGACCAGGCCCGTGACGTCGCTGGCGCGATCGACCTTGGTCGGCTTGAGCGCCGCATCGACCATTGCGAGCGGCGCCATGCTGTTGCCACCTGAATCCGATGCCCGCGACCCGATCAGGGTCAGAAGCGATCCGTTCGCGCCGGTCCGCGCAATGCCATACATCGGGTTGTGCGGGTTGTTGCCGGTGTCGTTCTCCGATCGTGCCGCGATGACCGCACCATTGGTGTTGGCCGCAGTCGTCACCGCCACGCGCTCGAGGATTCCTCGCACGAACGCGCTGTCGGAATGGAAGTTCAGGCCGAGCGCACTCTCGATGAAGTTGTTGGTCACGCGGTTGGCGTTGGGCGATGGTGGCGTCATGTCGCCCGGCAGGCCCTGCTTGGCATAACCCGCGGTGGACAGGAAGTCGAGCTGGCCACCCTGCTGACCGATGAGCACGTTCGACCCCACCATGTTGGCGCCGCCCGCGAGATCGAAGGCGATGAACGGGATCTTGCCCGCGCCGAGAGTGGTGATGCCACAGCCCGCTTTGAGCGCCTCGAGGTCAGGCGAAAGCGCCGCATAGGCGGCACGCGGATTGGCGAACAGGCTGAGGATGCCACCCGTCATCACGGTAGCCGCGCCGGTCATGAAACCCTGAGCGATGAAATCGCGGCGGGTGACCGGACGCTTGTGGCTGTCGTGCCGGATCGGCTCGTTGAGCCCGAGTTTCCGGAGTCTGCCTTTGCGGATGATCATGGCGATTACCTCGATAAATCCCGTTGTGCTGGTCCGTCTTCGTGGCCTACTGCACCGTGGTAACGGCACTGCCAATCGTCGCGGCGCACACGGCCGTTACGACTGTCGTCGTGTTCGCGCTCCCGGCCAGCAGCCGGTCGATGAGACTGTTGAGCTCGCCCGAGACAGCCGCCAGCGTCGGCTGCGACTGCAGGTTCAGACCGACCGCCCGGTTGTAGAGCGGCGTGATGATCTTGTCGCGCTCGGCCTGCGTCGCGAACGCGGTCGACGGGCTCGCGCTCCAGTTGGTGAAAGTCGGGAACACCGTCGCGCGCAGCGTCGTGTTGTTGCTCAGCGAGTTGCAGTACGCCACCGCGAGCTGGGTAATGCCAGCCTGCTGCGACGAGCTGAATCCCTCGATCGCCTCCGCCGTGGGCAGCGCCTGCTTGATCTGGTTGAACGTGCCCGCGACCGATGTGGTCGTCGGGCTCACGCCAGTGACAGCAGCCATCGACGCATTGATGTCGTCGAAGATCTTGATGCCGATGTCGGGCTGCGCCGGCAGGTTGACGACGGGCGCGGGAATCGGCGCCGCGTCGGTGCTGCACACTTGGCTGTTGCTGCCCAGCACGTCGAAGCACAGGAAGAAGAGATCGTCCGCCGGGCCCTTCTCGAGCGCGACCACCGTACCGATGCTCGACAGCTGCTGCCCGGTCGCTGGCGTGTAGTTGGCATCCGAGATCGTCGTATCGAGCGTGCGATACGCCTGGCCGACCTTGAGCTCGACACCGTTCTCACCGATGCGCATGCCACGCAGCGGGATGCTTCCCGGCATCGCCGTGCCATCGAGGCTGATGAACGTCGGCTTATTGAAGAGGTAGCTGTAGCTGTCGTACTGGCTGGCCTCGAACATGATGTAGCTCTGCGGCACGCTGATCAGGTGCGCGACGCTGAAGAGCAGGTAGTAGCGCTCGCCGACGCCGGCTTCGAAATTCTGCACGATCTGCGTCGGCGTAAGCACGCGGTTGTGGACCACGACCAGCCGATACACGCCCTGGAACTGCCGGTCGTTCGACACCTCGTTGCCGAGGACGAACGCGAAGGTGTCGTCCCAGTCGCTGATCGAAGCCGGGACGTTCTGATCGGTGTCACCGGTGAACTCGCCATTCACATAGACGCGTCGACCGTTCACCGGATCGAAGGTAACCACGACGTGTTGCAGTGTGGCCTGCAGATCCTCGTCGGCTGCGTTCGTGATCACTGAGGGCTGGCCGTTCGAATCCGTGGTCGAGCTGCGGTTGAGCGCCTCGATCTGGTACTGCTGCTGCGCCACAGTGAAGTTGCGCGAAGCGGTGCCACCCGAGTAGCTCATGACGAAGGCGTCTTCTTGCGCCACGTTGGCCGGCGCCACCCACGCCTCGAGCGTGTACTCGCCTGTCCCGCCGATGAGATCGTGCAGCTTCTTGCTGCTCGCGGTGCTGCCCTGAGCCTTGCCGCCCATCCTGACGTTGATGCCCCAGCCGCCGACCCAGACCACATCACCCGAGAGAGTGAGGTTGAGCGCCGGCTCGACGCCGCTGGTGTCGTAGGCGGTTGCGCCGCTGCCCGTCTTGAACTCCCACTTGGCGATGGCATTGCTGTCGAAGCGGCTGCCGCCACTCGCGACCGTGCCGTCGTAGAGGGTCAAAGCCTTGCTGATCACCAGGCTCGGATCGACCTGCGTCAGCGGAATCGAGTCGATCATCGCCTGGATTGCCGCCTGCATGGTGTCCGCGCTGCCGGCGCAGTTGGGGGCACCGCCCGCCGGAATCGCCCAGCAGTTGTGGAACTCGTTGCGCAAGCGCACCACGAGCCGCGACTGCGCCGCGTTGTCCAAGTTGATCTTGGTCTTTGCCGCCTCGTACGCCTCATCGACGTCCGCGGAGGCGAAGTACGGCGCCTGTGGCGTTACTGCGCTGGAGGTGTGGCAGCGCGAGCAGAAGGTCGTCAGCAGATTGTGCACGCCGGCGAAAGAGGCCGGAGGCGTATCCGGGAAGTTGCGGCTCTGCCCGACATCCTTGATCGGTGGCGGCACCAGCTGGATCTGGGTGCCCCCGCCACCGGCGGCGCCGGCCCAGTTCGTGATCCACGTCGTGAGAACGTCCGCACACGCGGAATCCGCCGCTAGCCAGCAGTTGTGTCCACCGCCCACCTTCACGACCATGCGCGAATCGGCAGGCTGCGTGAGATTGACCACGGTATTGGCGGCTGCGTACGCCAGGTTGACATCGTCCGTGCGCGCGAACATCGGTACTTGCCCGCCCGCGCCGTGACACTGGCCGCAACGGTTGGTCGCCTTGATGTTCTCCCACAGATTGATGCGAAACGCCTGCACGTCGGCCGTCGCGGGCGGCGGGCCGCTGTAAGTCGGGGCGTTCGGGGGTGCCGTCACCGGGTTTGCCTCGGTCGACGCGCCACCACCGCAAGCGGTGAGGCTGAGCCCCAGGAGAAGGACGATCAGGCCAACCGCCAACGGACGGCTCCGGGCAATCGAGGCCACGGTCCAGAAACCTGCGAATCGTGACGGGTTCATGGTCGTCTCCCTCAATCACCCATGCAGTAGGCGGCCGCTTCGGCAAACACTTGCTTGAGGCGGAAGCCGCTGCTGCGGAACGAACTCACCATCGCACCGACCTGCGCACGGTCGGCGGAATCCACCGGTGCGCGGAAGCAGACGTTGCGAAAGACCTTCTCGACGTGGCATTGCGCGAAGTAGTCGCTGTTGCCCAGCTCATCGCCCAGCGACTTGGCGCCGCTGCCGCTGCCAGGCAGGCTTGCGGACCAGCCGAGCAACGCGTTCTGGCCGGCGCGCCAGCGGTTCTCCCAGTTGTCGTTCGGCGTGATGAAGCCGAAGGCAAAGGTGTCGTCGTTGTTGAAGTACTTCGGCTGCACGGTGCCCGCCGTATAGACGATGCGCCCGGCCGCCTCATCGTAGGTGTAGAAAGCAAAGGCCTGGGCCATCGGATCCATGCCGCTGTGACATCCGATGCAGTTGTTGAGAAAGATTCGCGCGTCGCCACCCGGGCTGCGCGACACGTCCTGGCGGATGAGATCGGGTGGCCGGCTCGTATCCATCACCTGCTCCATGTCGCGGCACAGGTGGTTCATGAGGGTGAAACGGAACATCGCGCGGTTGGTGCCCGCGACGAAGAAGGCTTCGGCGGCCGCGCGCGTCGTGATGACGCCGGCCGTCGCGGTGGCGGGAACCCCCGTCAGCGACGACTGAGTGGTGCGCACGAAATCCGTCGTGCTGCTCAAGTTGACGTTCTGGCTCTCGAGCGCGGCGTAGTGGTCGTTGCTCGCGGGCGAATACGCGGGCACGCCGGCCAGGCCGCCGCGTCCCGTGTAAAGGACGTCCGCAGACAGAACCGTGTTGAACGGTACGTCATCGCGCACCATCCCGATCACGGTGGCGGTGTAATCGTTGAGCGGCGCGAACACCGTCTGGTCGCGGTTGGTCCATGGCGTCACGAAGTTCTTCAGCGTGACGTTGTAAAAGCTCGGTGCCTGCATGGCGGTTAACGCGGCCTGCACCGCGTTGCCGCCGGAGACATTCGCTTCCATGTTGGTGAGCACGCTGTCGGACGGCGCGACACCGGTCAGGCGTTCGTGGATGCGCTTGGCCTGTTCTCGCGAGCCCGCGTGAGCGCTCGCGCTCACTGCGGCCAGAACGCAACATGCAACCGCGGCACGGATTGCCATCGCACGCGCGCGGCGGCGATCACTCAACGTGTTCATCAGCGTCCTCGTGTTCATGATGGCATCCCAGGGCCACAGGGGTGGCTTCTCGTGGGGCCGAAATATACGCAGCGGGCAATGTCACCGTAATGTCTCAGGACGCAGACGTCTCCCCTTGGCGACATTCCCGCGCACACAGCGCGCGTGTATAAGCATTGACGCGAGATGCATTGTTCGCGGCTGTCTTGCGCCGCTAGCGAATGCGAGGAAACAGCTATTTTTGCCGTGCGAAACGCCTCAGCAGCGAGAGCGCACGGAGGCGGCGCGGCGCGTGATGACGATCACAGCGTGACGCGCGCACGCCGCGCATCGAGATGATTACGTCACCTCCCGGCGGCAGATGGTAAGTGCGTGCGAGTGAGCCGGATGCGAGAACTGTGAAGGCGCTCACGCGGATGACAACCGGGCGACACGTGCATGCGGTGCGCGGGCCCGGAGCCCAGACAGAAACCTTGATGTGCATGCGGGTTCGATCGAGGACCCGAGGACCAGGCAGATGAGTACTCGCAGCAACAGATTCAACGTCCACGCCCAGCGGATACGCGCTGTCGCGCTCGCTGTCCCGGCAGCGTTCACGCTCGCGGCCTGCGGCGGCGGCGGAGGCGTCAGCCTCGGCAGTGGCCAAGGTGCCGATCCGGCGACAGTCGATTTCCCGCTTGCTTACGTCAAGCGCCAGCTGCCAACCGATCCAATGGCGATGCAGCTTCAGGATGACGCCCGCCTGCTGCGCACCTTCAACGTCGATGCGGACCTGTATCTGCGTGAGCGCGCGTCACCGAGCGCCCAGGAGCGCAACATCACCCAGCGCATTACCGGCGATACAGAGGAGTGGGATGTCCGCGACGTGGAGGCCTCATTTGACGGCACCCGGCTCGTGTTCGCGATGCGCGGGCCTTTCGACCCGAACGCGAACGAGGAAGACCTGCCGACCTGGAATATCTGGGAGTACGAACGCCTGAGCGACACCCTGCGCCGCGTGATCGTCTCGGACATCATCGCCGAGGAAGGTCACGATGTGGCGCCACACTATCTGCCGGATGGCCGCATCGTGTACTCGTCGACGCGCCAACGTCAGTCGAAAGCGATTCTGCTCGACGAAAGCAAGCCGCAGTTCGAGGCGCAGGATGAGGATCGCAACGAGCCGGCGTTCGTGCTGCACGTGATGAATGCCGATGGCACCGACATCCACCAGGTTTCATTCAACCAGAGTCACGACCTCGACCCCTCGGTGCTCGCCAGCGGGCAGATCGTGTTCAGCCGCTGGGACCACACGCGCGGCAGCGGCAACAATGCAATCAGCCTCTACCGCATGAATCCGGACGGTCGCGGGCTGGAGCTCCTCTACGGCGCCAACAGCCACCTCACCGGGACCAACAACAGCGAGATTCATTTCCTGCAACCGCGGCAATTGCTTACAGGCCGGGTGCTGTCGCTGGCGCGGCCGTTCACGGGCACGCTCTTTGGTGGCGACATCCTGTCGATCGACACCCCGAACTACGTCGAAGACACCCAGCCCACGCTGCCGAATCGCGGCGTGCTCACCGGTCCGGCGCAGGTGCGCGCCGTGGTGAACGACGTGCGCATGGTTCCCAATCAGCCGTCACCCGGCGGGCTGTTCAGCGGCGTTTTCCCGCTGCACGACGGCACCAACCGCATGCTGGTGAGCTGGAGCCTGTGCCGCGTCCTCGAGAACAACAATGTCGTTCCGTGCACCGACGATCGGCTCGCCGATCCCAACGTGCAGGCCGCCCCGCCGCTCTACGGCATCTGGATCTACGACATGGACCGCGACACGCAGATCCCGGTTGTGCCGCCGGAGGAAGGCGTGATCATCACGGACGTCGTCACGATGCAGTCATACGCGTCGCCGCCGGTGATCCTGGATGGCGTCGCCGGCGTCGATCTGGATGCGAATCTCGTCGCCGAGGGCGTCGGTCTCCTCGACATTCGCAGCGTGTACGACATCGAAGGCGTGGACACGGCGAACCCGAACATCGCAACCCTCGCCAATCCAGGGCTGACGACGGCCGATCAGCGCCCGGCGCGTTTCGTGCGCATCGAGAAGGCGGTATCGCTGCCGGACGACGACGTGCGCGATTTCCGCGACACGGCGTTCGGCACCGTCAATTTCATGCGCGAGATCCTCGCGTACGCGCCGGTGGAGCCCTATGGCTCGCTGCGCATCAAGGTGCCGGCCAACGTCGCTTTCGGTATCACGATTCTCGATCGCAACGGCCGCCGCATCGGTCCGCGCCACGACAACTGGCTGCAGGTGCGGCCTGGTGAAGTCCTGACCTGCAATGGCTGTCACAACCCGGCCAGCACGCAATCGCACGGCCGCGCCAACCTGTTCGCGTCGATCAACGCGGGTGCACCGACCACAGGCCTGCCGTTCCCGAACACCGATCCGGCGCTGTTCGCCGACGCCGGCGAGACAATGGCGCAGACGCGCGCGCGGCACAGCTGCGCGACGGATAACTGCGCCGCCCTCTCACCCAGTGTCAATGTCACTTTCGACGACGTCTGGACCGACCCGGCGGTGCGCGCGCCCGATGCGAGCTTCAGCTATCGCTATGGTGCCCTGCAGACTCCGGCGCCGACGACACTGGATTGCCAGACGCTGTGGTCGAGCGCCTGCCACATCGTCTTCAACTACGAGCCGATCGTCCATCCGCTGTGGGCGCTGCCGCGGATCACGCTCGACGTGGATGGCGTGACCGTGCTCGAGGACAACACCTGCACGAGCTGTCACAGCCCGCGCGATGCCGCCAACCAGGTCCGCGTACCCTTGGCGCAGCTCGATCTGACCGACGGCCTGTCGCCTGATCAGGCAGATCATTTCAACTCGTATCGAGAGTTGCTGTTCACGGATAACGAACAGGAAGTTAACATGGGCGCCCTGCAGGATCGGCTGGTGCCCGGACCGATCGACCCGGTTACCGGCCTGCCGACCCAGCTGACGGTGCCTGTGGCCCCTTCGATGGTCGCGGGCAGCGCGAATGCGTCGACGCGGTTCTTCAGCCGCTTCGACACGGGTGGCACGCACGAGGGATACCTGTCCGATGCAGAGAAGCGCCTGATCGCAGAGTGGCTGGATATCGGTGCCCAGTACTACAACAATCCATTTGCCGCGCCGCTCAACTAGCGTGATGCGGTGGATTCCGCTACTGGCACTGATCCTACTTTCACTCCATGCCGGCGCAGCACGAGCCGAAGAGGAATTCGTGGAGGTGGTCGTCGCCGACCCCTTCATCGAGCTGCACACCGGCCCGGGGCGCGGTTACCCGGTGTTCCACGTCGTTGACCGCGGTGCGGCCATCGAGATCCTCAAACGGCGCACTGACTGGTTCAAGGTCCGCACCGAGGATCGCCGCGAGGGCTGGGTGCATCGCAAGCAGATGGTGCGCACGCTTCAGCCCACCGGCGAGCAGACGGCATTTGACGATGGCTCGCGCGAAGCCTTCACCGATCATCGCTGGGAAGCCGGCGTGCTCGCCGGCGACTTCGGCGGCGCCAGCGTCATCTCCGTGTATGGCGCCTATGCATTCAATTCCAGCCTCTCGGTCGAGGTGGGCGCCTCGCATGTGCTCGGTGAGTTCTCGAACAGCTATCTCGCCACCGCAGGCGCCACGCACGTATTCGCACCCGAATGGCGCGCTTCGCCGTTCTTCACCCTCGGTACCGGTGTAATCCACACCGTGCCGCAGGCCACTCTTGGCCAGGCGGAGGACCGCACCGATCAGGTGGGTTACGTGGGCGGCGGCGTCCGCGTTTACCTGACCCGACGCTTCATGTTCCGCGCCGAGTATCGCAGCTACGTCCTCTTCACCAGCCGCGATGACAACGAGGAAATCGACGAATGGAAAGCCGGATTCGCGTTTTTCTTCTAGCAGGGCTTGCCCTGCTCGCCGGTTGCGCGTCGCGCGGTCCGGAAGACATTTCGATTCCGCAATCCGAGAGCGAGGCGGCGCGGATCATCGAGCCCGAGGTCGAGCGCCGCGAGATCAAGACGCCGAAGATCGACGCCGAAAACTTCGAGATCGGTGCTTTCGCCGGAATCATGAGCATCGAGGATTTTGGGACTAACCCGGTGTACGGGGTGCGCGCGGCTTACCACATCGCGGAAGACCTGTTCGTCGAGGCCGCCGTGGGCCGAACTGAGGCGGGGCTGTCGAGCATCGAGGAACTCGCCAACGTCCGTGTCACCGAGAACCGCGATTTCACCTACTACAACATCTCGTTCGGCTACAACTTCCTGCCGGGCGAGATCTTCCTGGGGCGCAAGACCGCGCTCAATTCCGCGCTGTACGTGATCGGCGGCGTGGGTGCTACCCGCTTTGCGCAGGAGGACAGTTTCACGGTCAATTTCGGGGCCGGCGTGCGCATTCTCGCAAACGACTGGCTGGCAGTGCACTTCGACGTGCGCGATCACATTTTTGAGACGGACTTACTGGGCAGCAACGAAGCGACCAATAACCTTGAGGCTCACCTGGGATTCACCGTCTTCTTCTGAAGGCGAGAGGATGAGCCAAGATGAACGGACATACGGCAAAGATCTTTCGCGGCACCCTGCTGGCGTGCATTTTCGCCACTTCGCTGTCGCTGGCTGGCGACGGTTCGGGCCCGGCGCCGGACTTCAACCTCGGTGCGCGCGGCGGCAAGAACGTCGCGCTCAGCGGCTTGCGCGGCCAGGTCGTCATGATCAACTTCTGGGCGACGTGGTGCGGCCCCTGCCGGCAGGAAATGCCGCTGCTCGAGCAGATGTACAAGAAGTACAAGCCGATGGGCTTCACGCTCCTCGGCGTCAACGTCGAGCCGGATCCGAGCGGTGCCGAAGGCTGGCTCGCAGAAACTCCGGTCAGCTTTCCGATTCTTTTTGACCGCGAAAATCGCGTGAGCAAGCTCTACAATGTGAGCGGCATGCCGAGCTCCGTTCTCATCGATCGCAAGGGCAACGTGCGCTACCTGCACCGCGGCTACAAGCCGGGCGACGAGAACACTTACCTGAATCACATCCGGGCGCTCGTGAAGGAGTGATCATGCGACGCCCTGCGATCGGAATCCTGCTGACTGCGACGCTGCTTCTGGGGGCCTGCGGCAATGTCGAGCCGTGGGTGAAGCCCTACGAGCGCGACCGGCTGGCCGATCCGATCATGGCGGCCGATCGCGATCCGGTTTCGAGCTCGTACCTGCACCACGTGTTTGAATCGCGTGAAGGCGCCCGCGGCGCCCTTGGCAGTGCTGGCGGCGGCTGCGGCTGCAATTGAACGAGATGCGCGCTGGTGCCGGACACGGCTTATTGGTCATTCCCGCGGCCCGGCGATGCGAATGGCCAATAAGCCGTGTCCGGCACCTGTTCCTGCTGCTCATCCTTGCAGGCAGCGTCAACGCGGGCGTCTTGCCCGAGGACCGCGCTGACCTGCTGTATCACCTCTACGACGGCGGTGGCGTGCAGATCGACGGACCGTCGCTGCTCGTGCGCAAGAGCTTCCTGGAAAAGTTCTCGGTCTCCGGCAACTTCTACATGGACATGGTGTCGAGCGCGTCGATTGATGTCGTGACCACGGCCAGCCCCTATGAGGAAGAGCGCACCCAGTGGAGCCTCGGCGCCGATGCCATCCGCGGCAAGACGATCTACAGTCTCGGCTTTACCAACAGCGATGAGAACGACTACCAGTCAGACACCGCGTATTTCGGCCTCAGCCAGGATCTGTTCGGTGACCTGACGACGGTATCGCTCGGCTATTCGCGCGGCTGGGACACCGTGCGTCGCCGCGATGCGAGTGGCAGCGGAGTCGATCCCAATTTCGAGGAAAGCACCGACCGGCGGCAGTACCGCATCGGCGTGTCGCAGATCCTCACCAAGAACCTGATCATCGGAGCGACGTTCGAAGCGATTACCGACGAGGGATTCCTCAACAATCCCTATCGCTCGGTACGCTATGTCGATTCGGGCAGCGGCACGGGATACAGCTTCGAATCGGAGATCTATCCGCGGACGCGAACCAGCAACGCGATCGCGCTCTCCTCGCGCTACTTTCTCCCCTACCGCGCGGCAGTTCGCGGCGAATACCGCTTCTTCACCGACACCTGGGGCATCGACGCGCACACGGCCGAGATCGGCTACACCCATCCATGGGACGCGAAGTGGATATTCGAGCTCAGGTATCGCTTCTACACCCAGGGCAACGCCGACTTCTACGCCGATCTGTTCCCGCGCGCGCAGGCGCAGAATTTCGAGGCACGCGACAAGGAACTGGCGACCTTCACCAGCAACACGCTCGGCATCGGCGCCAGCTATGAATTTCCCGGCGGCCGGCCCCGGTTCGTTCAGAAGGGCACGCTCAACCTGCGCTTCGACCACATCTGGTTCGACTACAAGGATTTCCGCGATCTACGCGTGACTGGCGTCGCTCCCGGCACCGAGCCGCTGTACAACTTCAACGCGTACGTGCTGCAGCTGTTCGCGTCAATCTGGTTCTGATACACCCTCACCCGCATGCGGGAGAGGGCTGCGGCGAGGTTCCACTCCCTCTCCCGCGAGGCGCGGGAGAGGGCTGGGGTGAGGGTTCTACTCGGTCGGAGCCGCAAGGCCCTTCGAGTAATAAATCTTCCCGTCCTTGTCGATCGCAATAGCATCCACGTCGCCCGCGCGATCGAGTACCTGCATTCCCCGTTCGATACCCAGCACGAAGATCGTCTTCGATAGCCCATCGGTGCGCGTGGCCGTCGGCCCGATGATGGTGACGCTTCGCACTGCGCTGGCCGGTCGGCCAGTCGAGGGCGAGAGGATGTGGTGGTAGCGAATGCCGTCGGCTTCGAAGAAACGCTCGTAATCCCCCGAGGTCGATAGCGCCGCGTCCGCGAGCGGGATGCGCACCGCCACTTTTTCGCCCTCGCGCGGATCACGGATCCCCACCATCCACGGCTGGCCGAAGCGGTCTCCGATGATGCGCGTGTCGCCGCCCGCCGTGACGAATGCGCGCTCGACGCCTGCCGCCTGCAGTAGCTCGATGCCGCGATCGACGGCCCAGCCCTTGGCGATGCCGCCGAGATCGATGCGCACGCCCGACTGGGTGAAGCGCACGCTGCCGGACTCCGGATCGAGCACGACGTGCCGGTAGTCGACTGCCGGGAGCGCTGCCGCGATGGCGGCATCGTCGGGCTTGATGTGTCGCCGGTAGTCGTAGAGATACCCGACGCTCGCATACGTGATGTCGAAAGCGCCCTCGGTGAGCCGCGAATAGTCGAGAGCCGTCTGCAGAAGCCCGAAGAGATCGGGATCGACCTTCACGGGTTCGCGCGCAGCCCTCTCGTTGATGAGCGATACCTGGCTGGTCGGCTTGTACGTGCTCATCAGCGCATCGACGCGGTGCATCTCATTCATCACGCGCGTTATCAGCGCTTCACCTTGAGTACGGTCCGCCGCCCAGAGCTCGACGGCGATGCGGGTTCCCATGATGGCCTCCTCGCGGGACACCCACTCGGCACGCGCCGGCAGCGCCAGCAGGAGGCCAACGGCGAACCCGTTAGCCGCGAATAGGGTGCGAATGGGGAAGCTTCGAGAAGGGGGGCGTCGCATCGCGGAACGAATGATACGGGAAGCGCCCTCACCCTGACCCTCTCCCGCTGAGCGGGAGAGGGAAAAAGAAAAACCGCGGCGCGCTCTTCGCGCACCGCGGCTAGCGCACAGAATCAGGGCGTTGAGCCCCGGCCCTCAGCGCGGAGGGGCGAGCAGATTGTCGTGCTGGGAGCGAAGGTACGCCGCCATGGGAATGTTGCCGCCTGGCACCCACAGCGCCTGCCGCTCCTCATCCGAAGGCGCCGCACCCACCTCTGCACGGCCCGTCCCCTGCGCCGCAAGAACCAATCCCGCACCCAGAGTGAGCGCGGCAGTCCACACGACGAGGAACTTGCGAATCCATCCCGATCGAGTCTGATCCACGGCAGTTCTCCTCACGAAATGCGCATCCCTGTGATCCTCGCTCTCGGTTCCCGCCTTACTTCGGAGGTGTCGGGAATGGCGAGTTGTCAGTAAGTTTCGGTGGCGTCGGGAATGGTGAGTTGTCCGTAAACTTCGGAGGTGTCGGGAATGGCGAATTGTCGGCCAGAACAACGCTCGCCTGAGCCAGCCCAAACGCCAGCAGAACGGCAGAAACCAGATACTTACGCATTAGGAGCTCCCGGGTTCGGATTGAGGGTCAACTGCAAAAACGGCGCGCGCCGCTTCAATAAGGAATAGCGAGAAAAACCGGACCTGATTATCAGTTTCGGATAAAAAAGTTTGCCCTGCTTTCGCTGTAGTCCGTTGCCGGCACGCCGGGTGCACTGCAATAAGACGCGAGCAGGTGGTGGGTTTGGAATGGGATTCTCGAATTTTCAGGGACTTGGAGCGTACTTCGTGCCAGAATGTTGGTGTGAGCTCGGCGAATGCCCTGGCATCCCTTCCTCGAGCGCGGACCGGCGCATAAATCCCCGTGACCACTCGCCCTGCAGTCAAGACGCTCCCCGGCTCGGTCACGCAGCTCCTGAAGGACTGGCGATCGGGCCACCCGGAGGCTCTCGAGCAGCTCACACCTCTGGTCTACGACGAGCTGCGTCGCCTGGCGGACGCTTACATGAAGCGGGAACGGGCCGGCCACACATTGCAGGCGACGGCAATCGTTCACGAAGCGTATGTGCGCCTGATCGACATGGATGTGCCGTGGGAGGATCGATCCCACTTCTTTTCGGTGGCCGCACGCCTCATGCGCCGCATCCTGATGGACCACGCCCGGCAGCGCGCCACTAATCGGCGCGCCGGAACGCACACCGTGTTCGAGCTGCAGGACCACGATGCCCAGACGGAAGAGATCGGTTTCGACATCGTCGAAATCGACAACGCGCTCAACAAGCTGGCCGAGATGGATCCGCGACTCGCACGCATGGCGGAGATCCACTACTTCGCCGGACTGAGCTCCGAAGAGACGGCCGCAACGCTGGGTATTTCCGTGGCTTCTCTGCAGCGCGACCTTCGCGTCGTGAAGGCCTGGCTGCTCAAGGCCATCCGGACGGTTCCCCGTGACTCCTGAGCGCTGGGCTCGCCTGCAAGAGGCCTTCCACCGTCTGGTGGATTGTCCCGAGAATGAGCGCGGGGCGATGCTCGCAACCGTCAGCGGCGACGACGCGGAATTTCGCGGCGAGCTCGAGGAAATGCTCGCCAACGACATGGGCAGTGAGGAACGATTGCGCGAGGCGATCGGTGGTGCGGTTGCTCATGTCGTCGAGGGGCAGCGCAACCGCTTCATCGGCACCATGCTCGGGGCCTATCGCATCACCGGCGTACTCGGTCACGGCGGTATGGGTACGGTTTATCTGGCCAAGCGCGCCGACCGCCAGTACGAGCAGAAAGTCGCCATCAAGCTGGTCGAGCAGATGGCGGTGCACCCGCAGTTGCGCACCCGCCTGCGCGCCGAGCGGCAAATCCTCGCGAGCCTCGATCATCCCGATATCGCGCGCCTCATCGATGGCGGCGAAACCGCCGAGGGCGTGCCTTACCTCGTCATCGAGTACATCGACGGCAAGCCCATTGACGAGTATTGCGATCTGCACATGCTGGGCGTACGCGAGCGCTTGCAGCTCCTGGAGCGCGTCTGTGCGGCGGTGGACTATGCGCACCGCAACCTCATCGTCCACCGTGATCTCAAGCCCGGCAATATTCTCGTCACCGCGGACGGGCATCCGAAGCTGCTTGATTTCGGCATCGCCAAGCTGCTCCATCCTGATCCCGCTACACAAACCGTCGCGGTAACGCGCATGCAGGATCGGCTGCTTACGCCCGAGCACGCCGCACCCGAGCAGGTGCTCGGCCGCACGATCACGATCGCCGCCGACGTCTACACGCTCGGTGTGCTGTTGTATCAGCTGCTGTGCGGCCGCTCGCCATACGCGCTGCACGACTCGACTGCGCTGGGCCTCGAGCGCGCCATCTGCATTGAGGATCCGCCGCGGCCGAGCGGCCTGTTCCGCGGTGGGCGCGCCGGTGCACTCGTTGAAGCGGGCGGATTCAATCCGGCCGGCGTCGCCGCCAAACGGGGCGTCACGACGGAAAGGCTGCGCCGGCAACTGAGCGGCGACATCGACGAGATCATCCTCAAGGCCATGCGGAAGGAACCGCGCGATCGTTATGAGACCGCGGCGCAGCTGGCTGACGACATCCGCCGGCATCTGCGCGGAGAGCCGGTGCTTGCACGTCAGGGCAGCAGCCGCTATCGCGCCGCCAAGTTCGTGCGCCGCAATGTAATGAGCATGAGCCTGGTCGCGACGATTTTTCTGGCCTTGACGACGTTCACCATCATGACCTGGGTGCAGAAAGTGCAGCTGGGCGAGCAGATCAAGATTGCAGAGGAGCAGCGTTCCACCGCTCAGCAGGTCAGCGCATTCCTCGTAGATATCTTTGGGGCGGCCGATCCGTTCGTCGCGCAAGGGCGTGAAATGACCGCCGACGAGCTGCTCGAGCGAGGCGCGGCCAATATCCAGAAGAATCTCAATGAACAGTACGAAGTCCGTGCCCAGATGCTGGAAAGCATCGGTTTCGCCTTCCAGCGTCAGAACAAGTTCAAGAAGGCAGTGCCGCTGCTCGAGCAGGCACTCACAATCCGTCGCCAGACCGAAGACCCACCGGGTGAGCGAGTCGCCACGAGTTTGTTCAATCTGGCCGAAGCGCTGAAGGGCGATGGCAATAACGCCTCCGCCGAAGGGTATTACCGCCAGGCACTAACGTTGACACGGGAGGTCTATGGTGAGCGGCATCAGCGCGTCGCGTTGGTAATGGTCAGCATGGCGCGTCTCGAGCAAGCTCAGGGCCACACAGATCAGACTGAGCGACTACTGACTGACGCCATAGAAATTTACGGTGAACGGCTCGGACCGGACCACGAGGAGGTGGGTATCGCCTATGCCGACCTCGCGAGCATCATGCTCTGGAAGGACGATCTGGTTCGCGCTGAGAGGTATGAGCGCGAGGCTCTGCGCATTCTGCAGGCACGGGTTTCTCGGACCGATCCGGACTACGCGAATGCGCTCGGTGCGCTCGGACTCATCCTGGTCAAACGCGGCAGCCTGGATGAAGCCGAAAAGCTCCTCACGGAATCACTCGACCTGCACCGCATCGTTTTCGGTACAGATCATCCGCGCCTGGCCGGCGTCCTGGACTCTCTCGGGATGCTCTACGACAAGCGCGGCGACTACCGGAAGGCTATCGAGCAGGCGAACGATGCGCTGACAATCATCCGGCATGCCTACGGCGAACGACACTACCTGTCCGGCTACTACCTCCATTCGCTCGCGAATCTCGAGTTCAAGGCCGGGAAAACTGCGCCGGCATTGAGCAACGTGCGGACAGCGATCGATATCTACCGCGAGAGTCTGTCCACCACCGATCATCCGTATGTAGCATCTTCCGAACATCTGCTTGGCGAAATTTTGCTGGCGCGCGGTGACGCACGCGGTGCCATAGCGCCATTGCGCCACGCGATCACGGTGAACACCAACGCATACGGTGAGACGAGTTGGCGGACCGCTCGTTCACAGAGCACGCTCGGGGCGGCACTCGCTCAGCTTGGCCAGTTCGATGATGCCGAAATCCTGCTGGTGGACAGCCATCGAGTCCTGCGCAAGGAACTCGGAGCCAAAGATCCCCTTACTCGCCTCGCCCACGACCGGATCACCGCCTTCCTGCACGCTCGCGGACGCGATAGCGACGCCGCCCGGCTCCTGGCCCTCAACTGACGCTACAATCGGCGGAACCCGGCATCCCGGTTCGCGGTCGCACCGAGTGCACCGCTGAATGCGCCGTTCATACAGGGGACCGACATGCAGTTTGCCGTCCGCAGCTTCCTTTCAATTGCCCTGTTCTTGGTCTGTGGGTCATCGCTGGCGCAGTCCCGCGAGGAAGCGCGGCTGCTTCTCGCGACACAGGTGCTCGAAGAGATGAGCGCGATGCCGGATCTGAGGGTTCCCGACTGGCTGCTCGCGCGGGCGCACGGCATCGCCGTCGTTCCGGACGTCGTCAAGGTTGGCTTAGGGATCGGCGGGAGACGCGGCAAAGGCGTGCTCGTCGTGCGTGATTCCCAGGGGCAATGGAGCAACCCGGTGTTCGTCACCCTGACCGGCGGCAGCTTCGGCTGGCAGGCGGGCGTTCAGTCGACGGACGTTATCCTCGTATTCACCAGTGCCGCGGGCGTGGAAGGCATTAACGATGGCAAGGTCACTCTCGGCGCCGACGCGTCCGTCGCCGCGGGCCCGGTGGGCAGGCAGACCTCGGCAGCGACCGATGCAAATCTCTCGGCCGAGGTTTATTCCTACTCGCGCGCCATGGGACTGTTCGCCGGAGTCGCGATCGATGGCACGGTCATAACGATCGATCGCAAGGCCAATGCGGCCTTCTACGAGAAGCGCGACGTGACCGCGAGTGAGATCCTTGCCGACGATGCCCCGGCACCGCCGCCGGCGGCGCAGCGCTACATCAATACGCTCGACCAGAGTACACACACAGCATCCGCGCCAGGCGCAGAGGCCTCGCCCGCAGGCACCACCGAGCAGCCCCAGCCGGCACCGGCGTCGGAGACCAGCCCTGGCACAACGACTTTTCCCATGGAGGACCCCAGCCCGGGTCAGGAGCCACCGGGCTGAGGGTTTCGCCGGCGGAGGCGACACGCCCTCCCTTCGCCGCATATAGTGACGTAAGCACTCGAGGGCGCTGACGTGAAGATACTCAAGCGAATCCTCATCGGTCTGGTTGCGCTGATCCTGCTGCTCATCCTGATCGGGCTGTTTCTCCCTGCCAGCGTTCACGTCGAGCGCTCCACCTCGATCGCGGCGCCTCCCGAGACTGTGTTCGATCTGGCCAACAACCTCAGGCGATTCAATGAGTGGTCGCCCTGGTACGAGCTCGACCCCTCCACCGAATTCGAATACTCCGGCCCCGAACAGGGAATCGGTGCGCGGCTGCGATGGTCGAGCAAGAGCGCGGAGCTCGGTTCTGGCGCGCAGGAAATCGTCACTTCGGAACCGTACAGTCGCGTGGGTACACGAATCGAGTTCGAGGACGAGAGCAGCGCGCGCGCAGAGCTCCGGCTCACGCCCGATGCGGCTGGAACACAGGTGACCTGGGCCTTCGATATCACCTTCGGCTTCAACCTCTTGGGTCGCTACTTCAGCTACTTTCTGGATGGGATTCTTGGGCCGTACTACGAGAAGGGTCTGGCCAACCTGAAAGTCGTCGCGGAAGCGGAAGCGGCACAGCCGCTGACCACGACACCCGTGCAGGTGAGTGAAGTCGAGGTCTCAGCGGTCGATATCGCTTACGTGGAAGGAATTGCCGCGATGGATCCCGATGCATTCGCCAAGGCGCTCGACTCGGCATACGCGCAGGTGAAAGCGTTCCTCAAGGAAAACGGGCTCGAGCAGAACGGCGCACCATTGGCCGTCAATCGTTTCTACGATGAGAGTGGCTGGGGATTCGAGGCAGCCATCCCGTTCAGTGGATCCGAAAATGCCCGCTCCAAAGCGGTTGCGACGACGGCAACGGTCAGAGTCGGCAAGACCTATGCGGGGCGCGCGCTCAAAGGCGTGCACATCGGTCCCTACGCGTTCCTGCCGGACACTTACCGGCAGCTCGAAGACCACATGGCACAGAATCAGCTCGAGTCGAACGGCCATTCATGGGAACAGTACGTCAGTGATCCCAGCAAGACTCCACCCGAAAAGCTCGCGACCCACATCTATCTTCCAATCAAACCGGGTCCGATGAAACCGGGGGGATGATGGAAGCGCCATATGGTTTCGCAAAGTGTCGTGATTCTCGCCGCCCTAGCGCTGTCCGGGGAGCCACTCGGATCCACAGCCGATTCCCCTGACCCGCGAAGCTGGCCGCGGCTCTCGTTGAGTGAAGCTCGCCGCATCGCGCCCACGGTCGACGATCTCTTTCGCCGCGCGCAAGTTCTCGAACAGACCGCAGCCGTCGCCATCGGGCTCGGCGACGGCCCGACGGCGTGCGGATTGCTCCTGGATGCACTCGATGCCGCGCGCAGAATCACCGACCGCGCGCTTCGCGATCTGGCGCTGCGCGACATCGCCGTCAATCAGACTCACTGCGGCGATTTGCCGGTCGCAATCCGCACAGTGGAGGAGATCCGTGAACGCGAGCCGCGCGATGTCGTCAACAGCGCGATCGTTGACGCACAGGTGAGCGCCGGACAACTCGACGCCGCCTTGGCGGCCGCGCGCAGAATCTACGCGCCACTCACGATGAGCTATGCCCTGCGCAACATCGCCGTAATGCATGCGCGGGAAGAGCGCTTTGCGGTTGGGCGCGCCATTGCCGATGACATTCCGGACAGCGTGCTGCGCGCGCTGGCGGTTGCCGATATCGCCGCCCTCCACGCCAACGTCGGAAACACGCAGGCCCTCGAGACAGCACGCTTGATCGCGCAAAGCGTGCGTCAGGCTGCGCGACGAGACGCCGCGCTTGGCTATGTTGCCGCCCTGCAAGCGCAGTCGGGAAACGTGCAAAGTGCGTTGTCGACGGCCGCCGGCATCAAGGGACCTGCAACGAGGGCCTATGCGCTGGCGCGCATCGTCGATGCCCGCTTGCGCCTTGGCGACTCCACGATGGCGCAGGAACTCTTGAATCGCGCTTTCGCTCTGGCCCGGACCGCCAGGCCCGGCGAGACCACTGCCATGGTGTTATGCGAGATCGCGCAGACATTCGTACTCGCAGGTGACAAGGCGAGTGCCATCGCGGCGCTTGATGCGGCATTCTCGAGCGCGGTCGCGGGCCGCAAGCATCGCCAGGATTCCACGATTCTCGAGACAATCGCTCGCACGCAGGCACGCGCCGGCGCGGTGCGGCATGCGCTTGCAACCGCAGAGCACGTTCCGGCCGGCAACGCCCGGGCACTCGTCATTCACGACATTCTCGCGGCGCGGGCTGAGGCGGGCGGCGCGATGGAAGCTACAGCAATCGCCCGCTCATTCACCGATCCTCACCTCAGGATTGCGGGTCTGTTTGGCATCGTCGGCGCGCAGACCGCGAGTGGCGATATCGCCGGTGCCAACCAATCGCTGCAACTGATCCTTATCGCGGCGCGCAACACAGTGGATCCGGATTATCGAGCGCACTCACTGGGCGCGGTCGCAGCGGCGCAGGCGAGGCTCGGACACACTGCCGACGGCTGGCCGATCTTCCAGGAGGCGCTCGCCGAGGCGGCCACGCTTACCGACCCGTACGCGCGCGCACTTGCCCACGTCAACCTTTCTGATCCATTCACGCAACGCTAGGCCCGACTGACGCGGCAGGTACCCTCGGACCCGACCCGCCATTCGTTCACCACAGAGCATTCAGCTTCCGCTACGCTCAGGCTTGGGAAGCACCCGAGAGACTAAAGAATGATTGGACCCCGAGGGTCGGTCCTTGCCCTGTTGACCGTGTCTGCAAGCTTCGCGCTGCCCGCACCACAACCCGCCAGCGCTCAGCAGGCCGCCGGCGCCGCACCAGTTCGCCTGATCACCCTCGATCCGGGCCACTTTCATGCCGCGCTCGTGCAGAAGTTCATGTATACGGACGTGGATTCGCGAGTGCACGTCTACGCTCCCGGCGGCGATGATCTCGTCGAGCACCTGAAGCGCATCGAGCGCTTCAACGCCCGGGCCGATCAGCCGACGCGGTGGCATCAGGTCGTCTATACCGGGCCCGATTACTTCGAAAGGATGCTGTCCGAGAAAACCGGCAACGTAGTCGTGATTTCCGGCGACAACGCCCGCAAGACCGAATACGTCTCACGCGCGGTCGAAGCCGGGATGAACGTGCTCGCCGACAAGCCGATGGTGATCAGGCCTGCCGACCTCGTGCGCCTCGAGGAAGCGTTCGCCACCGCGGCGCGGAAGGATGTTCTGCTCTATGACATCATGACCGAGCGCTTCGAGATCACGACGGTTCTGCAGCGCGCTCTTTCCCAGCAACGCGCGCTGTTCGGCGAGCTGGTGACCGGAACGCCCCAGGATCCCGCGATCACCAAAGTCAGCGTGCACCACTTCTCCAAGGTGGTCGCCGGCGCACCACTCAAGCGCCCCCAATGGTTCTTCGATGTGCGCCATCAGGGTGACGGGATCGTCGATGTCACGACGCACCTCGTCGATCTCATCCAATGGGAAGCATTTCCGGAGCAGACTCTGCGGCCGTCCGACGCAATCGTCGTACACGCGCGACGCTGGGCTACTCCGCTCACGCGGCAGCAGTTTCGATCGGTGACCGGAGTGCACGATTTCCCCGACGACCTGCGTCGTGACGTGCGCAATGATGTGCTCTATGTCTTCTCCAACGGAGAAATGACCTATCGCCTCCGCGGCGTACATGCGCGGGTGTCAGTGAGCTGGGCCTTCGAAGCGCCGCCCGGCGGAAACGACACGCACTACTCGGTCATGCGCGGCACGAAGGCGAATCTCCTCATCCGCCAGGGTGCGGAGCAGAACTTCAGGCCGATGCTCTACGTGGAGAGTGCCGCGTCCGGCGACCGCGCCGGGTTCGAGGCGGCGCTCGTCGCCGCGATTGCGAATCTGCAGGACATGTATCCGGGCATCGGCTGGCGCACCGAGGGCGGAGCGTGGGCGGTGACAGTGCCGGAGAAATACAACGTCGGACACGAAGCGCACTTCGCCCAGGTCACCGAGAACTTTCTGCGCTATCTGCAGGTGGGCCGATTACCCGAATGGGAAGTGCCGAACATGCTGACCAAGTACGCGACGATCATGCAGGCCTACCAGGTGAGTCGCCTGGGCGCCCATTGACCGGGCTGGGTCAACAGGCGTCTAACTCGTTGATTTATAGGCTACGCCGCAACCGCCGAGGCCGCAGTAGCCGCCCGGATTCTTCGCCAGATACTGCTGGTGATAGTCCTCGGCGTAATAGAACTCCGACAGGTCACCGATGTCGGTGGTAATCCTGCTGCGGCCGGCCTTGGCCAATGCCGCCTGGTACGTTGCGCGAGATGCTTCAGCCGCCGCGCGTTGGCCGGCGTTCTTCGCGAACACCGCCGACCGATACTGCGTGCCGACGTCATTGCCCTGCCGCATGCCTTGCGTCGG